>JGI24023J19991_10001352_pt1 | contig 18892 bp, 15 predicted proteins | sample Cruoilmetagenom1_FD_19991 | JGI IMG/M metagenome (IMG submission 19991) | reverse complement strand
TTTAGTAAGACGCCCACAAGAAATAATTTAGTGATACAAGCACCACATTCTAAGTATGACACAAATACAGGTAAACAGGCTGTATATTGTTTTAAGAATACAATTGCAAGAGCAGTTTTTATAAATGGAACACATCGTTGTAATAGTAATAATTTTTCTTCTTGCTCTGGTACAACTGGTGTTTGTGGGTCTAGTGCTGAGTCATATAGAATTTCTGATCAGGCACATGTTACTAACTCAATGTTTCAAAAAACCACAGAAAATTTATTGAGTACTGTTTCTAATTCCGTTTTTGTTCAATTACATGGCTTCGGCAAACGTTCTACTGATCCATATGTTATTATGAGCAATGGCACAAGGCAAACTCCATTTACTGATTATGCCATCTTAATTAAAGATGCCTTACTGGTTGAAGATAATTCTTTAACTTTTAAGCTAGCTCATATTGATACAGGCTGGATCCGCCTTATTGGATTTACAAATACACAGGGGCGATTGATAAATAATTCAACAGATTTTTGTAATACATCTGCAACTGCATCATCAGGAAGATTTATTCATATAGAACAAGAGAAATTAAAATTAAGAAACGATGAAGAAGGGTGGACTAAAATGAGCAATGCTTTAGCGAAGGTATTTTCTAGCACTCTTGGAACAAATCGTTTTAATTTAGACAATAGTGTTGCCATAACTCCTAATCCTACCTTTGGTCAAATTAGTATAAGCGGATTAAATATTAATTCTATTGAAGTATTTAACGCAGTAGGGCAACAATTATTAGAGCTCAATAACTTTGTGAAAAATGATAAAATATTGATTGATTTAAAAGTTTTTTCAAAAGGTATTTATTTGTTAAGGATCAATTCTGACTTTGGTGTTGCTACTAAAAAAGTTATTTATCTTTAATCTAAAATTAATTACAAGGCTCATTACATAATTAGTATTAAATTGTAATGTCTACATATTTACATTTTTGTATTTTCGCCAAAAATTATAAAAAAGAAAAAAATGAGTTTAAAAGTAAAAGACACTTTTGATGTGTTGATTGAAATTCCCAAAGGAAGCAGAAATAAATATGAATACGATTTTACACTAAACAAAATAAGGTTTGATAGAACGTTATTTTCATCAATGATGTACCCTGGTGATTATGGTTTTATACCAGAGACTTTGGCTTTAGATAAAGATCCTTTAGACGTGTTAGTATTAGGTACAGAACCTACATTCCCGATGTGTGTGATGGAAGTGAAAGCTATTGGTGTATTTCATATGGCAGATGAAAAAGGACCTGATGAAAAAATAATTTGCGTGCCGATTTCTGATCCGATATGGAATCAATTAAATGATTTGTCTGATATGAATCCTCATCAAGTAAAAGAGATTGAACATTTTTTTCAAGTATATAAAGACTTAGAAGAGAAAAAAGTAGATGTTGGCGGATGGGGAGATGTTAAAGAAGCTTATGAAATCTTAGAAAAATGTACTGAAAGATACGATTTAAGTGAGCATAAAAAGAAACGAACATTTACCATATAATTAGATGTACTAATCAAGCTTCCTTCATATTTTAAAGGAGGCTTTTTTTATCTCATAAGATTTGTTACTTTTGCAAACGCTTAAATTTACCCTAAGTTAGTATTTTGAGTTTAATAAAATCAATCAAATAATAGTATATATATGGAATCAATGATGATTTATATGCCAATAGTTGCTGCAGCAATTGGCTTAATTTACATGGTAATCAAGAAGTCTTGGGTAATAAAACAAGATGCAGGTGATGGTAAAATGAAAGAAATTTCAGATCACATTTATGAAGGGGCATTAGCTTTTTTAAGTGCAGAATATAAATTACTAGCAATATTTGTTGTAGTAGTAAGTGCTTTACTTACAGTAGTGTCTTTTGTAGTACCAACTACACATTGGCTTATTGTAATAGCGTTTATTTTTGGAGCAGTTTTTTCTGCTTGGGCAGGAAACATGGGAATGAAAATAGCAACTAAAACAAATGTAAGAACCACACAAGCTGCACGTACAAGTTTGCCAAAAGCATTAAGTGTGTCTTTTGGTGGTGGTGCAGTGATGGGATTAGGTGTTGCAGGTCTAGCAGTGTTAGGTCTAACAGCATTTTTTATTGTATTCTTTAATTACTTTATGCCTAATGGATGGACAAATGTTAGTGACATGACCATTGTTTTAGAAACACTAGCTGGCTTTTCTTTAGGTGCAGAATCTATCGCATTATTCGCAAGAGTAGGTGGTGGTATCTATACCAAAGCAGCCGATGTCGGAGCAGATTTAGTTGGTAAAGTAGAAGCAGGTATCCCAGAAGATGATCCAAGAAACCCAGCAACAATTGCTGATAATGTAGGTGATAATGTTGGAGATGTTGCAGGTATGGGAGCAGATTTATTCGGTTCGTATGTAGCAACAGTATTAGCGGCAATGGTGTTAGGAAACTATATTATTAAAGATATGGGCGGAAGTATTCAAGATGCTTTTGGAGGTATTGGTCCAATTTTACTACCAATGTCAATTGCGGGTGTAGGAATTATTATTTCGCTAATAGGCACAATGCTTGTAAAAATAAAATCAAATGATGCTAAAGAGCCTCAAGTTATGGGAGCTTTAAATATAGGAAACTGGGTATCTATTGGGTTGGTTGCAATATCAAGTTATGTTTTAGTAACATGGATGTTACCGGAGACAATGAAAATGAACTTCTTTGGTGAAGGTTTACAAGATATATCAGCCATGCGTGTTTTTTATGCAACACTTATTGGCTTAATCGTAGGTGGAGTTATTTCTTCAGTAACCGAATATTATACTGGATTAGGTAAAAAACCAATCTTAAAAATTGTACAACAGTCAAGTACAGGAGCAGGAACAAACATTATTGCTGGTTTAGCAACAGGGATGATTTCTACATTTCCAACAGTATTATTATTTGCTGCTGCAATTTGGTCATCTTATGCTTTTGCAGGATTTTATGGTGTTGCCATGGCAGCATCAGCAATGATGGCAACAACCGCTATGCAATTAGCAATTGATGCTTTCGGGCCTATTGCAGACAATGCAGGTGGAATTGCTGAAATGAGTGAGCAAGATCCAATCGTTAGAGAACGTACAGATATTTTAGATTCTGTCGGTAATACAACTGCAGCAACAGGTAAAGGTTTTGCCATTGCTTCTGCAGCATTAACTTCATTAGCACTTTTTGCGGCTTATGTAACTTTTACTGGAATTGACGGAATTAATATTTTTAAAGCACCAGTTTTAGCCATGTTATTTGTAGGTGGAATGGTACCTGTAGTATTTTCTGCATTAGCCATGAATGCTGTAGGTAAAGCTGCTATGGAAATGGTGTATGAAGTAAGACGTCAGTTTAAAGAAATTCCTGGAATTATGGAAGGTACTGGTAAACCAGAATACGATAAATGTGTGGCTATTTCTACAGAAGCATCTTTAAAACAAATGATGTTACCAGGTTTATTAACAATAGGCTTCCCTTTACTTATTGCTTTCGGACCCATGATTTTCGGAATGGATAAATTAATGATTGCTGAAATGTTAGGTGGTTATATGGCTGGTGTTACTGTATCAGGTGTACTTTGGGCAATCTTCCAAAACAATGCAGGTGGAGCTTGGGACAATGCTAAAAAATCCTTTGAAGCCGGTGTTGAAATAAATGGAGAAATGACTTATAAAGGTTCTGATGCTCACAAGGCAGCAGTTACTGGAGATACTGTTGGTGACCCGTTTAAAGATACTTCTGGACCATCAATGAATATCTTAATTAAATTAACTTGCCTTATCGGATTGGTTATTGCTCCAATTTTAGGAGGACATACAATTGATGATACTACTCACGCTGATTTGAATACTGTTGAGGTTACTGAAACAATTACTGATAATACAACAACAGAAGTAAAAGTGTTGATGAAGAATGAAAATGGAGAAAAAAATGCAACAGTGATTACAACAACTGATGTTGATGGTAAAAAGGATGTAAAAGTTCAAACACTAGAAGGTGATGAAGTAGATCTTTTAGTTACAAATCAGAACTAGTAATTTTTAAATTACAAAAAAAGGCGAACTGAAAAGTTCGCCTTTTTTGTACAATTATCTTACTCTATCTAAATTTTTATCTACATTTTTATTCTTGTAAACAGAGTTTTTAATTCCTCCAAAGGAATATTTTAATGCTAAAGAAACTTCATTAGCATCTGTAAAGTATGTCGTATTTATTTTTATTCTATTCATAGTGTAATTTTCTTTAAATCGCATACTTTTAAAAATATCATTAAAGCTTAGCGTTGCATCAAACTTTTTAAATAATTTCTTTGTATAGGATGCATTTATTACAATAATGGCATTTTTTTTAAAGATACCTTCATTACGTTTAGTATATCCCCAACCACTTAAAAAAAAGGAATTAGAATTGTCAATTTTAAATTGATGATGCGTATAATAATATAGATATGGACTACTTTTTTCAACAATAGCATTGACATCTGTTATTGTATTAAAATTAAAGCTTAAGACGTTTGTTGAGTTCCAAAACTTATGCTTTATGGGGATGCTTAAGTCAATAGTTATACCCGATTCATTTTTAAAATTATTTGATGAAATGGTTGTGATTTTGGTTAGGTTATTATAAGAAAAATTATAAAAATCAGGATCAACTGTATAATAATATGTAAGGCCTATAGCATTATCTTGGTATTGAAATTTTAAAGAAAGTTCATCTGTCAAAGATGGTTTAAGATTTATATTTCTGCTCCATTCTAAAAACGGATTTATATAAGTTGATGTAGAACTAGTTGCTGTATAATTTGGTCTTTTAATGCTTTTAGAATAATCTAAACTTATATTTTTTGTGCTATCAATTTTAAAATTCAGATTTGTTTTTGGAAATATATTGGTATTATTTCTATCAATTAATAAAACATTAGAATTGTCAAAACCACTTTTTATTTGGCTATTTTCTATACGGAGACCCGTTACAAAGTCAAATTTACCAGACCTGCCAGATAGTTGTGAGTAAACCGAAAAAGTTTCTTCTTTATTATTATAGTTTGAACTAGTTTTTGTTGGTGGATTACTAATTTCAATATCTGCTAAAGAGTTTGTTTTACTTTTTGAAATAGAAGAGCCCAATTCTAACTTAAGTTTGTTTTTAAATTCTTTTTCAAAATCTATTTTTAATGAATAAGCTTCTATATTAAATTTTTGAAATCTATCCTGTGAGAGTATAAAAGAAGTAGCATTAAAATTATTTGATATTTCACTTTCTAGTTCTTGATTGTAAGTTGTGTATTGTGCTCCTAAAAATAGATTACCTAAAGTATTTAATGATTTGAAATAGTTTAGAGTTGTGCTAGAAAACAACCTATAGTCAGTATTATTACTATGGGTCAGTATCCTATTTTCAATAGTATTTTCTTTTTGATAAGTTTTAGTATCTATAGAAAAACTAGCCCGTTGTGTTCTTAATTTAGTACTTACTGAAAAATAATCATTGGTGTTAATTTGAAAATAAACTCCACTTCCAAAAATTAGTTGATGCATTTTTATGGGAGCCGCTTCAACCAAAAAATCAGATTCAATATTTTCATCTAAAATAATAAAATGAGAACTATTACTTTCCCACGGTCTTATTTGGTTGTATGAAGCATTAAATTTAAATTCTAATTTATTTTTTTTCCAGCTAAGATTACTATTCAAAAAATTATTAAAATACCTCTTGTAAGAAGCTGTTTCTGAAAAAGTTGCTTTAAAACCATCTTGACGATTTATTTTTCTAGTAATAAGAATTACACTTCTACCTTCAGCCTCATATTTAACTGATGGATTTTTAATAATTTCTATACTTTCAATAGCATCAATTGCAAGGCTATTTAATTCTTCAAAAGAAATTTTTTGTTTACCTAAATAAATTAATGGATTACCTTTTCCAACAACACTGATTGAACTTCTACTTGAATTTATAAGTATCGTTGGCAATTTTGAAAGTAAATCAACAGGGTTAGATTCTAAAGAAAAAATAGTATTTGCAACATTAATTTTTAGGTTTCCATCATTATTTTCGATTGGTTTTTTGGTAGCTGTAATTTGTACTTCATCAAGATTGGTTGTGTTTTCTAATAGAATAACTTCTATTTGTGTGTGTTTATTAAGTGTGATTATTTTTGTAAATTCTTTAAAACCTAAGCTAGATATTTTTAAATAATATGTTCCTTCTAAGACAGATTCAAAATAAAAATCACCATTTTTTATAACTGTATATTTTATTATTTTTTTATCTTTTTCAGATAATAATAGTGCATCGCCTATAGAAATGCAATTTTCTTGATTGGTAACAATTCCACTTAAACTATAATAATTTTGAGCTGGTAAAGTATTATATACAATTAATAATAGAATTGTTTTTACTAAGGCGTTCATAGTTATAAAATTATAACGCAAAGAACATTAACTAATGTAGGAATGCAATAAAATAAGGGGTTTAAAAAAGTACTAGTACCCGTACTAATTTTTAAATTTCAATTCTAATTCATTTCTACTTGAAATGTTTAGTTTTTGATAAATATTAGTAATGTGAGTTTTAACAGTGCTTAAACTGATAAACAATTCATTGGCAATTTCTTTGTTGCTTTTGCCTTGTAGAATAAGGTTTTGAATATTTACTTCTTGTTTGCTAAGTGTGGCGATTGAATTGTTTTTATTTTTTTTCAATGAATATACAAAAGCTAATAAGCCAAAAATAAGGCAACCTAAAATTATATTTATCCATTTACTAATGGCATATTTAGTTTCAATTTTATCTTTAGTAATAGTTGCTAGTTTGTTCTCTAAAAATGCATATTCTGAAGGATTAATATCACTAACTTTGAGTTCGGTTAATAAACCTATATAATAAACTGTGTTCAATAGAATATCTTTTTCTAGGAGTTTTTTAGCATTCAATTCTTTAATGCTAAGTAATTTTACAGCTAAAATTTGTAAAGAATCTTTAGAGTAAGAGCGTATTTCATCTAAGTATTTTTTCTCTTTAAATTTTTTGGTATTTAATTTAGTTTTTAGAGCATTTAATTTTTGCCACTCTTTATCTACAACATTGGTAGTGCTATAATCAGAAAAAGGAATTGTACTCAGCTTAAAATGAATAGAATCATTATTGGTAAAGATGAACTTTTTAGTGCTAGTCAAAGAATCTAAACCATTGACATGAATTTGATATAATAAATGGCTTTCTGGAAGCATTTTATTTATATGAAAATAGCCTTTTTTATTTACTGTAGAACTCGCAACAATTTTGGAAAATGAACCTGAGTTGATATTATCTTTAATAAGTTGTACAAGAACTACTCTTTTTTTATTTGATAAAGAGTCTTCTGTGTTTACATAACCTGAAATAGTACTCTGAGCATAAAGAACTGAGCTAGATAGAACAAGTAATAAAACAAATACTTTATTCATTAAAAAAGTGTTTTTATTAGAACAAACCGTGAAGTTGAGCGTCAATTTTATCAATAATTACACCTAAGTCTTCAGGTTTGTCAACTATATTCAGATTATCAATATCTACAATTAGTAATTTTCCTTTGGTATACGTTGTTATCCAAGCTTCATAACGTTCATTTAGTCTACTCAAATAATCAATACTAATAGTATTTTCATATTCTCTACCACGATTATGAATTTGACCTACTAAGGTTTTAATATTTGCACGTAAATAAATCAATAAGTCAGGTGGAGACACCAACTTTTCCATCAATTCAAATAATGTTGAATAATTGGTAAAATCTCTGTTAGACATTAAACCCATAGCATGTAGGTTCGGAGCAAAAATATGAGCATCTTCATAAATAGTTCTGTCTTGAATAATATTTTTACCACTTTCGTGGATTTCTAATATCTGACGAAACCTACTGTTTAAAAAGAAAATTTGAAGGTTAAATGACCATCTTTCCATTTCAGAATAAAAATCATCTAAATAAGGATTGTCTTCAACTGACTCAAAATGTGGAGTCCATTTGTAATGTTTGGCCAATAGTTTAGTTAAGGTGGTTTTTCCTGCTCCAATATTTCCTGCAATAGCAACGTGCATTTTTTTGTTTTTTAGATTTTAAAGATACTTAATTTTAAGTACAAAAATAGTTGTACCGTCAAAGATATACATATCATTTTTATTTACATAAAAACTTTGAATAGATATTTTGTCTTTGAGTTGGATAGGTATTGAAATTTGATGTTTATAACGGTATAAATTATTGTCTTTTAAATAGATAAACGTATCTTTTAAAACATCAACATCTGTGAAGTTTGTTAGCTTTATAGTTTCTATAAATGTACCGTATTCATCAAAATGTAAGATACTTTTTTTACCAATTAACCAACAATTTTTATATGTGCTAACTATTTTTTGTACTTTAAAATCATTTTGATAAAATGATAGAGCTTGTGTTGTAAACTGTATGTTCTGAGTTTGATAATTATACAACTGTAAAGTGTCATCATCTAAACTATAAACCCATAAATTATTATTTGATGAGCCATTCACTAAAAAGGCATTTTTAGAAAAGGAGGTAGTATTAAGGTTGATAGGCGTTGTTAATTCATTTAAGTTATTGTCTAGAATTAGGACAGTATTAAAATTTTTGTAAAAAAGTAAGATTTTTAATGGGTTTTTAATATCCACTGATGTAATTTCACCCAATTGAGTATTGGTATATGTGAAAATTCTTTGGTCTGTTTTTTTATGCAGTGTATTGTTTTTTATATAATAGATATTTTTAAAATCGTCAAAACCAATAAGTTTATCTGCTTTTAGCTGAATACTTTTAATAGATTCTGTTTCAATAATAGTATCGTTTTTTTGAGCTACTATTATTAACCCATTAAAAATTAGAAAATAGAAAAGAAAATATTTCATACAAACAAAAATACTAAATTAACATAAGATTATTAAAACTACTGAGAGTTATGATTTATTAATATAGGAACACCTAAAATAGACAACTGGATTAATGTTATGTTTTTGGTGATAAAAAGATGAAAATTTACAGAAAAACTTACCTATTCTATTATTAGGTTACCTATGAAAGGGGTATAGTTTTTTTAATTTTTTATATTAAATTTTAATTAGTATTTTCATCAAAAATTTCACCTCATGTTAGAATTAGCCGGTATTATTATTTTAGGTATTTTAGCCCAATGGGTGGCTTGGAAATTTAAAATTCCTGCTATTTTACCATTAATTCTTATCGGTTTATTAGTCGGTCCAATTGCAGCAGAATTTTTATCAGAAGATGGCACAAAATGGATAGAACCTATTTGGAATGGTAGAGAAGGGCTTTTTCCTGGTGAGAGTTTGTTTTACTTTGTTTCTCTAGCCATTAGTATTATTCTTTTTGAAGGTGGACTCACATTAAAACTCAAAGAAGTTAAAAATGTGAGTAGTGTTATTAGTAAATTAATAAGTTTAGGTTCTTTGGTAACTTTTATTGGGGCTGCCTTAGCGGCACATCAAATTTTTAACCTTAGTTGGCAAATATCCTTTTTATTTTCAGGATTAATTATTGTTACTGGTCCAACAGTAATTACACCCATTTTAAGAAACATACCCTTAAAAAAAGATGTTTCTGCGATATTAAAATGGGAAGGAATTTTAATTGACCCTATTGGAGCCTTAGTTGCGGTTTTGGTTTTTGAATTTATTTCTGTGGAAGGAGGCGGAGAATTCACAAAAACAGCATTGATAGAATTTGGAAAAATTATACTTTTTGGTTCTACTTTCGGATTCACTTTTGCACATGCATTAAATGCTGCAATGAATAAAAAATGGATACCTCATTACTTGTTAAATGTATTTTCTTTAGCAGCTGTTTTAGGTGTATTTGTGTTGTCTGATAGTTTTGCCCATGAATCAGGCTTATTGGCAGTTGTAGTAATGGGAATGGTGTTAGGAAACTCAAATTCGCAGTATTTAAAAGAACTTTTATATTTTAAAGAATCCTTAAGTATTTTATTGATTTCTATTCTATTTATCCTCCTTGCTGCAAATATAAATATGAAAGAATTGTACTTAATTTACAATTGGAATACAGCGTTGTTATTTGTAATTGTTGTTTTTGTCATCCGCCCAATAGGCGTATTTATCAGTACAAACAATTCTACACTTAAATTCAATGAAAAATTATTTATAAGCTGGGTAGGACCAAGAGGAATTGTTGCCGCAGGTATTGCCTCTTTATTCGGAATAAAACTAGCTAAAGAGGGTGTTGCTGGTGCAGAATATATTACACCTTTAGTGTTTATGATTGTTCTCGGTACAGTTTTGTTAAATGCTACTACAGCACGTTTTTTTGCAAAAATTGTAGGTGTTTTCTTAAAAAAATCTGAAGGGATATTAATTGTAGGTGCATCTGAAGTTTCTAGATTGATAGCACAATATTTACAAAAAAATGATAGACATGTAGTTTTGATAGATAGCAACAAAACCAATATTAAAAAGGCTAATGAATTGGGAGTAGAAGCTTTGGTTGTAGATATTTATTCTAATTCTTTAGAGGATGATGTAGAACTTAATGATATGGGTTATGTAATGGCGTTGACAGGAAGCTCAGATATTAATAAATATGCCATTGATAGATTTAAAGAACAATTTGGCGAAAACGGTGCATTTCGATTGATTACTTCAGAAGAAATAAAAGATATGGAAAATAACCCAAGAGAAGGATTATTTTCTCAGACTGATGATTATGGATTGCTCACCAAAGTTGCAAAGAACTATCCTTTAATTCATGAAATAGACATTCAAGATAAAGAACATTATGATAAACTGATAGAAATTACAAATCTAAATTTAGATAGTATTCCTTTATTTATCAAAGATTCTAATGGTGAATTTGAAATTATTTCATCTTATAATAAAGATAAAAATATCGTTAAGAAAGGTTGTAAATTAGTGTATTTAGGGAAAGAAATTAATGGTTAGTTATTATATGCTAAATGTATTGGTATAAATTACATTGACATGAAATGCATAAGAATTGACGGAATAACAAAACCAATAACATTAGCCGTAAAATGAATTATAATTGGAGGAATTAGACTTTCAGATTTCTCCCTATAATACGCTGCGAGTAACCCCATTATAGTAGCAGAAAAAACTATAGTACCTACAAACCAATGTCCATATCCACTGTTTAATAACGAAAGATGGATTAAACCAAAAAATAATCCTGATAAAATGACAGGTAAACTTAAGCGTAGAAATTTCTTAGTTTTTAGCGGATCTAAGATTCCTTGAAACAAACCTCTAACAAATACCTCTTCTGCAATTGATGAAAATATCCAAACCTTTATAACCATATTAATTATAGATTTAGATTCGGGAAATTGAGTGGTGTTTTCTGGTGGAAAAAGCGTATTTAAAATACCCATAAATAATACACTTCCGGTGATCATCGAGGCTATGGTTATACCTATCGTAATTCCTATCATTTTTAAATAATTAGTCTTATTTGGTTTTCTAAAACCGAAATTTTTTAAAGAGCCATTATTTATAATGAGTATAAAAATAAGGGCTGATATTATCATATAAATTTTATATATAATACCTTCAGTATTTTTATCTAAATCAAAAATGGATGAAGTAATTTTTAACAGATATTTATTTAAGAAATTAACTGATAGACCAATAAGGATGGCAAATGGGATAGTGAGAATTGTATTATTATGAATTGTATTTATTAACTTTTTCATATTAATAGATTTAAAATTTTTGAACTTCAAATCAACATTATTTTCTGGTACTAGATGCCTCAAATATTGAAAGTCTAATATTGTAAGGGTATGAGATTAACGCTTAACTTTTCCAATACTGAGGTGAAGTATTTTCACTAACTTGATTCCAATAATCTTGATTTACTATATGACCGTCAAAAGTTTTGAGTTTGCGTTGAAATACCCAAACGGTAGGATTAAAAACCATATCAGTAACAGCAACAGTGTATAATTGTGGTTCTTCTTCGGTCTTTCTTTTTTCTTCTTGAATGAGTACCTCAAATCCGTTATGTTCCAATAATTTTTTTAGAAAATCTGCACGATTTTTTTCAATCTTTTTCTCTACAAAAGTGACTCTCGTTTCTTCTATACTTCCAAATGAATGTTTACCTGCTAATCCCATCTTTTTAATTTAAGAAATTTGTACTTATTGCAAAAATATATTCGTATAACGGACTATACAATCCTGCTACTAAAATACCAATTGCCGATAATACCAAACCTAATTTCATATAAAATTTAGAATTAAAATGAGGAATGGCATCAGGATTTTTGCGTAAAAACATGGCTCTAATCACCAATAAATAATAATACAATGAAATGGTTGCATTTACTACAGCAATAAAAACTAAGACATAATAGCCTTTACTTGCTGCCGCAGCGTATAAAAAGAATTTACCAAAAAAACCAGCTAATGGCGGAATGCCTGCTAAGGAGAATAAAGCCAACATTAATAAAAGGCTTAACTTAGGATTGGTACGATATAGACCTTCATAATCATTAATGTTTTCTTTGCCAGATTTCGCAGAGATTGCTTGTACAACACCAAAAGCACCTAAATTTGAAAAGATATAAACCGTAACAAAAAACAGTACTGTTGCTAAACCTAATTCATCAACAGAAAGCATTCCTAACAAGATAAAACCTGCTTGTGCTACAGAAGAGAAAGCTAAAAAGCGTTTCATATTTTGTTGCCGTAAGGCAAATAAATTACCAATAGTCATCGTAGCAATTGCAACAATATAGATAATTTTACTCCAAAAAGGCAGCAATGGTTTTAATACCGTAAATAATAAAATAACTAAGATAATAACAGCTGCTCCTTTAGAAATAACAGATAAATAAGACGCTACATTTATAGGAGCACCTTCATAAACATCTGCTGTCCAAAAATGAAATGGAGCTAATGAAATTTTAAAGGCTAATCCAGAAAAGAATAAGATAAACCCTAGTACAGATAAATTTGAAGCTGTCAATGTAGTCGCTATAACATCAAAATAAAGATTTCCTGTAGTGGCATATAAAAATGAAATTCCGAACAATGCAGTACCCGAAGCCAAGGCTGATGATAAAATATATTTTACACCTGCTTCAGCAGATTCTCGTTTGGAAGTTTCATAAGCAACCAATGCTGCAACGGGTAGGGTTGCTAATTCCAGTCCGAGATAGAACATTAAAAAGTGACCAGAAGAAATCATATAATACATTCCTAATAATGATGAGAGCAATAAGAGTATAAATTCTGTGGCCTTATTTTGCTGTACTATTTTTTCTTTAAGCCAATCAGCCGATTGTAACAATATGATAAGCACACCAACATTCAATACATTTTTAAAGTAATAGAGCAGTGTATTGCTTTTAAACATACCACCAAATAAACTACCATCTTCTAAAGGTAAGAAACCAATTAGGGTATGTATTGTAAAAAGGATTAGTGCAAACGGAATGATAGACCCTTTCTGTTTTTTACTTGCAAAGATTTCAAAAACAAGTATTGCTAAAATAATAGCTAGCAAGCCTAATTCAAAGCGCATTAAAAGGAGTTCATTCCAATTCATTTTTTATTTTTTATAATTTTTAACTAGCAGTATAACAAATCTGCATTGAGACTTCACAGGTTTTTAAAACCTGTGAGGTCTTTTTTATTTTAAAGTAACCGTTCCAAAAATGGTGCAATACTTTCTTTTATCATTTCACTTAGTCCGTAAGGCATAGTACCAATTATTACAACAGGAATTAGTAATAAAACCAAACCTACTTTTTCATACCATGTTGCTTTGAGTAATGCTGCATGTTCTTCATTTACCAAAGGACCCATCATAATTTTACCTACCATCCTTAAAATATATACTGCCGTAACTACAATTGATGAAACTACAATTATGGTTAAGATTCTACGGAATATATCTGCATGTTCAAAAGCACCTACAAAAACATTCATTTCAGCAACAAAACCACTAAATCCAGGCAAGCCTAAATAGGCCAACCCAGTAATGACATAAACAGCACCTATAAAAGGTAATGTCTTCATAATACCGCCTAACTTGGCAATATCTCGTGTATGTGTTCTTCCGTAAACCATCCCGATTAAAGCAAAGAATAATGCGGTTAATAAACCGTGAGATAAGGATTGTATGATGGCACCGCTCCAAGCCGTTTTATTGAGCATTAATAAGGCAAATAACACCAAACTTAAGTGACTCACAGAAGCATAGGCATTGATGTATTTTAAATCTTTCTGCATGATTGCTCCAAATGCTCCATAGATAACACCTATAGTTGCTAATACTAGAAAGAAGTCAGTCCAATTTAATGCACCTTGAGGTAGTAAATACATAGCAATTCTAAAAACACCATAGCCACCTAATTTCATTAAAACACCTGCATGTAACATAGATACTGCTGTAGGAGCAGAGGCATGACCAGAAGGCGACCATGTATGGAATGGGAATAAGGCTCCAATTACAGCAAAACCGATAAACACAAAAGGGAAAAATAGATTTTGAGCGGCTACAGGAATATTTACCTGAGCGATTTCTAAAATATTAAAAGTTAAAGCACCACCATCTGCATTTGAATTGAAATAAATTCCGAAAATACCAACAGATAATAGTGCAGAAGCTGCCATTAACATTAGGGTTAATTTCATGGCAGAAAACTCTTTGGGCCCAGAACCCCAAATACCAATAAGCAAATACATAGGGATTACAGCAATTTCATAAAAAACGAAAAGTGTAAATAAATCTAATGAAATGAAGAACCCAAAAACTCCTGCAGATAAAATAATGAGTGTTATAAAAAATTCTTTGGGTAAATCGTCTACTTTCCATGAAATAAATACACCTGCTAAGACCACAATAGCGGTTAAAGCAATCATTACTACAGAAATAGCATCTACACCAATAGCATAATGAATATTAAATGATTCAAACCAAGTATAATCTTGAGTAAAAACCATAATATCTTTATTTACAGCACGCTCCTTTAAATACGCAAAAATCAAATTGATTGACATGGCAAACTGAATAGCCATCCCAACTAGAGAAATTAACCGTACTTGCTTCAAGTTTTTAGCAAAAACTAAAATAAGAACCGTTACCATTGGGACTATTACAAAAAGTGTTAAAATATCCATGTTACTCTGTTCTAAATTGGTTTCGTGTTTTGTGTTCCATGTTTAATAATTTACAACCATAAATAAAATAGTATCATTGCAAGAATTACACTTCCGCTGATAAATGCCATAGCGTAATCTTGAAATTTTCCTGATTGTAATCCCTTAATTTTTTCTGAAAATGATAGGGTTACATTTCCTATACCTATCATTGTCGCATCAACAACATGCTTATCAAACCATGCAATAGGTGCTGCAACTAAACCGAAAATTATTTTTTTTGTTACAAATAGATAGATTTCATCAAAGTAGAATTTATGATAAGCCCATTTGTAAGTTAAGCCAAATGTATTTGAAATTTTATCAGGGAAATTTGTTTCTTTTTTATATAAAATAAAGGCGATAATAATTCCTAAAATTCCAACTCCAGAAGCTATGGCTGCTAACGAATAATTCAAATGTGCTTCAAAAGGCATATGATCTGCAGAAATATATTCACTAAAATGGATGTACCCTCCAACAACACTTAGTATAGCTAAGAATATCATGGGAAATTTCATTGACCAAGGTGATTCTTGTGGTGTATGTTGGTATTGGGTATCTTTTCCCCAAAAAATTCCGAAATACAATCTAAACATATATAATGCGGTTAAGCCAGCAACGACAACACTACTGATATAAATAAGCATGTTGTGTTCATAAGCTGCAGCCAAAATTTCATCTTTACTAAAGAAGCCTGCAAAGCCTGGAACACCAGAAATAGACAGAGCTGCAATCAAAAAGGTAATATGTGTAACAGGCATATATTTTCGTAAACCACCCATATCTTTTAAATAGTTACTATGAATGGCATGTATTACAGAACCAGCAGCCAAGAAAAGTAAGCCTTTAAACATGGCATGTGTAAACAAATGGAACATAGAAGCCATAAAACCTAAACCTTCATGTCCGTCATATTTTGAGACACCTAGTGCCAACATCATATATCCAATTTGCGACATGGTAGAGAATGCTAACACCCGTTTGATATCATTTTGAGTTAAGGCAATTATAGCTGCAAATAAGGATGAAATTGCACCTACATATGCTACAATATTTAGGGCAAAGCCCTCTTCTACAAAATGGAAAGCAGGGAATAATCTAGCTACCAAATAGACGCCAGCAACCACCATAGTTGCAGCATGTATTAATGCAGAAACAGGTGTTGGACCTTCCATAGCATCGGGTAACCAAATATGAAAGGGTAACATAGCAGACTTTCCTGCACCACCCATAAAAACTAAAATCAATCCCCAAGTAAAGACTGATAAACCCATAAAAGAAGTAGATGCCCAATTGGTAATCATTACCCCTTCAGGATTGTTCAATTCGGTAAAGTCAAAAGTGCCTGAGTAATAACTTATTACTAAAATACCTATCAAAAAACCAAGATCGGCAAAACGTGTAACGATAAATGCTTTTTTTGCAGCCGCTACAGCTGATGGTTTGGTATAATAATACCCAATAAGTAAGAATGATGATGCCCCAACTAATTCCCAAAAAATATAAATTTGAAAGAGATTTGTAGCCAAAACAAGACCTAACATTGAAAAACTAAATAAGGCGAGATAAGCAAAAAAGCGGGTGTACCCATCATCACCTTTCATGTATCCTCTACTATATAAATGTACCATAAAAGATATAGTACTAACTACTATAAGCATCATAACAGAAATAGGATCTATTAAAACACCCATATCAATATGGAGTTTATCGCTAAAAGCTAACCATGTTTGTTTGTAAATAATGGTTTGATAGACACCATTTACTTTCCCTTCAAAATAATAGTGGTACGCTGTATAGAGTGATAGCACAAAAGATGCTCCTAAACCTAATGAACCTACCCATCCTGAAATTGATGGCGGTATTTTTTTACTCAATACTCCTAATAGCAAGAATAATGCTAAAGGAATTAGTGGAATTGCTATAACGTAACTGTAGTCCATAATTTTTTAATAGTATTGAGATATTAGTATTGAGTATTGAGAAAATCACAATACTAACTACTCATTTCTTTTTTAATATTTCATAATTTCAGTATCTTTCACTTCAACTGAGCTTACCAGTTTATATAAATTAATAATAATAGCAATGGCTAATGCTGTTTCTGCAGCTGCCAATGCGATGATAAAAATTGAAAAAATGGCACCTTGTAAAAAATCAGGATACAAGTACGTGTTTATGATTACAAAATTTATGGCAGCAGCATTGAGTATCAATTCAATTGACATTAATACCATGATTAAATTTTCTCTGGTAAAAAAACCATAAATTCCTATAAAAAATAGGATGCTTGATAGCGATAGTATTTCGTATATGCTTATGCCTTCTATCATTATTTTGTTTTTTTCTCTATTCTCTATTCTCTATTCTCTATTCTCTATTCTCTAACCCATCTTCACCTTCTTTCAATCCTAATTTTTTCCCTTTAGCGATGACTATTGCTCCAATCATTACAGCTAATAGTAATATACTAATGACTTCAAAAGGTAAAATATAACCACCATCTTCATAACTCAATAATTTTCTACCTATTTCTGCGACTTCTATTGATTGATATGAGTTAACCGTTTTAAATGAGTAGGTTAGTATTGCCCAAAGTGTAATACCTAAACCAACAGCACTAAGAATACCAGCACTAATTTTTTTCTTTAGGGGTGTAACTTCTAATTCTAATTCAATATGATGAATAAGTAGTACAGAAAATATAAATAATACGACTACACCACCTCCATAAACTACAATCTGTATAGCACCTAAAAAGCTATAATCAATTAAGAAATAGATTCCTGAAATTCCAATTAAAACAAACAACAAATACATTACAGCTCTTAAAATTTTACGACTAGAGACTGCTGCAATAGCAAAAACAATCATCAAAACGGCTATGATATAAAATATAATTTTTTCCATTTTTATTTCTCGCAAATGTGCAGACCTACTTGCCGGCAAGGCAGGGGTGCAAAGGTCTTGTTATGGTTAATTTTTTGTTTCATGTCTCAATACTAAATTCTCACTTCTCAATACTAAATTTTTTTAATCTTCAATTCCGTCTTTAACTTTAGACCCAGGTTGATTCAATACTTTGGTTAATTGAGTTCTATCATATACCGAGTTTTCAAAATTTTGAGCCCAAACAATGGCATCTGTCGGACAAGCTTCTATACATAATCCACACATAGTACACATAGATAAGTGATATATATGTTTATCTATCTTTTTTTTCTTTTTACCAGTTTCTTCAACAATGGCTCTATCCCAAATAATTTCAATAGTTCCGTTTGGACAAGCAATTTCACATTTCTGGCACCCTGTGCATTGGTGCTCATTATTTTCATCATGAGGCATAACCACTTCACCACGAAAACGTTCAAACATTTTTAGTGTCTCTTTATTATCAGGATATTGCTGAGTGAGTGTCCCTTTTCTTGCATTGATAAAATAGCCGCCCGTAACACGCATCCCTGTGAGTAATGTTTTTATTCCGTTGTATATGTCAGAAAAGTAACTCATTTTATAATGTCCAGTTTAACCAAATTAGTATTGCCATAAATACGATATTAATTAAATTTATGGGTAATAAATATTTCCATTCTAAAGTTAATAATTGGTCTACTCTTAAGCGTGGGAAAGTCCAGCGAAACCACATCATTAAAAATATAATGAGCA
>JGI24023J19991_10001351_pt1 | contig 18893 bp, 16 predicted proteins | sample Cruoilmetagenom1_FD_19991 | JGI IMG/M metagenome (IMG submission 19991) | reverse complement strand
GTGATTATCATAGATAGTGCTATTACAAATCCTAACATAATATTATCAAACCAAATAAAAGCGATAAATCCTAAAAGTAAAGCAAATAACATTCCATTGAGTAGGGATAAAAAAACCTCTTTTTTTACAGCATATCTACTATTTTGTTCATCTATGTCTCCAAGTGCTAATTGTCTCACCATTACTGCAAGTGTCTGAGTTCCAGCGTTTCCCCCCATAGATGCAACAATAGGCATCAATATAGCTAATGCAATAAATTCTTTAATAGTTTCATCAAAAATACCTATTACAAAAGATGCCATTATTGCAGTTATAAGATTAAGAAAAAGCCAAGAAGCTCTTTTTTTCCCTGTTTGAAATAACTCTTCATCTTGTTCATAATCTTCATCAACTCCAGCTAGTTGGTACATTTGCTCCGTTGCATTTTGTTCAACTACATCCAAAATATCATCAGAGGTAATTCTCCCTAATAATCTGTCTTTATAACCAGTTACAGCAACAACAGAGAGGTCGTAATTTTCAAACTTTTTTACAACATCATCAATATTATCGTCTCCAACTACTGAAAAAGGCTTATGATTTTTATCTATAATTTTTTTATATTTTAGTTTAAAATCATAAGTAATTAAGTCTTCTAAAGAAACAGAGGCTATAAGCGTAGTATCATTGTCTACGATGAATACTTGATGTATATTTTCTATCTCATCATTCTTTTTGAGTAATTTTAGTCTATTTATAGATTCTTGTATAGTTTCATTTAGATTTGCACTAAAAAGCTCAGTTTGCATATATGCACCAGCTTTTGTTTCATCATATTTTTTTAGCCAGTTTATATCATCTTGATCGTCTTGATCTAAAAGTCCAAGAACATCATTTGCTTTTTGTTTATCTATATCTTCAATATCTTGAATAATATCAGTTGCATCATCGGTTTCTAATTCTTCAATAGCATGGGATATTTGTTCATAAGACAAAGAGTTATAGGCTTTTTCTCTTAGTGAGTCTGGAAGTTCAAGTAAAACTTCACCTAAATAAGCTTTAGGAATTTTATGAAGAAAATCATAAAAAAGATTATCATCTTGTTTTTTTAATTTTTTTAATTTTTGAGCTACATCATTTGGATGAAGATCTTTTATGTTTTTTAGAATCTCATCTAAATCTATACTTTTAGGTTTGTTTGACATAATACTTCCTATAGTTTGTAAGCTAGCTTAAAATTATCAAGTTTTAAAGGAGTATTTTTAGTTGATATATCAGCATTTAAATCTTTTTTAAGAATATGTGTTATTTTCATAAACTTTTTTCGTTTTTCTCCTGCAAGTTTTGTTTTTGTCACACTTATTATTTTTAGAGGATTAATAGCTCTACCATTTTTATAAAGACCAAAATGTAAATGGGGACCTGTGCTTCTTCCTGTTGATCCTACTCTTCCTATAAAAGTTCCTTGTTTCACCCAAGAACCAACTTTTATTCTATTGCTATAACTGTTAAGATGTGCATAAAGTGATTTTAAACCATTGCTATGTCTTATCATAACAGTTTTTCCATAACCACCTTTTCTCCCTTTGTGGATAACTCTTCCATCTGCTGTTGCGAATACTTGTCTTCCTGTTGGTGCTGCAAAGTCAACTCCTAAGTGAGCTCTATATCTTTTTAAAATAGGATGCCATCTTTTTTGTGTAAATCGACTTGATATTCTTTTGTATCTTAAAGGAATTTTTAATAAAAAGCTTGTAAGACTTTTCCCTTCATCATTATAATATCTTTTATCGTCTGGATTTTGAAAAATATAGTGGGTTTTTCGTCTCATTTTTACAGAAGCTGCTAAAATTTCTGGTGTTCCAAAATATCTACCCTCTCGAATCTTTTGTTTAAATATGATTGAAACGGTATCGTTTTTACGAAGTCTTTTAAAGTTCACAGATTTTTTGAATGCAAGTATAAATTCATTTGCTAGTGATTTATTTCCTGTAATTTCAACTATATCTTGATAAGGGGAAGTTTGGATTGATATAGTGATATTTTGTTGAATCTCTCTATATTGTATAGGGATAATGTCTAATTCAAATTGTCCAGCAAGATTTTTGAATATATGTATTTGCATCTCTTCACTAATAGGAATGAGTGCCTGTTCAAATTTATTTTTAGCATCATTCATTATTTGAAACATAACACCTGCGTAGATTTCACTACAAAGTTCTTTATCTGTTTTTGAGAGATTGAAGTACAAGTCTTTAGGTATTTGATGTTTCTCAAAAAAAGTAAGAAGAGTTTCCCCTTTCCACCAAACATCTTCTTGTACGTAAGAAGCTAGACAAATAACAGCAGATAAAACAAATGATAATAATAATTTCAATAAAAACTCTTTAATATATGTAATTTAAGAGTTTTATTATACAATTTCATATCTTAAAATCTAAAAAAATCGGAAAAGTTAATGATAAAAAAAATAATCGTAATATTTTGTATCTTTTTAAATATTACATTTGCCACCCCAATTGATATAGTGGAAATATATAGAAATCAAGGATTACAAGCTGTTGAAAAAGCTATTGAAAAACAATTGCAAAATAAGCAATATTGGGATGAATCTCTTAAATATAAAGATACAGATAATGGTTATTATGAATCTATTAAGTATGTTGTTATTTGTCAAAAAAATGCAAAAGATATAATTTTATATGATACTGAAAAAAAAGAAAAACTCCTTTCAACAACTGTTTTTCTAGGGAAAGTTGATGGTGATAAAAAAATAGAGGGAGATTTAAAAACTCCTGTTGGNGCATATGACCTTACAAAAAGACTTACCTCTCTTGATCCTTTTTATGGACCTTTAGCATTGACAACAAATTATCCAAATCTATATGACAAAGTAAATGGAAAAACAGGACATGGTATTTGGATACACGGTTTACCTGAAAAAGAGAAAAGAGATGATTTTACACAAGGTTGTATCGCTTTAGATAATACAATAATAAAAGAGTTAGACAACTCAATAAATATTGAAAACTCTGTGTTAGTAATAAGTGAAAAAAAATTACAAAAAGTTTCAAAAGAAGATATTGGTATTATAATGACAGGAATTTTTCAATGGAAAGATGCGTGGAAATATAATAATTTAAAAAAGTATTTATCTTTTTATGCTGATAATTTCAGACGAACAAATGGACAGGATTTAGAAAAATTTTCTATTTTTAAAAAAAGAATATTTGATAGAGAGCAGAAAAAAACAATTTTGTTTTCAGATATTAATATAATACCATATCCAAATGATCAACAGAAAAAAATATTTAAAGTAACAATGAAAGAACTTTATAAAACTAAAACATATAAGTTTGATGGGAAAAAAGAGCTTTATGTTGAGATTGATAATGGTAAGTTTAAAATTTTAACAGAAAGCTAATAAAATACCTTAAACTTTTATACAAGAAAATTACAGTACAATCGCAACAATTTAGAAGAACACAAAAGAGGATTTGATATGTTAGATTTAGCTATTATTGGTGGAGGACCTGCTGGTCTTACTGCTGGACTTTATGCCACAAGAGGTGGTTTGAAAAATGTTACTATGTTTGAAAAAGGGCTACCAGGTGGGCAAATAACTCAAAGTAGTGAGATTGAAAATTATCCAGGGCAACTTGATGTTATCACAGGTATGGAACTTATGGATAAATGGCCAGAACAATGTCAAAAATTTGGTTTAAAACATGATATGAGTGAAGTGAAAAATGTTACAAAAAATGGAGATATTTTTACATTAACTTTAGGAAATGGCGATACACAAGAAGCCAAAACTGTTTTACTAGCAACAGGAAGTGTACCAAAATCAGCTGGTATCAAAGGTGAAGCAGAATTCTTTGGAAAAGGGGTAAGTACTTGTGCCACTTGTGACGGTTTTTTCTACAAAGGGAAAGATGTAGCTGTTTTAGGTGGTGGAGATACTGCTGTTGAAGAAGCTATTTTTTTAGCAAATATTTGTAAAAAAGTTTATGTAATACATAGAAGAGATGAATTTAGGGCAAGTCCTCATGAAGTTGAAAAATTAAAAAAATTTGACAATATCGTTTTAGTACTTAATCATACAACACAAGAGATAGTTGGTGATAAAATGGGTGTAACAGGTATTGTTGTAAAAGATAAAAATACCCAAGAGACTAAAATACTTGATGTACATGGAGTATTTGTATTTGTAGGACGCGATGTTTTAAATCAAACATTAATTCAAAAAAATGGGAACTTTTTGTGTGATACTAATAAAGCTGGAGAAGTTATCGTAAATTTAAAAATGGAAACTTCAGTATCTGGTCTTTTTGCTGCAGGTGATATACGCATAGATGCTCCAAAACAAGTAGTATGTGCTGCAGGTGATGGTGCAGTAGTTGGTATTGGTGCAATTGGATATTTACAATAAATTAGAAAATAGGAAAAATGATGTTAAAAGTTGGGATTTTAGGAAGTACTGGTAGAGTTGGGTCATTATTAATAGATGATTTAGAGAATGATGCAAATGCAAAAGTAGGAAGTGTTCATGTATTTGATGACTTGAAGAAAACTTTACCAAAAGATACAATTGTAACAAATGATATGGAAGCTATGCTTGCAGCTTGTGATGTTGCTATAGATTTTTCTGCACCCAATGCTACGGAAGAACTTTTAAATACAGTTATAAAAATTGGTGGAAATAAACCTTTAGTTATAGCTACAACAGGATTTAACGAACATCAAAGAAACCTTTTAATAGAAGCAAGTAAAGTTACACCAATTTTATATGCTACAAATATGAGTTTGGGAGTTGCTGTTTTAAATAAACTTGTGTCACTAGCTTCTAAAACTTTAGAAGATTTTGATTGTGAGATTGTTGAACAACATCACAGATATAAAGTAGATAGTCCTAGTGGAACAGCTTTAACTTTAGCAGAACACGCTGCAGAAGCAAGAGGATTAGAGCTTGATAAAGTAAGAGTAAGTGGAAGAGATGGTGTTATTGGCGCAAGAACAAAAGATGAGATTGGTGTTATGAGTTTAAGAGGTGGTGATATAGTTGGACGACATACTGCTGGATTTTATAATGATGGTGAGTTTATAGAGTTAAATCATACTGCAACTGCTAGAAATACTTTTAGTAAAGGTGCTATAAAAGCAGCTAAATGGCTAGTAAATCAAGAAAAAGGACTATACAGTATTAACGACTGTTTAGGATTATAGGGAAATAATATGTGTGCTATAGTTGGAATATATGGAAATGATAATGCAGCCAGATTAGCATCAGCATCTCTTTTTGCGATGCAACATAGGGGGCATGAGGCAACAGGAATTAGTACTGGTGGTTATAGTGATAAAAAGATTTACACTATTAAAAAAAGAGGCTTCGTTAGAGATGTATATGATGCGGACGCTTTTGAAGTTCTAAAAGGTGATATGGCAATAGGTCATAACCGATATTCTACAGCTGGTAGTGATAGTGTATTTGATGCACAACCAATTCACGCTAGATATAAACTAGGTGAAATCTCCATAGTACACAACGGAAATCTTGTAAATAAACAAGAAGTACGTCAAAGACTTATTGATGAGGGTTCTATTTTTCAAACAGGAATGGATACGGAAAACCTTATTCATCTTATAGCGAAATCAACAAGAGATAGATTAAGAGATAGAATTACAGATGCATTAGAATATGTAAAAGGTGCATATAACTTTATTATACAAAGTAGAAGTAAACTATTTGTAATAAGAGATAAGTATGGTATTAGACCGTTAAGTTTAGGAAAACTTAAAAGTGGTGGTTGGATTATTGCTAGTGAAACGTGTGCATTTGATTTAGTTGATGCTGAGTTTGTTAGAGATGTAAAACCGGGTGAAATGTTGATATTCTCTGAAGGTTTTAAAGAGCCAGAATCTATTCAGCTTTTCACTGGAGCTGAATTTAGACCATGTGCTTTTGAGTATATATACTTTGCAAGACCAGATAGTGTTATTGATGGAAAAAGTGTTTATAAAGTACGAGAAGAGATGGGAAAAGAGTTGGCTAAAAATGACTCAAAAAGTGTCATAAAAGCAGATATGGTTATACCAGTTCCAGATAGTGGAGTACCTGCAGCTTTAGGATATGCACAACAAAGTGGAATACCTTTTGAACTTGGAATTATCAGAAATCACTATGTTGGTAGAACATTTATTGAACCAACACAAGAGATGAGAAATTTAAAAGTAAAAATGAAGTTAAATCCTATGAGATCTTTGATTGCTGGAAAATCACTACTTGTAATTGATGATTCAATCGTAAGAGGAACAACAAGTAAAAGAATAGTACAAATGTTAAAAGAAGCAGGAGCTGCAGAAGTACACTTTAGAGTAGCAAGTCCAATGATTCAACATCCTTGTTTTTATGGTATTGATACACCTACTAAAGAGGAACTTATTAATGCAGTTATGACTAAAGAAGAGGTATGTGAGTATATTGGTGCTGATTCTTTAGAGTATCTTTCTATTGACAATTTAAAAGACTCTTTAGGTCGTGATAGAAACTATTCTTTAGTAAGTTTTGATGGCGATTATTTCGTAGTTTAAGATTAGGAAATAGAAGTAAAGTTTTGAAACATTTAAATACAATAGGTAGATATTGGCGAAAAAAGTATTCACAAAAAGTTTTTAAAGTGCCTATTAGTATATCTGGATTTACTTGTCCAAATATAGATGGTACAGTTGCAAAAGGTGGTTGTACATTTTGTGAGAATGAATCTTTTTCTCCTAATTTAATAGACAAGTCAAGATTTAAATTAAATCTTCATTCAAAAGAAAATCCATATTTAGAAAAACAACTTTTACAACTTCAAATGCAATTTGATGCTACAAAAGAGAGATTAGAAAATAAATATGGTGCAAAAAAATTTATAGTTTATTTTCAGTCATTTACAAATACTTATGCACCCTTAGACACACTTAAAGCACTTTATGAAAAAGCTTTAAGTTTTGATAATGTAATAGGTTTAAGTATAGGGACAAGAACAGATAGTATCACAGAAGAAACTCTAGATTATTTGCAAAAATTGTCTCAGGATAAAGAGATTTGGGTAGAGTATGGAATACAATCTATTTATAACGAAACGTTAGAAAAAATAAATCGTGGACATACTTTTGCTAATATAGAAGAGTGGATTTTTAAAACAAAAAAAAGAGGTCTTTTAGTTTGTGGACATATGATATTTGGACTTCCTAATGAAACGCAAGAGATGATGATCAAAGGGGTAGAAGAGTCCATAAAATTAGGTATAGACTCTATTAAATTTCATCCTTTGTATGTAACAAAAAATACATTATTATCAAATGAATACAAGCAAGGTGAATTTACCCCAATAACTGAAGAACTTTATATTGATACACTTGTAAAGTCTATTAAATTATTACCAGAAAATATTTCAATATCAAGAGTAACAGCAGGTATTAGCGATAATACTTTACTTGATCCTCTTTGGTGTAATAATAAACACAATCAAATGTATAAAATTAAACAAGCATTACTAAAAGAAGGTTTAATCTATTGATAGAAAAAAATTTAAAATATTCACGATGTGAAAAACTTTTTGGAGATGATTTTACAAAGTTACAAAATGCGAAAATTATAATACTTGGTGTTGGTGGAGTAGGTGGTTTTGCTCTTGATTGTTTGTATCGTACAGGTATTACAAATATTACAATAGTAGATTATGATATATTTGATGAAACAAACCAAAATAGACAAATAGGAAGTGATGCAGTAGGTTCTACAAAAGTAGAACACTTAAAAACACTCTATCCAAATGTAACAGCTATCAATAAAAAAATAGATATAGAGTGGATTAATGATTTTGATTTTAGCCAATATGATTTAATATTAGATGCCATTGATGATATTAAAGCAAAAGTTGAGCTTATACAAAAATATCATAGAAAACTTATCTCTACAACAGGAAGTGCAAAAAGAATTGACCCAACAAAAATAGAATATGTCAATATTTTTAAAACTTTTAATGACCCATTTGCAAGAAAAATACGAGATGAACTCAAAAAAGCAAGATTTAACAAAAATTTTAAAGTAGTATTTAGTAGTGAAAACCCAAATTGTAAAGANTTAGGAAGTTTCGTAGGAGTCACTGGAGCTTTTGGACTTACAATGTGTAGTATCGCAATTNAAAAACTATTAAGTGAAATATAGATAGAATTTACTAAATTTATAATACTTGAATTAAAAAGGAATTTATATGAGCGGAATTAGTAATAGTGTAGAGCAATTAACACAAGCTCATCTTAGAAATGTTCAACAGTTAGCTGTATTTAGAACAGGGAATAATGATATATATGCTATTAATATAGCGAAGATTAAAGCTTTTATNATTACTGATGAAGTATCAGTAACAGATACTCCAAAAGATACTGATGTNATNGAAGGNATTGCNACAATTAGAGGTGAACCAGTAACTTTAGTAAATCTTGATAGATGGCTTGGTTATGAAAAATTACCNCTTANTGANTANAAACTNATTATNTTTTGTGAGTTNAATCATAANCAAGTTGGTTTTNTNGTAAAAGATATGGTAAATATTGTTGANAAAACNACNGCNGAATTAAAAAACTCNGAAGATCAAAATTCAAAAATAACATATACAACATATGTAGAAGTTGAAGGGGAAGAGAGACTTTGTACTGTATTTAATGCAGAACAACTTCTAAGTGATATTGGTTGGACAGATATTAATGCTAGTGATTTGGATAGATATGTTACAAGACCTATTAAATCAGATAAAAAAATTCTTGTTGCAGAAGATAGTGCTGTTGCTAGAGAAGTTTTAAATCAATTTTTGAAAAAAGCTAAAGCTAATTTTGATATTTTACATAATGGTGGTGATCTTCTTGATAGAATTTCAGAAATTAATCCTAAGGATATAGGTTTAATTATTACAGATATTGAAATGCCAGGAACTGATGGGTATCAAGTAGCCCAAGCAATAAAAGATAATTCGGCATTAAAACATGTACCAGTTGTAGTAAATTCAAGTATGACAACAGAAGCTGTAAAAGGGAAAATGGAAAGAATAGGTATTAATGGTTTTGTTGGGAAAACAGATATTCCAGCTTTATATGAGATAGTTGTTAAATATCTTGGATATGCGTAATAAAATCTTTTTCTTTATATAAAACAATTTGAATATTTGATTTATAGATACTTAGATGACCCGAGGTGATGGTAATATTTTTACCATCATTTGGTCTTTTTATCTCTTTATGAAAAAAAAGTTTTATTTTTTCCTCTTTTAATCCATTTTTGAAATATAAGTAACCTTTTTTATAAATTCCTGTTAAGTTTTTAATAATATTATTTTGATATTTTAAATCAAATAAATTAATTTTACTACCATTAAGATAGTAGTTAATATTGTTATATGTTTTCTTTTTTTGTACAATATTTGATATTTTTTTAATCTCTTTTAATCCATTATATAAATCAATCTCTTCAATAACTAAATCATAACTTAACCCTTGTTGTAATTTATGTGAAGGTTTGTAAATCATGATTGCCATATCTTCATCTTTTGTAATGATAGCAATATTATCAGTACGATATACGACAATAACATTATCAAGTTTGAAGTTTTTTACAGTTTGCAAATCATAAAGTTTTTTTATACTATTTACTTTTTTTAGAAACTTTTTTTCTATGGGTAAGTTTTGCATTTTTGTTGAAAAACTAGCATAAATTGGCAAATGGTCTGAGTATCCATGGTGTTTATATTTATTCCATCTTATTATTTTTTTCTTATTTAATAAATAGTTTGGTTTATACACATAAAAACTATTATGAACATAAGATATACCTTTTTTATCAAATAATCCTTTTGAAAGAATAATATTATCTGGTGTATTAAATTCTCCTCTAAAAATTGTACTAAATTTATTTTTTTTTAACTCTAACCATAAGTTATAGTGAACTTTTGAATTATATGTGAGGATTTCTTTTTTATTTACAAAATTTTTTTCTATGGTAGTATTGAGAATTTGGTTAATACCAGTTATTCCAAAAGTATCATTAAGTTTTTTATCGTATTTGAAAGTTTGAAACTCATTATAATTAGAATTTAAATCACCTAATATAATATAATCTTGATATTCATCTAAAGTATCTATATCTTTTTTTAATGCCATAGCATACACTATTCGTTTACTCTCTTTGGCTCTTTTAGAACGCCAATGATTCACATAGAGTATTATATCTTTATTTTCTATGGATATAGTAGCTTTTAAGATATATCGTGCATACTTGTCATTTTTATCAACTTCTATTTTTTTATCTTTTTTGATAGTAAATTTACTTAAGATAGCAACACCAACAGAGGAACTACTTTTTTTTAAAAATTGACTAAATTTGTATTGAGGTGTGTATTTTACTAATTCTTCTAAGGCAATTTTAGATTCAATCTCTTGAAGAGCAATGATATCAGCATCTAAATCATTAATAACTTTTGAAATATTTTGTATTTTATTTTGAAAAGATTTTTTATTCCATGTTTTTGTATTTGGTTTATACTCTTTATATTCAGTACCATCATAATTTAAATCGAAAAGGTTTTCTACATTGTAAGATGCAATTGTAAAATCACGCGCATCTAGATAAAATGAAAATACAAATATAAGTATGTATAAGATTTTCATTTTAATTTTTTTGGTTTAGATATTGCTTTTTAAGTACTCTAAAGCTTTTTCTTTAGCTTCGTTTATCTTTGATGGGTTTTTCCCACCAGCTTGTGCGAAGTCTGGTCTTCCACCACCTCCACCACCAACGATTGGGGCAATTGCTTTTATCCAATCACCAGCTTTTATTGAGGCGTTTTTAACTCCAGCTACAAGTAATACTTTGCCATCTTTTTCTTGAAGAAGTAAAGTTGCTACTTTTTCATTTGCATTTTTCATATCATCAACAAGTTTTTTCAAATCACCTTGTGGTGCAATATCAACAACAACTTTAATACCATCAATGTCTAACTCATTTAATGGAGTTACTACATTCTTATGTACCTCTTTTATCTCATTTTTAAGTTGTTTAATTTGTTCTTTTAATTTTGTGATACCTTGAATAATATCTTTATTTTTAACTTCATTTTCAACTTCAGAGATTCTTTTTAAGGCGTCTTTTGCATAATTAATTGCTGAAAGTCCAACTACAGCCTCTATTCGTCTAACTCCAGAACTTACACCACTCTCTTTTACTATGTAAAAACTTCCTATATCTGCTGTATTTTGTACGTGTGTTCCTCCACAAAACTCAACACTTACATCACCAAACTCCACAACACGAACCATTTCGCCATATTTTTCACCAAACATAGCAATAGCCCCTTTATTTTTGGCTTCTTCTATAGGAAGTTCTTCTATACTTCCAGCTAATCCTCTGGCAATCATGGAGTTTACTAAATCTTCAACTTCATCAAGTTGCTCTTGTGTCATAGCTTTTGCATAAGTAAAGTCAAATCGTAATCTTTTGTCATCATTTAAACTACCAGCTTGAGATACAGTATCTCCTAAAACCATTTTTAAAGCACTTTGAAGTAAATGTGTAGCACTATGATGTTTTGCTACTTCACCTCTATTTACAACAACAGCAGATACAGTATCTCCTACTTGTAAAGAAGAAGTTTCAACTTTTACTTTAGAGATATTAAGTCCATGTAGTTTTTTAGTCTCTTCTATGATTGCAATATGTTGAATATTTTCTAAAGCACCAATATCACCCTCTTGTCCACCACTTGTGGCATAAAATGGTGTTCTATCTAAAACTACCCATCCTGTTTGTTTTTCCTCTAAAGTATCTATTTGTTTAAAATCAAGACTTAGAAGTGCTATAATTTTACTAGTTGAGCGAATGTGGTTGTATCCTATAAATTCATTAAGTCCAATTTTGTCTAATAACTCTTTGAATTCACCCTCATTAAGTTCATCACCACTCCCCTTCCAAGCAGCTTTTGCTTGTGTTTTTTGTCTATTCATACAAGAGTGAAATGTGTTTATATCTACTTTTAAACTCTTGTCTTTTAACATATCTTCTGTTAAGTCAAGTGGAAAACCATGGGTATCATATAGTGTAAATGCAACTTCCCCACTAAATACTTCTTTAGTATTTTCTAATTCTGCATTAAAAAGTTCCATTCCACTTGTAATAGTTTTAAAGAATCGTTCCTCTTCTAAAGCAATTTGTTCTTTTATATATTCTTTTTTTTCTACAAGATCAGGATATGCTTTTCCCATCATATCGCAAAGAGTATCGACAAGTTGTCCCATGAAAGCTACTCTAAAGCCAAGAAGATATCCATGTCTTACAGCTCGTCTTAAAATTCGTCTTAAAACATACCCTCGTCCAACTTTATCAAAAAGTATCCCTTGAGAAAGCATAAAAGCAACAGTTCTGACATGATCTGCTATAACTCTAAAACTCCCTATATTTTTATCATTACATTCTGTACTACTAATTGATTTTAACTTATCAATAAGTGGAGAAAATGCACTACTATCAAAGTTATTAAATACACCTTCTTTTATAGCTATAACTCTTTCTAGCCCCATACCTGTATCAATAGAAGGTTTAGGAAGAGGGTTTAGTGTTCCATCTGAGGCTCTATCATATTGCATAAATACAAGATTCCAAATCTCTAAAAACCTATCTCCTTCTCCACCCATTTTATCTTCACTACTNTTAAACTTTTCAGCACCTTGATCATAAAAAATTTCACTACAAGGACCACAAGCACCAGTATCTCCCATAGACCAGAAATTATCTTTATCTCCAAATCTCATAATTCTATCTTCACTAATATGCTTTTTCCAAAGTTCGTAAGCTTCATCATCACTATTGTGTATAGTTACCCAAAGTTTATCAACGGGAAGTTCAAGATTTTTTGTTATGAACTCCCAAGCATTTGCAATAGCATCTTCTTTAAAATAATCGCCAAAACTAAAATTTCCTAACATCTCAAAAAGAGTATGATGACGTGCTGTATATCCAACATTTTCTAAGTCATTATGTTTTCCACCTGCTCTTACACAAAGTTGACAACTTGCAACTCTTGGTATTTTGGGCGTTGGTATTGCACCTGTAAATATATCCTTAAACTGAACCATTCCTGCATTTGTAAATAATAGTGTTGCATCATCTGGAACAAGTGGTGCACTTGGTATAATTTCATGCCCTTTTGAAGCAAAAAAATCTAAAAACTCTTTTCGTATATTCATTCTTTTTTATCCGTTTTTTTATTTGAATGGTTATTTTACCAAAAATATCATTTATAGTTCGTTATAAAAAGTTTATTTAAAGAAAAAGATTGTACAATTTTCCAATTAAACAATACAAAAGGATAATTATATGAGTAAATATATTGAATTAACAAATGACAACTTTGAAGCGTCAACATCAACTGGTGTTGCTTTGGTAGATTTCTGGGCTCCTTGGTGTGGACCTTGTAGAATGATTTCTCCAGTTATTGAAGAGTTAGCTGAAGAATTTAAAGGGAAAGCTGCAATTTGTAAAGTAAATACAGATGAGCAACAAGAACTAAGCACTAAATTTGGTGTTAGATCAATCCCTACAATAGTTTTTATGAAAGATGGTGAAGTTGTAGATACTATGGTTGGTGCTGCTTCAAAACAAGCATTTACTGATAAACTAAATAGTTTATTATAATTTTATAATTTTCATAATAAAAAGGGATTTTAGAGTAAAACTCTAAAGTCCCTTTTTTTATAACTGTATATAAGGATAACAATGTTTAATATGGGTGCAAAACTAGAAGGTGATAGCTGGGAAACAAGTAGATTAAAAGACCCTAAAAAAATTACTGAAAAAATAGAAAAAAATCAACATCAATTAGTCTTTACATTTGAAAAAAGAAAAGGGAAACCTGTAACATTAGTGGGAAGATTTTTTATGAGTCAAAATGAAAAAAAAGATATACTCAAACTTCTGAAAAAAAAGCTTGGTAGTGGTGGAACTATCAAAGATGAATGGATAGAGATACAAGGTGACAAAAAAGAAAAAATCATAGAAGTTTTAGAAGCTGATGGTTGGAAGTTTAGAAAAAAATAAGGAGTAGTTTTGCAAAAAGTTTTTGATGAAGTAAATTCTCTAGACCACCAATGTTATGAGAAATATCTCTTAAGTGAAGATATCCTTATGGAACATGCAGCAACAACAATGATGAATTTTATAGTAAAACACTTTACACAACATAGTAAAGTTTTAATAGTATGTGGAAGTGGAAATAATGGTGCAGATGGCATCATCCTTTCACGTCTTTTATATGGTATGTTTGATGTGAATTTGTATATTGTAAAAAAACCTAAAACAGATATAGGAAAATTACAACTTAAGAGGGCTTTGAAGGTTGGAGTACAATGTATAGATAATAACTTAAAACTTGAAGATACTTATACTGTAATAGTTGATGCACTTTTTGGAACTGGTTTTGATAAACAAATGAATCAAGAGTATATTGATTTAATAAAACAGTTGAATAATAATACTGGATATAAATTAGCTTGTGATATACCAAGTGGTATTAATAAAAAAGGGCAAATAAACCAGATTGCTTTCAAATCAGATACAACCATTACTATGGGAGCTTTAAAAAAATCTCTTTTTTTAGATGAAGCAAAAGATTATATTGGAAAAATTATAGTATCTGATTTGGGAGTAAGTAGAGAAATATATGAGAACTATTCAGATTTATATATATTAGATATTGATGATTTACACTTGCCATTACGAGATTATTCTAATACACATAAGGGAAAATTTGGTCACCTTTCTGTAATTGTTGGTCAAAAAGCTGGTGCTGGAATATTGTGTGCAGATGCTGCATTTAATTTTGGTGTAGGGTTAGTCAGTGTCATAAATCACAAAGAATATCAACTTCCCTATCATATTATGCAAGATCATAAATTACCAAAAAATACAACGGCTATAGCTATAGGTATGGGACTTGGAAACTATGAAAAAAATGAAATTTTAGAGATACTTAATAAAAATATACCAAAAATTATTGATGCGGATATGTTTTATGAAAGAGATATTAAAGTAGTATTAGAAAAAGGAGATAGTGTACTTACTCCCCATCCAAAAGAGTTTTGTTCATTATTAAAAATAGTTGGTATAGAAGAGATAGATGTAGTTACCTTACAAAAAAATAGATTTACATATGTGCAAAAATTTTGTGCAAAATATCCAAAAGTGGTTTTACTATTAAAAGGGGCAAATACACTTATAGGTCAAGATAAAAAAATGTATATAAATCTTCATGGAACTAATAAACTGAGTTTTGGTGGAAGTGGCGATGTCTTAAGTGGACTTATTGGTTCTTTATTAGCACAAGGTTATAGTTGTATTGCTGCTGCTATAAATGGATCGTTAGCTCACAGTATATCAGCGTTAAATTATAGTAAAAATAACTATTCAATGACACCTGAAGATTTAATAGAAGGTATTAAATCTTTATGAAGCTTATAATAATAAAAACAACATTTAATAATAAAAAAGAGGCAAAAAAAGTAGCGAAATTGTTAGTACAAGAAAAATTATCCCCATGTGTTCAAATAACTAAAATAAAGTCAATATATAGTTGGGGTAATAAACTTTGTGAAGATAAGGAATACTTACTCTCAATAAAAACTAAAAAACAACATTACAAAAAGATTCAAAGGAAAATTAAAGAGAATCATAGCTATGATTTGCCTCAAATAATAGCTATAAATATCACAAAAACAAGCTATGAATATAAACATTTTATAAAGGAAAATACAATATGAATGATCAAATTCTAACAATAGGAAAATATGAATTTAATAGTAGATTAATAGTAGGAAGTGGAAAATATAAAGATTTTCAAACTACGAAAGAAGCAACATTAGCAAGTGGAAGTGAACTTATCACAGTTGCAATAAGAAGAGTAAATATCACAAACCCTAATGAGGAAAATTTATTAGACTATTTTAGAGATACAAATATTAAATTATTACCAAATAGTGCAGGGTGCTTTACAGCAGAAGAAGCAATTACAACTTTTAGACTTATGAGAGAAGCTACAGGNATTGATATTATTAAGTTAGAAGTTATTGGAGATGCTACAAAAACACTCTATCCAGATGTAATAGAAACAATAAAAGCGTGTGAAGTTTTAAAAAAAGATGGATTTACAATTATGGCATATACAAGTGATGATCCAATTATTGCAAAAAGACTTGAAGATGCAGGTGCAGATGCTATTATGCCACTTGCTGCTCCTATTGGAAGTGGGTTGGGGATTCAAAATCCTTACAATATAGCATTTATAAAAGATGCCGTACAAGTGCCAGTAATAGTTGATGCAGGACTTGGTTGTGCTAGTGATGCTAGTGCTGCCATGGAACTTGGTGCGGAGGGAATTTTAGTAAATACCGCAATTGCCCAAGCTCAAAATCCAATGATGATGGCAGAATCATTTAAGCACGCTGTAATAGCAGGAAGAATGGGCTATAAAGCAGGAAGAATACCAAAAAAACCTTATGCAACAGCATCTTCGCCAATAGATGGTTTAATACAATTTTAAAGGCTTTTTGAGAAAATTTCAAAATTTCCTCAAAATACTCTTGACATTCAAAGAATTTTTTTATATAATTCCACTCCATTTTAAGAAGATATTTCTTAAAATATTTCGGAGTGTAGCGCAGCCTGGTTAGCGCACCTGGTTTGGGACCAGGGGGCCGGAGGTTCGAATCCTCTCACTCCGACCATGTTATTGAAAAATTATAAAATTCTGATGGTAGGATTAGCTCAGTCGGTTAGAGCGTCTGGTTGTGGTTCAGAAGGTCGTGGGTTCGATTCCCATATCTTACCCCATTTATTTTTATATACAAATGCTTCCATAGCTCAGCTGGATAGAGCAACGCCCTTCTAAGGCGTAGGTCGCACGTTCGAATCGTGCTGGGAGTACCATTTATTACTATCAATTAACTACATTTATGCGGATGTGGTGAAATTGGTATACACGCCAGACTTAGGATCTGGTGCCTAACGGTGTGAAGGTTCAAGTCCTTTCATCCGCACCATCGTGTAGTTAAGTGATAGTAATAGTTCAAAGGCTCCTTAAATAGGGGCTTTTTTAATGCCTTAAAATTATTAAAGTATAAGTATAAATTATAAAATTAACTCAATTAACAATAGTGCTAAAAAGTAATTTTCGCCAATTCATTTTTCTTATCCTTGTATCCTATATTTATAGTAAAAAAATTAACATTAGTTTTATTTTCTAACTCTCTTTTTCTTACTTTCAAACTCTTCAATACTTTGTGTAACACTTTGCTTTAATAAATTTTCTAACTCATTTATTCGCCCGAAATTTTTCATAACTTTTATAAAATTTAAAAGAGATATCGTTCCTTTTTGTTCAAAGTTTGAGTATGTAGTTGATGAACTTAAATCTGCTTCATCACTAAATTCTTTTTGTTTTTTATTTTGTGAAATTCTTAAATTTTTAGCTCGTAAAGCAAATACTAAAGATATCTCTTCATCTGTTAGAGTATTAAAATCACTATTTACATTGAGTTTCTGTTTCTTTGTTTTTTGTAGGTATTTTGATGATTGTTGTAGTTTTTCTAAAAGATTGTTACTCATTTAACGCTCCTTGTAAATCTCTACTATTCACTTCACTTAAAAGGCGATTTTGTTTTGTATTTGATATACTATACTCTTTTAAAAGTTTTGGTAGTTCATTATCTCTTAAGTTTTTCATAGTTTCTAATGCATTTGCTACAAACTCTAAATCTATAGAAAACTCTAAAGCGAGTTGTGTAATATCATCTATTGTAATTTTTGATAGTGCTTTTCCATAGAGTGAAAGCTGGTGTTCTGCTGTTTGTTTTTCCCCTTTTGAAAAAGTGATGTCATAAGCTGGAGTTGCTTTGTATTTAAAATCTTCATCGCACATAAAAGAGAAGTTTCTACTGTGGTCATCTTGATTTACAAACATATAGTTAAATAACATTTGTAAAAAGAGTTGGTTTAAACTTTTCGTAGCTTTCAGTTTAACTGCTGTTCTTAAAAGGTCTTCATATCCTATGGTTCTAGGTATATTATAATCTATTTGTAATAATCCTGCTAGTGAGTGTACATGATATCGTTTACTATTTGACTCTATATCAAACCTTCTGGTTACAAAGTGATGGTTATCTTCAGATTCTAATAAAAAACAGTCTGTCATTTTGATACCAGCTTTTTTTGCTAAAAGAGAGTATATGTATTCTATTTTTGAGTAAGTTGATCTATTTTCATCGCCATGAGCAGTATCATCATATTTTATAATTGCGTGGATAAACCCATCTTTTAAAGCCTTAGTTCTATCTCCTAAAAAAACCTCTTTTGTTTCAAAATTGATTCCACATACAGCTTTACTTCTAGCACCTCCTACAAATGAGTGAGCAGATACTAAAAATGCACTGTGCATTGAGTGATAATCACCACCTTTTTGAAGCTCTTTTGCTTTTGTAAACATATCTTTTAGTTTAAGTGTCTCTTGCATATTGTTATCATATTGCTTAGATGGATGAAATGTTAATGCTCCTAATCCTCGATTACCTATAAAAAGTAGTTTATCACTTACAGTTGGGTATTTATTTTGATTTGTTAAAAAGAAATTTTGGAGTATCTCATTACCAAAATTACCTGGCAGGGAATCACTAATAAATCCAGCTACTTTTTCTAAAAAATACAGATGGGTGGTTTCGATCTCTTTTACATCTTTAGATAATGAGATGGGACTTGCTTTGTAACATAAATCATCTACTTGTTGTAAATATACTCTATCCCCATCTTGAAACATATTTGCAATATGTTTGTTAAA
>JGI24023J19991_10001350_pt1 | contig 18898 bp, 16 predicted proteins | sample Cruoilmetagenom1_FD_19991 | JGI IMG/M metagenome (IMG submission 19991) | reverse complement strand
AATAGCTCGCTATTCCTGTGGTTTTGCTCTCTCGGATCAGCCAAACCTGAACCAAATCTGAGCGCCAATTCTGCGAAGTTATTTTTGCGCGAACCCTTATTTGCCGGTTGTTACGACCGATGGCCTTCGTGGACACCCTCCGGTGAGCGACTTGCTTTGGATATCTTCTCTTGAATCGCTTCATCAAACACCACCGCAAAGCCCTCGGAATTGCACCTCACCACTGTCCCCATCACGCTGAGCGCCTTTTTGAAGGTAAAAATCGGGAATTGGACGTTAATGGGCTGGCCCTGATTGATCTTCCGCCTGGTGCCGAAAAAAAGACCTCCGGCGCCGATGTTATGGATTAAATCACGGAACGATCCCTCTTTGATTCTATATTTGGCACTGAATTGAGTCGTGTGGCGAGGATACCGGCGGCGATTTGATACCGTATTCATTTTCCGATTACCTTCTTAGGGCCCATCTTGCCAGACCACGTGAACGTCGGATCATCGCCAGTGGACGGATTCAAACACAAAACATGCGATCGTGACTTTCCGCCAGATTTGCAGAAATGCGTTTTTTTGTCAAGGCGTTGGTTCCTGGTTGACCATCTGGATGATGGGGGGGCATTGTCATTCCCCCTTTCTGAATAACAATTGTTGGTGATTAATTGTTGAAGTTATTGTCGGTTCAGTTTATATTTTTCCGGATTGTCCGACATGGCGAAAATCGCCAAAATTAGGTATCAAGACAAAATATTCGTCGTCAGCGTCTTGATCATGATGTAACCTTTTAACGCACGGTATTAAAAGATAAACCATGAACAGAGAAGAGCTTGAGGAGAAGGATCAGCGCCTCCTAAAAGAATTCAGGGCGATTGTTAGCAGTAAAGAGAAAAAACCGTTAAGAAGAAAGCCCTTTTGGAAGGCAACCCATTTTTGGATGCCGATTCTTATTGTAGGGTTGATGATGGCCGGTCTGACGGCTTTGCGAGAACCGTCGACAATAATCGTGTCTGATAATTTAGCGCCACCGGCCGAGGATACCTTTAATAGTAACCAACACTTTGTCTTGGAAGCATTTGCCGATCAGAATGCAGCAATGGATGCTAAAGAGATCGCGTCAACAAGCGGATTGCCTGAAAACACCGGTCCGTCCGCTTCAAGCGAAACCGATCAGCCCGAAAAAGAGACGTTATCCAAAAAGAAAGCAGCGGACACACCTGAAGTACCTTTAAACACGGCGTTTCCGGAAGAAACCAGGGCGACGGCCCAGTCGCTGTCGATTGAACCAAGCGGTATGCCTTCAAACATTCAAATTAGCAAAATTATATCCTGCAGCGGTGTTTGCAAAAGACAATATGTCTCTCCCGGAACAATGTTCTCCATCAAAGAAAATCCCAAGCCGGTGGTTTGGATGACCGTCCTGTCCGACAACCCACCTTTTTTCCTGACCCATGTCTATTATGTCAACGGACGCAAGTATTGTGAGGTTCCTCTTGAAATAAAGTACAAGCATATGCGCACGTGGAGCCATGTGACCTTAGACCGCATGAATCAAACCGGCACATGGCGTGTGGAAGTGATTGCCGACAACGGGGAAAAACTTGAACAAATCGAATTTACAGTCGTGCCATAGCAGGTTGTGAGAATGGGGGCGGGGGGCGCCACAAAAGAGCCGGTCAAGACGTTGATTCCTTTTCCATGATTAAATATTCTCTCCTTCAGGCAGTTCTTCATCCGGGGACGGATTTTGGTTCTCTTCCAATGCCGACGCCTTTTTTTCCAGTTTACTTTTTCTCTTTTCTTCTTTCTTTTTCTTCTTCAACAACTCTTTTTGACGTTTTTTAAATTGAAAATTTGATCTTGCCAATTGGTAACCTCTTGGTCGTTAGGGCTTGATAAGGGTAACAAGAAAAGGATCGAAGCGCGGTTTTTTATCCAAGGCACCAAATCAAAACCAAACAAAAGGGGCATCCCCTCAATAATAGAAAGAATGCCCCTTTTACTCAGAAAATTAGGTTAGCTCACGGTGACATTGGCAGCGGAAGGACCTTTTGGTCCCTGCTCAATATCAAAGGAAACCCGGTCGCCGTCATTGAGGGATTTGAAGCCGGTTGCATTGATTGCTGAATGATGCACGAACACATCTGGACCGTCTTCCTGCTCAATGAATCCGAACCCTTTTTGGTCGTTAAACCATTTAACGATTCCATTGGCCATGTTAACATCCTCCTTTCTTAGAGATTTTCAATGTCGCAAACTGGAGGGCGCCACGTTGACAAATGGATCCTTCCTTCAGAGAGAAACCGTTCCGCATTAAAACGAAACTTAATGATGCTTTTATACTAACCCATATTTGAAAGAAATCAAGATAATTGTTGGTTATCTCCTTAAAAAAATTGTTGTTGCCATCGAACCCGGTCCGGCTAAGGGTGCCCTGACGGATGAATCTCTAATGAATACAAGCACTCAAAATTTTTTCCGTTTGTGGTTAAGTAATGGGCCGAAAGAGCCGAGAAAGTGAAAAACGATTCGTGGTCAAGACAAGGATGACCCTTGCCTGTCTCGCGCCCCTTAGATCGAAGGACATAATGATGTATTTTAAAAAAAAGTGGATCAATTCTTTTGGTGTTTTGCTTTGCATTCTTTTCCTTTGTGGGTGTTGGGAACGCGAAAAATCTGAAAAATCAAAAAAACCATTACGCGAAAAACCGATAAGCCTGACAATTGATAGCCCACAGAATGGCGGCTATGAATTTTTCGGAGAAGAAATAAATTTTATAGCGATAAATGACAACGGTAAGGTCATTCACGATTCGGTAATTTGGACGTCTAATTTGGATGGCCAGATTGGAAACGAACCCAAATTCAAACACGCACAATTGTCCGTAGGACAGCATACCATTACCGCCCTAATTAAAGATGATACGGGACCTGATTTGGTTGATTCTTTGAACTTAACGATCAAAAAGTTTACCTGGGCAGCGTACTATAGAAAACATTATCAACTTAGCTCAAGGATAGATGATGATCCACTGGATATCACGACTATCGATAGGGTGCTTAAAACAACTAAAAACTTCCGCGGGAAAAATTTGAGTGGGATCGATATGTCCGGAAGAAATCTAAGCGGTGTCACCTTCGAAAGCGCATTTATGGTTCATGGCAATTTTTCAAGGTGCGACTTTAGAGATGCAAACCTGAAAAATGCAATAATTGAACATTCTGACATGTCGAACACGATGTTGAAAAATGCAAATTATTCAGGCGTTGATTTCAGTGATGTTGATTTAAGCGGGGTGGATTTCAGCGGTGTGTATTTGAGCAATTTTAAAATGATGAATGCGAATCTATCCGGTTGTAATTTTTTGAAAACCAATTTGTCATATACCGATTTGAATAACGCTGTGCTTAAAGGTGCTAATTTTAAACATTCAAACCTTGTTAAAACAAATCTGACAGGTGCGGATATTTCGAAAGCAAGAATTGAAGGGGCAAAAACGGTAAAGACGATATTTAGAAATGCAAACCTCAATGGAACCGTCATCCAACAACTAAGTATGGTAAAATGCGATTTACGTGGTGTGGACCTGAGGTCGGCCACCTTGATTGATGTTGATATGAATAATTTGAACCTATCCGGGTCTCATTTATCAGATTTGAACCTTAAAAGGGTCGTTCTTTATGGCGCTGATTTCACCCGCTGCAATTTATCCGGATCAAATTTATCGAATATGAATCTAATAGATTGCACCTTTTCATATGCTCAGTTAAGTAAGGCCGATTTTACGAATGCAATCCTTAAAAGATCAAATTTCAGAAATGCTGACTTGGATCAATCTAATTTCACCAATGCAAATCTCGAAGACGCGCTGAACATAGATAAAGCTAAGCATTTGGGATCGGTCATCGGCTTTTAGGGTTGCGGCATATTCCATGGGGCGCTAATGAACACACCGGAAAATCTCTCAGCATTGATTTCGGGGGCGGTTTCGCCGATATTTACCGGCCCTGTATTCGCCTCCTTGTGGGAAACCATCGAGGGGCTATTGATTCGATTGCAGTACTTCCTTTCGGTAATCGACGGTTCGGCACTGAGAGAGATTTCCCGTATGATTGACGAAGCGCTCCGGCATCCGGGAACCCGGTTGCTGAACGATCACCTGGTGTGGTTTTTTGTGGGGGGCTCGCTGTTTGTGGGTACCCTGGCGTTCGCGGCGCTGTGGCGAGTGCTCCTGACCGGCATTCGATTCGACAAGGTCTCGTTCCGGAAAAGAAAAAGGAGCACGCCCGGTTTTGCCGTCTCTATCTGGGGGGCGGTTTCGGAATACCTTCGATCGGTGGTGAAAACCATCCTGGAAGGGGTGATCCTGATGTGCGTGACCGCGGTGCTGACCATGGTGGGGCACCTGTTATGCAAAATCGGATGGTATTCATACCAGGCCAGTCCGGTAGGGCAGGCGTACGCTGCCTACTTTCCGCATCGGGCACAACTCATAAACATGGTGCTGTGTCGGGATCTGTTCCTCTTTCCGGTCATGCTTACAGGGATTTCCTTCGGGGTGGGGATGGCTTTTTTCGCATGCTGCCGGTTGTTCCACATTACGCGCTATGTGTATCTGCCCCGGGGGCCGTTGGGAAAGATCGTCCTGTTCGCACTTCCGTTGAACGTGGGAGCCGCCGCCTCCGTGCGGACGCTTTTTCCCATACCCCACTGGGGCGCCGCCTATGCCGCCGCGCTGATCCCCACGCTCCTGGTTTTTGCCTATTGTTCCCGGTTCACGAACCGGCTCTTGCCGGAACTGGGGATGTTCTTCTCCGTGTGGAAACGCAAAAAAGACACTCCGCAGCATGTTGTTTTTCTCCAGGATCTGAACACGGGAAAAAAGATCTTGGAATACGACCCGCTGGCCGAGGCGCTGACGGGGAAGCGATTCCCGGTCGACGACGGTATCGAAACCCAGGGCCTGTTCCTGACAAGAAGCGGTCGCGAATTCATCTTGTACCGCTACGGTCACGACCTGTTCTTCCAGGTGGACGATCGCGAACTGTTGCTGCGCACGGACATGTCGGTGCAATGGCGGAAAAAGGGACGATTCGGGCGCTGCTTCCAGCTGAACAGGGAAGGGACGCGTTTGTTCCGCTTGGCCTGGTCGTCCTTGCCCCTGTTTGGACCCCAGGCGCCGGCCGCGGCCTTTTTCGATGCCTTTGAAGGCATCCTGAAAAACCGTACCGCTTACGAAAACGCATTTACGGTGGATTTGGGGGAAGACCAAGCGATCGGATAGATCATAAAATCGCCGGTACGCCAATCCCGCCCTTTCCTTACATCCGGAACACGGGTATCCGACCCCAACCCTTATTGTCTCTGAGGCAGGCCTTTGACGTTCGGGAGACAGAAGGAAAACTCGTTTTCGAAGCCGCAGGCGCGGCACAGATAATTGACGACCACGGACCTGCACTTCAGTGAATCACGGATATCGGATTCGCGTTCCAGCCGGCCGCCGCACGAACACGAACCGGGAACCACGAGTATGCAGACGATCCCGGCGATCTCCTCCTCAATGATGTTGAATGCGCCCAGACCGAGTTCTTTCCATTCTTCCAGAAGCCCTGTGTAAAAGAACCGCGTCCTGGTTTTTCGCTTCCGGGCCAGGGACCTGCCGGTCGCCGTCTTCAGGGTGTCCGGCGCGTGATGGGCATAGGTCAGCTCGATACTGGTCCGAATCATCACGTCATCATCCAGAAACTGCCGCCGCAGTGCCTTCTTGGCGAAAAACTGAACAACCCCGATGTTGCCCAGCTTGTCGAGGCAATCCGCATCGTACACCGCCCGACCGATGTCACTGGTCGCCTTGCCCTCGAGGTAGGTGGAAAGGATGGCGTTGCTGACGGTTGGGAGCCATCTTTCGTAGACGGTGCCTGAAAGGATCCGTTGCGCAAATCGAACGGCATTTTCCTCTTCCGGCGTATCGTCCTCGTGATAGCTTCCGTAGGCAAACTTGCCGATGTCGTGCAACAGTCCTGCCAGCAGGGCCGGTTCCTGCTCCCATCCCTCTGATTTGGCGATGTGGCGGGCGATGCGGGCGACTCTTGAACTGTGGGACCAGATGCTGGAAAACGTTTCTTCGGTGGACTTGGCCTGAAAGCTGGTCTCCTGATCGATCAATGTTCGACGAATTTCCTGCAGTACGTCGGGCACAATGGACGTGAGTGCATTCGGGGTGGATATTCCGCTTTGCCGCCGCTCCCCCGGTTCGAGCCGGCGGCGATAGTCCCGCATCGTATTGATGTTCGTGAAAGCGCGGTCGGTCCGTTCCGTCAAACCGTTTCTTGCGAACCATTCTCCGCTGAGATGGCGGGTCTTGCAGTGCGGTACCAGCATTTCGATCTTGAAGATGTCGGCATCGAGGTTCTTTCGGATCGCCGACAGGCACCGTTGGCGATAGAAAGCGTGCAGGAATTCAGGCCTTTTTCGTGGACAAGGGACCACAATATCGAATGTGTCGAATTCGAGGAATTGGGACCGGATGATCTTCTCGTCCAGGAAGGGCATATCCGCTGCGCACACAAAGGCGACCTCGTTTTTAATCTTGCGGAGCCCGCAGTAGATTCCCATCAGGGGACCACAGCCCCGACGTTCGTCGTGGACAACCGGAAGGCGGAGGAATTCATACTTCTCCGGCGTATTGGTAACGAGAAGGACCTCTTCGAACAGGGGAACGACCACGCTGGCCGTCCGTTGGATGATCGGTTGGTTGATGATTTCCGGAAGCGGCTTGTCCGGCGTCAGCCCCTTGCCTTTTCCCCCAGTCAGGATCAGGCAGGCGGCCGCGATCTTTTTCGGATTGGATCCAATCATACGCAATCCTGAATGTGGTGCGTTGTTAACGAACGACGTACTTTACGCCCGGACATTGCACAAAATCAAGCTTTGTATGGCCACGCATCTCTCCCGGCTTGACCTTGATTGTTTATGCAACATTTTCGGTGATGTTTGCCCGATTGCCGGAATTGTGGTAAGTACCTGATGCGGTAGTACAGATTCGGTGATGATCAGCGGTTATCTCTCGGACAAGATCAGGCAATCCCACACAATGGCGATAATCCTCGATCGATCCGTTCATGTGGGAATCATCGTGGCGGACCGATATACGGAAAGGACCTCTGGTGCAATGAATCGCTACGCTCCTGGTATCCGCACCAAACTAATCGCCATCTTCATCTTAATCAAGGTACTGCCGTTGATCGCCCTGGCCTGGTTTGCCTGGAATGAGATCGGCAACCTGACCGACGTCGTTGAAAAAAGATCCGCCCGCATGATTGTCGGCACCCACGCTGTGGTCACCGGCGTCAGCGAGCTTTCCACACAGAATTCCATTCAGGCCCTGGATGTCAAGTCTCGCGAATCCATTGAACGGCTCACCACGGATACGGCCCAGGCGGTGGCTGCATTCCTGTACGACCGCGACAGGGATATCATGCTGGCGGCCAACCTACCGGTTGGGGAGACACAGTACCGGCAGTTTCTTGCGTCCCGTTCCCGGTCGGTCAGGTTGCACCATCCATGGGTGATGGATGACCGGGGTGAGCGCTGGGTTCCCGTCGACGCGACCGATGAGAATGACAACCGGATCATTACGGCCCAAAACGAAGACAATCGACGGGATTTTCATTATCGCCCGCCGGATCGGGACGGCACTTCCGACATCCGTCCCCTCTACCTCGAGATGACCTTCATCGATCTGTCGGGTAATGAGATCATCAAAGTCGGAACCTCCGAGCGATTACCGCCTACCCGCGGAAATGTGGCCGACCCCCGCAATACCTACTGCCGGGCGGAGACCTACTTCGAGGCTCTGCAGAAGCTGCAGCCCGGTGAAATTTATGTCTCCGACGTGATCGGACCTTATATCGGCGGTCATATGATCGGTACTTACAGCCGGGTGAAGGCTGAGAAACGGGGGATTCCATTTGCACCGGAACAATCCGGGTATGCCGGCAAAGAGAATCCGGTAGGCATCCGCTTTCGGGGCCTGGTGCGATGGGGCATGCCGGTTCTGGAAAACGGACGGATCACCGGTTATGTGACCCTGGCCCTGGACCACACCCACATCATGGAATTCACCGATCACCTGGTTCCCACCGCCGAGCGCTATTCGGCCATATCCGATGCCGGCAGCGGAAACTATGCCTTCATGTGGGACTACAAAGGGCGTAATATTTCTCACCCGCGGGACTATTTCATCGTCGGATACGATCCCCGCACCGGGGAACAGGCCGTGCCCTGGCTGGATGAAGAGATGCATCGGCTCTGGCAGCAAAGCGATGCATCGATGATGGAATTCCAGGCGCGAGCGCCGCAATTCAAAGCGCAGGCACTGGCCAAAAGACCATCTGCGGCGCCGACCCGGAACGGATTGGTGGGATTGGACTGTCGTTACCTGAATTTTGCGCCCCAATGCACCGGATGGCACAACCTGACCCAGGACGGCGGCTCCGGTTCCTTCCTCATCTTTTGGAGCGGTCTGTGGAAACTGACCACGGCGGCGGCCATCCCCTACCACACCGGCAAATACGGAAACCATCCACGGGGTTTCGGCGTCGTGACCATTGGCGCCAATCTGGATGAGTTTCATCGATCCGCTGTGGAAACGGCCGAAACCATCCGGGGTATCGAAGTCGGTTTCACCCAAAGACTCGAAGCGGAAAAAGATGCCCATCAGGCGTTGATGCGATCATCCCTGCAAAAGGCCTTCCGGCACCTCTCCTTTTACACGGTACTGATGATTGTTGTCGTCATTTTCATCGCCATATTCATGGCTGCCGTGCTGACGACCCGCATTACCAAATTTATTCGAGGCATCCGCCGTTTTCAGCAGGGTGATCGAAGCTATCGCCTGAAGCAGCAGTCCGCCGACGAAATGGGGCAATTGGCCCGGGCATACAACGAAATGGCCGATGATGTTCAGACCTATATCGGCGATATGGAAGCATCCAAAACCGAACTGGAAGATGTCAACGTGCGGCTCGGGGAGGAGGTTGCCCAGCGGCAGCGGGTGCAGGATGAGCTCTCCAGGCACCGGGACAACCTTGAGATAGTGGTCAAAGGCCGGACCCGGGAGCTTGAAAATGAGATTGTCGAACGCAAACGGGTCGAGACGATTCAGGTTGAAAGTGAGGCGCGACTGCGTGAGCAGAGCAACACCCTGCTTCGACTGGCCGGTCATGAAGCGCTGTACAGCGGAGACTTGGATTTCTCGCTGAAAACGATCATGCCCCCGGCAGTGGCGACGTTGCGATCCGACCGATGCAGTGTCTGGTTGATGGATGGCCCTCATGCAAACATGGTCTGCCGCGAGATGTTCACCTCCGGAACCGGCAGTCACTTCGGTACAGGGTCGCTGAACCTGGCCGATTATCCGATCTATGACGCCGCCCTGCACAGCGGCAGAACCATTGTCGCCGCCGATGCCCTGGGGGATGAACGCCTAGTCGAGTTGGCCGAGACGTGTCTGCGGCCGGGCAACATTTGCGCGTTGCTGATAGCCACTATCTTCGACGGTGGCGAAATGCAGGGTATGGTCAATTTTGTAGAGACCCACGATAAACGCCGGTGGCGTCTGGATGAGATCAACTTCGCCAATTCCATCGCCGATTTGATCGGCCTGGCCATGGGGGCCGCCAAACGCAAGGAGGCGATCCAAGAGAAAGGTCTGTTGGAAACCCGTCTGCGCCGGGCGGAAAAAATGGAGGCCATCGGCACTCTGGCCGGCGGTGTGGCCCACGACCTGAACAATGTCCTGTCGGGGATTGTCAGCTATCCGGAATTGCTGCTGCTCCAGCTACCCGACGACAGTAAGCTTCGGGCACCCATCAAGACAATCTTCAATTCGGGCCGGCGGGCGGCCACCATCGTTCAGGATCTGCTGACCCTGGCCCGAAGAGGCCTGACCATCACCGAGGTGGTCAATCTGAACCGCATTGTCGAGGACTACCTGCAAAGCCCCGAGCATTTAAAAATACGCATCGATCATCCCCATATCCGCCTGGAAACGCGATTGGAAGCAGGGCTGCTGAATGTTACCGGCTCGCCGGTCCACCTGACCAAAACCCTGATGAATCTGGTCGCTAACGCCGCCGAAGCCATCTTGCAAGCCGGTCAGATTACCATCTCGACCGAAAATTGTTATATCGATCGTCCCTTCAAGGGGTATGACGTCGTCAATGAAGGCGATTATGTGGCCCTCACCGTTGCCGACACCGGGGCGGGCATCCTCCCTGAGGATATCGACCATATCTTCGAGCCTTTTTACACCAAGAAAAAAATGGGGCGCAGCGGCACCGGCCTGGGTATGGCGGTAGTATGGGGGACGGTTAAAGACCACCGGGGGTATGTCGATTTTGATAGCCGTGAAGGCGAGGGCAGCCGCTTCACGCTCTATTTCCCGGTAACGCGCAAGTCAGTGGCGGATGTCCGCCAAATGGCCCTGGAGACCTTTATGGGAAGCGGCGAGACAATTCTCGTGGTGGATGATGCCAAGGAACAGCGGGAAATCGCCTCGGCCATTCTAACCACCCTGGGATATCGGGTCAGCGCCGTCTCCAGCGGCGAAGCGGCGGTCGACCACATCAAGGAAAACCGTGTTGATCTGCTGGTGCTTGACATGATCATGGAACCGGGAATAGACGGCCTGGATACCTACAAGCAGGTCCTGCAACGTTATCCCCATCAAAAGGCGATCATTGCCAGCGGTTTTTCCGAAAACGACCGCATCCGCGAGGTGCTGCGAATGGGTGCGGCCAGCTATTTGAAAAAACCTTATACGATTGAGAAAATCGGCACCGCCATCCGATCGGCTTTGGGAGCGTGAAGTACACCGGATTCCATGCGGTACCGCCCCGCTCGCGAGGCAGATGGCCCCTGACCTTGCATCGACACAGGGCAGGACCAACCCCAATGTTGCATGAGCCATTCAATGGCCTGGCGTGCGATCCGGTCGGTGATTGTCTTGCTGAAGACAACGAGATTACCGCGCTTCCGGAAAAATCAGACCATATCCGTTTTTGCTGTGCAAGGATTTATCCAGGCCGTCAAATTCGCCTTGTTCATCGATGCGAAAGCCCAGGGTTTTTTCTATCAACACGCAGATCACCAGGGTACCGATGGCCGCCAGTGCAATCGTTGCGCCCATGGCTTTTAATTGGACGGCCAACTGATTCCAAACCGTCCAGCCGGGGATACGCTCGCCCGCTGCCGCCATCCAGCTGTCACGAATGAAGAAACTGAGTAGCAACATGCCCAATCCACTGCCCACGCCGTGAATCCCGAAACCATCCAGACTGTCGTCATATCCCACTTTCATCTTTACATTCAGGGTCAGATAACAGGCGATGCTGAACAGGGCGCCCAAGATCAGGGCGACGGTGGGTTGGACCACACCGGCGGCAGGCGTGATGACAACCAGATCGGCCAGGATTCCCGATACGAAGCCCAGGGAAGTGACCTTGCGATAGGCAAACGCTTCGATGATCATCCAGGTCAGGGCGCCGCCGGCGGCCGAAACCTGGGTCATGGTCAGGGAATAGAAGTCGCCGGGAAGATCGCGGGTCTCGAAACCATTTTTTGCTTTTTCAGTCAGGGTCTGGTATTGGTCCATGCCGTCGTTCTCTTTCAATTGCAATCCCCAACGTAGCGCTGCTACGCCTGCGGTTTCAATTTCGTAGCGGCCTCGGCCTGAACCAAAATCTATTATTTGCGGGTAGACACCAAATAAGGGGTCCCTTCCCTGTGATCCATTGGTATTGGATAAACGATAGACAGGAAGAGAAATAGATTTCATCCATCGTGAAATGCAGCTGATGGTTTCGTTTTTTACCGGCGCTGACAATGGTTTTCCCGTCCCCAAAGGAGCTTGGCCCAACGTCCATGAATGCCACCGATCGCAAAATCTTCGGCGTTCTCTTTTTTAGCATTTTTGCAGCCGTCACCGGTGTGGGTATCGTGGTGCCGCTACTACCGGTCTATGCCCATGACTTAGGTGCCAGTGGTTTCTACATTGGCCTGATTTTTGGCGCATTTTCCCTATCCCGGACATTTTTTTTACCCTACTTCGGCCGCCAGTCCGACAAGAGGGGGCGCAAACCGTTCATCGTCGCCGGCCTTTTTTCCTATGCCGTCATCTCGGTGGCCTTTATTTTTTCCACCGGGGTGGAATCCCTGATCGTGATCCGTTTTGTTCATGGAATCACATCGGCCATGATCATGCCCGTGGTGCAAGCCTATGTGGGTGATATCACGCCCAGGGGCAAGGAGGGATGGGTCATGGGACTGTTCAACATGTCCCTGTTCATCGGCCTGAGCGCCGGCCCACTGATCGGCGGAGTGATCAAGGACCGTTTCAGCCTCAATGGGGCCTTCATCTGCATGGGCGCCCTGTCCATCATCGGATTTGGGCTGAGTATGGCGTTTCTCCCCTCCACCAACGATGAACATACGTTTAAAAAAGGGCGGTTGCCGCTACGGTGGTCGAAAATTCTAATCGATCGGACCATCGCGGGTCTTTTTCTTTTTCGTTTGGCCCACACCACATGCATCGGTGTTATTTGGGGGTTTCTACCGGTGCTCGCCGACACGGAATTTTTTCTCTCCGCATCGGCCACCGGCATCCTGGTGATGCTGGGTGTTTTTGTCAGCGGTTTGGTGCAAATTCCCATGGGATGGGTGGCAGACCGGTGCAATCGAAAGTTCATGGTCGTCTTGGGCGGACTGGTGACCACCGGTGCCGTTCATGCATTTACCTTTGCCGGTGGATTTTGGGATATGTTCTGGGCCAGTGTGGTTTTCGGCTTAGGTGGCGGCATCGCCATGCCGGCACTGATGGCCGCCGCCGTTTTAAAGGGCAGCCGAAGCGATGCCATGGGATCGGTGATGTCACTGATTACCGTAGCCCACAGCCTGGGCATGCTAACCGGTTCGCTGCTTGCCGGGGTGATGATGGATTGCTTTCAGCTCCGGCAGGCATTTTTTCTTGGGTCGCTGATCATGGCCGCAGGAACCCTTTTGTTCGTGGTTTTCACCTGGGGCGCAAACCTGAGTCAAGGCACGTTTTTAGCCGCGGCTCCGTAAATTCCGGAGGGTTGATATGTCCATTTCGTTTTCTCCCATCGGCACCATTCATACCCCGTTTTCAACACTGGACGGCATGCCCATCCAGTCGTCCGGTGCCGAAGATGTACAAGGCACGATCATCCTTGATCCACAATATGAAGAAGGCCTTTTGGATCTGGACGGATTTTCTCACATCATCTTGCTCTACCATTTTCACCGGTCCGAGGGATACCGCCTTTCGGTGACGCCTTTTTTAGATACCGTAAAACGGGGCCTGTTTTCCACCCGTGCACCCCGTCGGCCCAACTCCATCGGGCTTTCCATCGTTACGCTGGTACAAATCGATGGCCCCACCCTTCATGTTCAAGGCGTGGATGTATTGGACGGCACCCCGCTTTTGGATATCAAACCCTGGGTTTCCGAATTCGATGTGAGGAAAAATTCGCGTGCGGGATGGTTCGACCAAAGGCGGCAGGATTCTCGATTCACAAAATCCGACCGCCGATTTGTTGGAGACGAACCCAAAGAACAACCTTGATGATGCGCAAAGGAATACGCCGTGCCGCTGCCTTACGCCTTCAATCGAATGGAATTTGCCGGATCTCTTGGAGACCTGGGCACCCTGTTGCCCCTGGCCATCGGTATGATCATGGTCAACGGGCTGGATCCGTCCGGACTGTTTTTCTCCGTGGGTCTGTTCTACATCCTTACCGGCCTCTATTTTGGTGTCACCACTCCTGTTCAACCAATGAAAGTAATTGGCGCCTACGCCATAGCCACCGCCATGAACCCGCACCAAATCATGGCATCGGGAATTCTCATGGGTGCTTGCCTGCTGTTCATCGGGGTTACCGGCGCCATCACCCTCATCGGCAAATATATCCCCAGGGCCGCAGTCCGTGGCGTACAACTCTCTACGGGTACCCTGCTCATGGCCGAAGGGGTTAAGTTCATGGTCGGGAAAACCAAAATTCAGATGCTGCACCAAATGGCGGAACCCTACCTGGCGATCCAACAGCTGGGTCCGATTCCGGTGGGTTTGTTCATCGGGATCGCCGGTTGCCTTCTCACGCTTTTGCTGCTGGAAAGCAAAAAGGCACCCGCCGGGTTGGTAATTGTGGGAGTGGGCATCATCGTCGGTCTGATGATGGGAACGAGGGAAGGGCTCGGTGACGTTCGTCCCGGATTCTACCTGCCCGCAATCCTACCTTTGGGATTTCCCGAAGGTGTGGATTTTACCTTTGCCCTGTTGGCCTTGGTTTTGCCCCAAATGCCCATGACATTGGGTAACGCGGTGATCGCCGACATGGACCTTTCCGTCAACTACTTCGGCGATGCTGCCCGTCGGGTAACCGGTCGGGCCCTATGCGTAAGCATGGCCCTGGGTAATTTCCTCAGCGCCCTATTGGGCGGTATGCCCGTCTGTCACGGTGCCGGTGGACTAGCCGCCCACTATCGCTTCGGCGCCCGGTCTGCCGGATCGAACCTGATGATCGGTGCCGCTTTCATTCTTTTCACCCTGGTTTTGGGCAATCGGATTCTGGCCCTGTTCAACCTGATCCCCATGGCCGTTATGGGCGTCCTTCTGCTCTTTGCCGGAAGCCAACTGGCGATGACCATCCTGGACGTGAAGGAACGAAAAGAGATGTTCGTGGTGGTAACCATCCTGAGCATCACCCTCGCCTCTAACCTGGCGGCCGGATTCGTGGTCGGTATTCTGCTGGCCTATTTGCTAAAATCGGAAAGACTCACGGTGTAATGGCCCAGGAATACGATGAGCCATTTTTGATGGATCGCAATGATACGTTAGGTGGGTTAGTCAATCAACCAGTTATTGAAAACCGCATCGACAAATTCCCACGGGTTGTCCGGGTTGCTCAGCGGGGAGTTGCTATCGTATTCATAGTTGTCCCAATACAGCCAGTCCTCATTACTCCCAGCCAGCGCTTCAGTGTGCGTGCCTACCAGCCGAACGTGCCCGGCACCATAAGCGAAGCGGATGACATCGGGTGTTCCGTAATAGTCATTATAGGTCGCCAGCGTGGTCTGACCAGCGTACGGCCACTTGTAGCCACCGCCATAGTAAAGCTGCTGTTGGGTTCCCAGATAGCCGATGACCGGATCGCTTATGCTGATCGGGGTCAAAGCATACGTTAAGTTGTTGTTTCCATCTAAGCCGGCGATCGTGGTGATCGGGCCGATGTAACAACCGCCAAAGAGGTTTAAAGGATAATCGTACCAGCTGCCATCCCAGAAGATAAAATCGGCCGCATAGTATGAACCGGCACAGATGCCAAGGTAGCCGCCACCACTGCTGACAAAGTTGAGCACCTTGGATTCGTGTCCTGACAGCCCTGTTTTGTAACCGTAGGTATATCCGCCGGGAAAGACCACGGCATCAAAGTTGGAGATAGTGAGTTCATTGTTCTCGACATCCTTGAAGCGGATGGCCAATGGGATATGCCCGGCGTATTCGATGGCGCGGCCGATAGCCGGAATCAGTTTCGGGGATGCGCCAACATCGCCGGTGTGCGTGGATATGACTGCCACATATGCACCACTGGGATTGGAGGTGGCGATGTTCGGCTCAGACGCAATGCCACCGGCGGCCCAGTCAATCATGCGACCGAGCAGCTGCCAGGCTCCTTCTGAGTCGGGGTGCCCCCCCATCTCCCAGTTGTCCCAGATGGTCCAATCCAATAGACTGTTACCCAGCAGCGATAGTTCGATCGAAGTCAAGATGACCCGCCCGGCGCCATAGTCATCGCGGACGGCGACCGGATTGCCGTAATAGTTTTCGACCACTGCGGTCGCGCCGCTCGCAGACACCCCGGACCAGGGAAAGTAGCCGCCGCCGGTGGACATGTAGTCTTCCTGACTGCCGGAACCAAACGTCGGGTCGACGATATCAAAGGTATAAAGGTATAAAGGTATATCTTCCCGACCCCGACCAACCCGTGTAAGTTCCACCGTACAGTCCGAGATAGTAGGTGTAGTAGGTCGATGCATAGCGAGCAGCGGCCCCGATTCCTACAAAGCCACCGCCGTTGTTGACGAAAATTTTGATATTTTTGTTTGTGTTCGTACCTAAAAATGCATAATAGTACGACCATGCTGAGCCGTTTTCAGCGGGCGGAAGGATCAGAACGTCGAAGTTGCTCGTATTCAGGCGGCCGTGCTCAATGTTGCTTTTCCCGATACCCATAGACTTTGTGGCCCATTGCCGCCACCGCGCGGAACACGGCCAGGATGCTTTCGGCGTTCGTTCCGTCATCGGTATAAATCGCGACCTTCCTAATAACACCAAAATACAAATCGGGATACGAAACAATATCAAAGTACGTGGCGTAATTATCGGCTAAATATAAATCCAAGCCGTAGCTGTCCAAAGGGCCTGCAAGATCAATCCCCGAAAAAGTGACAAGAACAAACAATCCCAAGATTACTACCGAAAGCTTGTTTTTGATCCTCGTGTCTTTTCCTGATGCTGTTTTCATAATTGACTCCTTTTTTTGTTTCATTGGCAAATCGCCGTAATCCTCGTGTTGTCTTTAAAGCGCCGATTATGGCAATAGGCGTACCAATAGATCGAAAAATTCATGTTGACAGACCAAGGCATTGTAATTACAAAAAAGTGATTTCTATTCTGGATTTTGTTCTTGTGCCGAGCCTTTCAGCAGTTGAAACATATGCCGATAATGTTGAAATTTCGGAAATTCGCCGACATATTGTTAATATCTGCGCGGAAAACGACACAATCGTTCGATTCGGGCCGGGGTAGCCACAGTAAATGGGGTTAGGTACCTTGGAAAAAAAATTAAAATGAATAATATCTTCCGACACGCGCTTATTTTTTTCTTGCTTACCTGTCCACGTTAGTGCGAAACCGGTTATGGTTTATGCGGGTGGTGTCGTTGGAATTGAGACAATGATGAACGCTGTTTCATCATCAATGTATCGTTCGAAAGGCGGTGGCGCCTATCTTCACGGCTCCGGTTGGCATCGCTTGACGGTCGATCAGCGGAAGAAGATACTTGAGGCGTTCGACGGTTCACTGCTCCCGGTTGAGATGGGTTTCGGGAACGGTCGCGCCCATCATATAGCCTATGGTGAGAAGGTTAAAAAAGAATACCTTGGTCTGGGGGTCAATCCTCATTTCATAGCCGTGAACGCTTATTGGAAAGGGGTTTACGTCTATTGTTATCGCTTTCCCGTGGAAGGCGATGGATCAGTATGAAGAATACACCGTCCGGTTTCTTGATTGTCTGGTTACTGCCGAGGCATTGCCGGATGTAATCGTCATTGAAAATTTTGAAGCACACCCGAAGCCGGGTGATGTTCCTGTTGTTGGGCGCGAGTGGATACCGGATACCACCTTAGGGGTTGCTTGGTATCTGCTGAACAATTATTTCCAGTGAATCTTGCCGGCATCGCTTAATGTTTCAGACAGTTTTTCAACAGGATCAAGGTTTTTGCTTTCTTGCCTATGAAAGACCACATTTCATCGAGCCGGCATGCAGACACGACCATTTTTTTGTAAGACCCCCTAATGCACACAACCATAAATATTGTCTCAATTCCGCATACAACAGTGGCGCAAAGTGTTGGCCGACAGATAAAGTATTCCTGGCTTGCCGATGGTTACGGGACTTGGAAATAAATAAACCCACCAATCTCTAATGTGGCTTTGGAGATACAATTATGAACAAGACCCCTGAATCAAGAGATATTTATTCTCAAGCCGATTTGTTTGTAGGCATAGCAGCAGAAAAACATACCGATATTTTAAGCCGCGGTCATCGTATCCTTTTCAAATCCGGTGAAACGATTTTTCGCGAGGGTGATCCGGCCCTTAGGTGTTACTTTGTTCTAAATGGTCGTCTCAAGCTATCAAAGCTNCATGAACATGGGAAAGAGGCTCTCATTCGTTTTATCAACCCTGGTGAATTGACAGCCGCTATAGCTGCTTTCAAGGGAAAGNATTACCCGGTTACTGCGGAAGCCATTGAAAATACCAAGGTGGTTGGTTGGGACAAGGAAACGATGCTGAAACTTATGCTGGAATATGCGCCACTGGCTGTAAACATGCTCCGAGTCGCCATCGACCGCATTGACGAGCTACAAACCCGCTACCTGGGGCTCTACGCAGAACATGTGGAACAGCGCGTTGCACGCGCCCTTTTGCGAATCATGAAACAAGCCGGCCGCAAAACCGACGAAGGCATCCGAATTGACTTCCGGCTCAGCCGCCGGGGGTTGGCTGACTACACCGGTACGACGCTATTTACAGTAAGCCGCACCATAAGCCGCTGGGAAAAAAACGGGTGGATCAAATCGGGGCGTGAACGAATAACCATCACCGACCCGCATGCCTTGGTAACGTTTGTTGAGAAAGGATGACCCGCTTGCCCCAAATCAATCATCTCGTACACCCCCCTTAAAAAAATCTTGTTATTTGCGCCGGCGCAAAGACACGGACTGTAAAAACAGATATTCTTAATTATGCCATGGATGAAAATCGCATGAATAGATTGAATCTATCTCAATGCCGGAACAAAAGGATGCTACCATCGTGGGACCACGTTTATCGTCGGACATGACGGTCAAGGAACTCTTGGACCTGTACCCAAAACTCATGCAAACGTTCATGGATCTGGGCTTGCTCTGTGTGGGCTGTCCCGCTGAGGCCTTCCACACCTTAGCGGATGTCGCTCGGGAATACGGGCTCGATCAAAATCAATTGTTTCAGCGTTTACAGCATGCCATCGAAAACTCGGTGGCGACAAAAGAACCGAAACCA
>JGI24023J19991_10001347_pt1 | contig 18914 bp, 18 predicted proteins | sample Cruoilmetagenom1_FD_19991 | JGI IMG/M metagenome (IMG submission 19991) | reverse complement strand
AATCTATTACCATTGAGCCTCTTGCAAAATAGTAATATCGAGTGAACCTTGTCATCTCGAACAAATGAATGAGAGAGATTTGTTATCAATAAGTTAAGATTTATCCCTTCAGTCGAAATGGCAATATGCAGACCCTGCACGGCGTTACTGAGATGTTACTTGATGTGTGGATATGATATCGAACCAATGGATTAAATCACGCCCTGTCATATTCATAACAGGAATTTTGAGTGGCGCCGCTCTTGTGATTATCGCCGCAGCATGGACCGCTCTTCAGGTTCCATCCTGGCTGGTTGTCGAGGATAAAGCCCTGCAAACAGAGGTTGCTGTGGTATTGGGCGGCGGCGGAGGCAGCCGACTGCGCAAGGGCGTCTCCCTATATGACGCCGGAGTGGTTAAACAGCTGCTGCTGGTCGACAGGGAAAAGGGTGACTGGATGCATATCGTGGATCATCTCTGCCCTGAGTGTAAAATCGAAGGAAAAGATGTCGTTTTCCTGGAAGGATCCGTCAATACCTTTAGCGACGCGACACTTGTGGCAAAATATTGTAGCGAGCAAGGGGTTAACAGCATACTGGTCGTCACGGACCCCTATCACAGCAGGCGCGCTCAGTTAATCTTTGAGTCAGAGTTCGAGGGAACAGGTGTGGTCGTCTCTGTCGTCAATTCCGGAGACTATGTCGGAAAACTGTCACCGCAGGAGAAGTGGTGGCAAGACAATCGCACAGCCAGGGTGATGTGGGATGAAATCGGAAAAATTCTCTTTCTTTTAGCAGCCGGCAGGTAAGATATAATCAAATGCCTGCGGATATACAGAAAAGTCTGCAGGATTCTGTACCTGGCCTGGGAATCCGGTGAAACTGTACGGTACGAATATCAACAAACCGGTCAAGAAAATTGACGCGGACAGGACAAAGTAATTGACATCGGACAATGTGATTGGATGTCACAATGTAAATGTAATTGAGCTCACAAAGACCGTAACGCTTTCTGGTCTCAAAAAGCCAGTAGCGCCATCGCAGACGATCACGCATGAACTTCAGTAGAGATTCTTTTTTGTGACAACGGTGTGTGATGTGCCACACATAGTTTGGTATAAAATACCGATTGGCTCCTGGCATTACACTCTCTCCTTAAAACACCCATTTCGTCCTGAAAAACGACCTTTTAAACGATATTTAACCCTCGAATTGAGATGAATTTACAGATATTTCCGTGGGTTACGCAGGTCCGACCCCAGCCTGCTGCTCTGCTGAGTTATTCACCCAACCGTCGACTACCAGCCACCTACTACCAACTTTGTTCTGCCGCCAACTACCCCAAAACCTCTCCAATCTCATCAAGATACCTGTCGATCACCAACTCTTCAGAATACTCTTCGACAATCTTGCTGCGCCCTGCTCTCCCCATCGCTTCGAGTTTATCCCGAGACAACTGCAGCATCTTCTCCATCTGTACAGCCAGATCCTGCGCGTCTTTGGGTTTGCACAGATAACCATTCACGCCATCCTCAACAACATCCTTACAGCCAGGCACATTCGTCGTGACAAGCGGTTTGGCCATACTTGCAGCCTCCAGCAATACACGAGAAAGCCCCTCTCTGTAGGATGGAAGCACGACACAATCAGACTGCGCAATCACGCGCATCACATCATCTGTCTCTCCAAGATAGCGGATCCCCTCCTGTTTGGTCCAGACTTCGATCTCTTCGTGATTAATCGCGGTTGGATTTCCCGGGTACATAGCGCCGAGCAGCCAGAACTCGACTCGCTGTTGCTGCTCACCACCTCGCTCACTCCTCGCCAGAAGGATCTGTGCGGCCTCCACAAATTCGACGATGCCTTTATCTTTCACCATGCGCGCGATTAGCAAGAAGACAAAGGGCTGAACCGCGTCATGGTTTTTTTTAACTGGAGCATAACGCTGGTGATCAACTCCCGAACCGGGCAGCAGCGCCGTTTTATTCCTTGCAACAAGCTTTGTCTCGACAAAATGATCGAGATCATGCGGGTTTTGAAAAAAAATTTTATGAGGAATAAGCAGGGAGACACGATATAGCTCGCGCGCAACTCTGGATGAGACGTTGTTATTCAAAAAAACCGTACCCAGTCCAGTGATGTTGCTGATAACAGGGATCCCTGCCATTTTAGCAGCATAGGTGCCATAGATATTGGGCTTGATCGTATAGTGAATCAGCAGATCCGGCCGGATTTTTCGATACAGCCTGAAGATCCTGGCTGTCAACAGCAGGTCTTCAAGCGGGTTGGTGCCCATGTTGTTGATGTCGATGTGGTGGTATTCGAAGCCGGCCTGCTCGATCTTTTTCGAGTACCTGTCCCTCGGCGCAATCGCCACCACACGATAACCTTCACTCTGCAGTCTCCTCATCAACTGCAATCTGAAATTATAGATGTTCCACGCTGTGTTGATGAAAATCGCGATGGTCTTGATTTTATTCTGGTTCATGAGCCTCTTGCAAGTTTCTCGATAGTAGATAGATCAATTTTCAATCTACACTTCATTGATGTAAATGAATCCTATTCGGTCGTTTTTCCGACGGTACTCTCATCATTTCTCTCGCTTCATCGTGAAAATCGTCAGTTCGGCACAAAGGGCTTCAAAACACAGCCATTCTAACGTGTTTACATGATGTACGGGCAGTTGGGTTTCGTAATACAATCACCAGTGTCAGTTGTTCCACCGTCAATACCACGGTGCCAAACATCAAATGCGTCATCACCCTGGCGTGACCTTGTTCACACGCACCATCCGGGCGCCAAAGTCGTCCTGGGGATTCACCCGTGCTACCGTGCTACCGTGCTACCGTGCTACGCTCATTGTAACGTCGATCCTCGGCAAGTGTATAATTCGCTGTCCTGCGTCGTTTGGCTTCAGCTTTCAGCACTGCTTTCCTGATCTTGCTGCGCGGATTCGAATCCATAATCGGGATGTGTCCCAATGATCAGCTGTGTCTCTTGATCTACGGCGCATCATAGACTGAATCCATCATATCGAAGAGACTCGTGACCCGCTGGTTTGTGATCTCCGGCTTTTATCAACGCCTCTACAAGGAGCATGGCATCTGTATCGGAGCGCATCGCATAAGACACACGATGGCGACAAACCTGGGAACTACGGGGAATGCTCGTGTGCTACAGGAGATGTTCGGTCATAAAAACATCCTCACGACGCAGCATTATGTGCATGTCGATATCAGTCACACTTGAGAAAGCTGACCAGCAACCTGCCGGAATCAATCTAGCTGTTTCCTGACGGGTAAGGACGTGCTTGCAGGCCTAAACAAGGAACGTGGCCTAAGGCGCGTCCGGGGGTTCTACGTCAGGGTTTATAGAGAGAGTGGTCGCAATAGTACTGCGCATCGCGCAGCACGCATAACCACCCGAATTAAGTATACTGTCCCTGGGGTTTAATCAGGCTTTCAAGTGGAATATGCAGGTTGGAGTGCAGGCTCCGAATCATATTCAGTGAAAGCCCGCGACGATGATTCAGTATCTCTGATACTCTACCGCGTGAACCGATCATTTTCTCCAGATCCTTTCTTGACAGATTCATTTGTTCCATTCTGAACTTGATCGCTTCTACAGGATCCGGCGGATCTATTGCATGATGCTTGTCTTCATAATCCTCAACGAGCACAAGAAGAATATCCAGCTTATCGCCTGCTTCTGTACCTTCTTCAGAGCCCCATAATTTTTCTACTTCAGCAAGGGCTTCCTCATAATCATTTTCAGATTTAATGGGATGAATATTCATTCTAGGTTACCTCTGCATCCACCTGGTCATATTGCTTGTGTGTACCGATAAATTTCACAAAACAAGCCTTTCTGACATAATCAATTGCGATAATAAGGCGATACTTGTTGCCTGCAATATTGAATACCACCCGATTTTTCTTCAAAATGCTGGCCGAACGAAATTGCGCCTTAATATCTGCCGGGGAATCCCAGTTCGCTTTTAACGCTTCTGAGTGCCATGCCTCTAATGGAGCTTTTGCGTCCATGTGCTGAGGCAACATCCAAAATTCCCTGAGCGTGCGTTTTGCTATGACTCTCATAATACATAGCCTAGCATGATCCCTTAATGGGATCAATGCTGACCGGTCGGCTAGCTCACCGGCGGTGAGCCAATCAGTTGGCTGTCTGTTCACCACCCGGCAGGAGATGCTCGGTCATAAAAAAACATCATCACGACGAAGCGTTATGTGCACGTCGATATCAGTCACTTGAGGACACTGACCAGCAATCTGCCGGAATCGATCTAGCTTGTTCCTGACAGGGTGGGAACGTGCCGAAGGTCAAAACTTGGAAGGTGGCCTAAGGCGTGTCAGGAGATCTGCGAAAGGGATTTTATAGGGAGGTCACCAAATCATCTATTTACAAAAGCCTTGGGAATAGATAAAGCTAAAAAAGGTGCGATGGGAAAAAATAGCCGCGTTGCACCAACAACACGTCTAGGTGACAGTAATGAAAAGGTTTACTGTCGTTCCCGTCCAACTCGTTAAAAGACGGTGGAGTCATGAGAGACTCTTCTATGCCTTCAACAAAATGCTTCCTTTCTGTCTGATTTCGTCCTTGAAATCAGTTAGTTAATTGGTGGGCCGTGAGCGATTCGAACGCTCGACCAATTGATTAAAAGTCAACTGCTCTACCAACTGAGCTAACGGCCCAAATATGCCACCTGGATGAGATAACATCGCAAAGAGCGCAAAATTATACAGCGATTTTTCCTCGACGCAACCCCCGATGACAATTAAATAAGCCGCTCCTATTACGAGATTCCGGCTAAACAATATCGGATCAACCACCATGTACGCCACATCTGATTCCATAGCATGACCAGTCACCAATCATGACGAGCAGATTGGTACGGTATTCTATGTGGACCGGTTGCAGCATACGCCAGATCACAAATTCAAAATTCCGGATCCGCGCCTGTTTTACCTTCTCCGATGTGCGAAGGATCATCACGGAGGAAGCGCTGACCTTAGATTTTCAATCGATTGTCCCCGACACCTGAACTGATCGACAAACTGAACCAGCAGTTTGATGGCTGGGCCAGTTACATCAGCAAAGGATATCCGCGTATGAATCATCGTCAAATGAACCGGTTCGTGCAATTGAGGCTTATCAAGCACCTGAAGCGTCGAAGTCAGCGTCCCTACCGACCACCGGCAGGGGTGACATGGTATCAGCACCTGTATGGGAATTTAGGCCTGATACAATTGTGACGTCTGGCATCCCTGATAGCAATGATGTGAAAGCAATAGGAAAGCCGGGTACGGGAAACCCGCATGCCCGGTTTGACGAAGGGGAGCAAATCAGCGCGGTGAAGCTGGTTTGTTTTTTTACTCTGCTGGTAAAAGAGGTCTGCTTTTCTCGCCCCCACATATCTGCATGGAGATGCGAAAAGTTACCATGCTGGTGTAGAATCAACATTCATGACGCAGGCAAAATCTTTTCACAACTACCTAGTTATCACCGCTGGCTACTGGGCCTTTACCATCACCGACGGCGCCATTCGCATGTTGGTGGTACTCTATTTTCACCAGCTGGGATATACACCGCTGGCGATCGCATCGCTGTTTCTCTTCTATGAATTCTTCGGTATCGTCACCAACCTGCTAGGCGGCTGGCTTGGAGCACGTATCGGCCTCAATGCCACCATGCATATCGGTATGGGGCTGCAGGTATTTGCGCTCGGGATGCTGGCCGTCGATCCGTCATGGCTCTCCATTCCCTATGTCATGGCGGCCCAGGCGCTCTCCGGCATCGCCAAGGATCTCAACAAGATGAGTGCAAAGGCAAGCGTCAAGCTGATGCTGCCGAACAATGCTGACAGCACCCTCTTCAGGTGGGTTACGGTTCTGACAGGCTCCAAGAACACTCTCAAGGGCGCCGGATTTTTTGTTGGCGCATTTCTGCTGTCGGTAGCCGGTTTCAGTGGCGCGCTGATAATTATGGCGGGAGGGCTGTTTGCAGTACTGCTCATCACCTGGATATTGCTGCCGGATGAGATCGGGAAAACCGCCGCCAAACCAAAATTCAGCACTATTCTCTCCAAGTCTCCGGCAGTCAACTGGCTCTCCGCCGCGCGTTTTTTTCTGTTTGGCGCGCGCGATATCTGGTTTGTCGTCGCCCTTCCCGTATTTCTCTCCACACTGGGATGGAGTTCAACCGGGATAGGCAGCTTCATCGCCCTGTGGATTATCGGCTACGGCATCGTACAGGCGTCTGCTCCAAAGCTTTTGAAACATGGCAGACGCGATGGCGCAGCGGCCCGCAGACTTGCCTTCATTCTCAGTGCAGTGCCTGCAGCCATGGCGATCAGCATGCAGCACTTCGATGCGCAGTTTGTCGTGATCTCCGGACTGGTTGTTTTCGGCATCCTGTTTGCTGTCAACTCGGCACTGCACTCCTACCTGATCGTCGCCTGGTCAGAGCGTGATCATGTCTCGATGAATGTCGGCTTTTATTACATGGCCAATGCCGGCGGAAGGCTGACAGGAACGGTGCTCTCGGGATGGGTTTATCAAACATCAGGGATTACGGGCTGCCTGTGGTGGTCCTGCGCATTCCTGCTGGTCACCTGGCTTATCTCGTTTCGCCTGCCCTCGCAGCAGAATCAGATGCGTGGTCTATAGTTGATGATAGNCACCCTGAAACAATNCAGAATAACTACACNAGGAGAGCACCAATGAGCACCCTCACCGAACTGCAAAACACCATCGACGACATGGTGGATGACAAGCGCGGCATCCTCGCTATGGACGAGAGTGAACCGACCATCAAGAAACGCTTTGACGCCATTGATGTGGAATCGACCGAAGAGAACCGCCGCAGCTACCGCTCGATGCTGCTCAACACACCGGGTCTTGGGCAATATATCAGCGGCGTGATTCTGTTCGAAGAGACGCTGGGTCAACGAGATGAGAGTGGAGCAGCGTTGCCTGAAGTATCCTGGGCGCAGAAGATCGTTCCCGGCATCAAGGTCGACAAAGGTACGGAAGCACTCTCCGGCGCACCTGGCGATCTCGTCACGCGGGGGCTTGACGGCCTGGCGGAGCGCCTGCAGGGCTACAAGGAGCAGGGCGCCAGATTTGCGAAATGGCGGGAGGTCTATCCGATCACTGCATCCAATCCGACGCGACTTGGTCGGCATGCCAATGCCGAAGTGCTTGCGCGCTACGCCGCAGTGTGTCAGGAGTTGGGCATCGTACCCATCGTGGAGCCGGAGGTTTTGATGGATGGCGAACATGAGATCGAACGCTGTGCCGAAGTCACTGAAGCTGTACTGCACGCAGTTTTCCATGCCCTGCAGCTGCATGGCGTCAGCCTCGAACATATGATTCTCAAGCCCAACATGGTCGTGCCGGGAAAGGCCTGCCGAAGAGCAGAGCCGGATGAAGTCGCTGTAGCAACCCTGACAGTACTGCGCCGCAGTGTGCCTGCTGCGGTTCCCAGCATCAACTTTCTCTCCGGCGGCCAGGGACCGCAGGAGGCGACGGCAAATCTCGATGCCATCAACCGGCAGAGAGGTCCGGCTCCATGGCAACTGAGCATCTCATACGGGCGCGCACTGCAGCAGCCTGCCCTGCAGGCGTGGCAGGGAAAGCAGGAGAACAGCGAAGCAACGCAAAAGGCGCTGCTGAAACGTGCGCGCCTGAACAGCCTGGCGAGAGAGGGAAGATACGATGCATCGATGGAGTAACAAAACCCGCCACATCGATTACATTCATTGGAATCCTGTCAAGCACGGCTGGGTTGAACAGGTTGACGACCAGCCATATTCAAGCTTCCATGATTGTGTGAGAAGTGGCGTCTATCCGGCGGATTGGGCATGGGATCCCGGTGATGAGTTTGAGGCCGGGGAGTTAGATTGATACGGTTCATGCCTTACCAGTATCCTACGGATGTGGTGAGAGGTCGCGAACCGCTCAATCACGGTAAATCCATATTACCTGTCATGCTCCAGCACATGCAGGTGGATTCGCAGCTGCTCTATCTGATCCATCAAATCCAGGGCAACTGCTGCTCCGGCAAGATTCACGCCGAGGTCGCGCTGCAGGCGAAGCACTGAACGCGCACGATAGAGACAGATTCCCGGGAATCGCCACTCGGAAACATCCCGGCCGCACGGCTCGATGATGCCCTCGTCGACAAGATCAATAATCCAGTCGGCATGAATGGTGCATGCGCGGCTTAGCTCACCCAAAGTCAACATCACCTCTTCATCAAGGATTTGGCCTTTCAGGATTTCATTCTTGGTGCTCATTTTTATACCCCCAGTGCGGCGCGTGGATTAAATGCAAGCTCCTGCTGCATTTTTTTGTAGAGCTCCTTTGCCTTGTCGCTGTCAGCGGCAGGCAACGCAATCCTGAGAAGAACATAGATATCTCCGGGCTTTTTCCCGGGAATTCCGCGTCCCTTGAGACGCATCTTGCGGCCTGATGCAGATCCGGCTGGAATCTTCAGGTCGACCACGCCCGCAGGTGTCGGCGTCTTCACAGTGGCGCCAAGCGCTGCCTCCCAGGGAGCCACCGGCAAATCCAGGTAGAGATCCTGATTCTCAACACGGTAGAGTGTATGCGGCTTGAATTCGATCTCCAGATAGAGATCGCCTGCAGCTCCATCGCCCATTCCGGGAGATCCCTGACCATTAAGCCGGATCTTTTGACCCTGCCTGATACCTTTCGGTATCTTGACATTCAGAGTTCGATCCCTGGTGTGTACATGCCCCCGGGCATCAAGATCCGGTGCCTGCAGGGTAATAGTTCGTGCTGCACCGTTGTAGGCATCCTCCAGATCGATCAGCACCCTGGCGTGATGATCCTCGCCGCGCATATGATAACTACGCTGACGTCCCTGCGCCTGTTTTGCTTCCTGGCCAAACAGCGACTCGAAAAAATCGCTGTAAGCCGCAGAGTCACCCTCGGTGAAGCCACCGCCGCTGAATTCAAAACCGGCGTCCCAGTTCGGCGGCGGAGTGAACTCCTCGCCGGCAGCACCGGCTTTGCCCAGCTGGTCGTAGGCCACGCGTTTTTCCGGATCCTTAAGCACCTCGTAGGCTTCGCCGACCTGTTTGAACTTCTGTTCGGCATCAGTCTCCTTGCTTACATCGGGATGATATTTACGCGCCAATTTGCGGTAGGCGCGCTTGATCTCATCCTGGGTGGCGTCACGTTCGACACCCATGGTTTCGTAATAATCTCTATATTCCATGCATCACTCCAGCAGTGGTTTATGCATTAAATCCGTGGAAAGTATACAAGTCATTCATGCTCATCAAAAGGTCTCTCAATGAAAAAACCTCACCACGAAAGTTACGAAAAACTCGAATGCACAATAGATAAATTGGCTCTGTCTGCGTTAAGTGTTGGTATGAGCGTGAAATAGCCCTGCATCTTTTTTCAATCGCGGTCAGATGACCGCTCCTACGTATACTATCTGCACTTCACTGTAGGAGCGGCCTTCTGGCCGCGAGATGAAGTCGTTAGACAGGTGATTATGTGAAATCTACCGACCAACACTTAACGCAGACAGGGCCAATAAATTTTCGTGATAGGTAAACATTTTGGGTTAATCGTCATGTTCATCGGGTGACTCCTGCTTATGCATTTTATGCAGTTCATCCAGTCTGTCTACAACCAGGGCATTGATTGTCCCTTGTGCATAATTGCCCTTCTTGTCCAACACCCCAGCCGGCAATCCTGTCAGCAATTCCAGCGCCTCGTCGACCTCATCGATGGCATAGATGTGAAACTGCTTGTTGGCAACGGTATCGACAACATCCCGGCGCAGCATCAGATGCTTGATGTTGGCGCGCGGAATAATGACGCCCTGCCCTCCTGTCAGGCCCCGAGCCTGGCAGATATCATAGAACCCCTCGATTTTCTGGTTTACCCCGCCGATCGCCTGTACCTGGCCAAACTGGTTCATTGACCCTGTTAGCGCAAGATCCTGTCGAAGCGGAGCATTCGTCAGTGCTGAGAGCAGTGCACAGAATTCGGCAATTGACGCACTATCCCCTTCCACCTCGGCATAATTTTGCTCAAAAACCAGTGTTGCTCCAAACGCCAGAGACTGCTTCTGGGCATAACGGTGCGCCAGGCAGGAGGAAAGAATCAACACACCCTTGGAGTGGATCGGCCCTCCCATCTCGACCTCACGCTCAATGTCCGTCACCTTGCCGTCTCCAAGATGCGCCGTGGCCGTGATGCGCGACGGCTGGCCAAAACTGAAATCGCCCGTGTGGATGACCGTGAGTGCATTGACCTGGCCGCTGCAGTCTCCACTGGTATCGATCAGCACCGTGCCACGCAGGATCTCTTCATGCATGATTTCACGCAGCTGATCAGAGCGATACAGACGTGCATCAATCGCCTGCTGAACATTACTGCAGCTTATCTGCTGATGTTCCCCCAGTCTTGCCCAGTAATCCGACTCCATCAGCAGATCCTTGATACATCCCAGATGCAGCGAAAGCTTCTCAGCATCATCAGCCTCGCGGGAAGCATATTCAATGATGCGTGCAACAGCATCACGCGTCACCGCAAGAAGATTGTTGTGGTTTACCATATCCGCAATCAATGCTGCAAACTGTTGTGTGGAGGCTTCATCACGCTCAAGATCAGCGGCAAAATCAACCATCACCTTGAACAACTCNTCAAATTCAGGATCATGGGATTTCAGCAGTCCGTAGATAGAGTGNCTCCCAACCAGAATCACCTTGATATCCAGCGGGATGGTCTCAGGCTCAAGGGAAATGGTATTCACCAGGCTCAGCGCATGTTCCAGGGTCTCGATGCGAATCTCTTTTGCATAGAGCGCACGCTTGAGCAACTCCCAGGAAAAATCCTGATTGAGAATCTTNTCCGCATCCAGGATCAGGTAGCCNCCATTGGCCCGGTGCAGCGCACCCGGCTTGATCAACGAGAAATTCGTGACCAGGGTTCCNTATTCAGCAATATGTTCAATTCTTCCAGCCAGATTGTTGTAGGTCGGGTTGTCCTCGTAAATNACAGGGGCTCCCTGCAGCTGGCTATTGTCCACCAGCACATTGACTTCGAATCGCTGCAGTTCAGACGAAACAGGCTGTTGATGGATCTCGCTACCAGTATCAGCAGATTCGTCCGGCAAAAAATCCTCGATATTTGCAACGATGTCGTCATGTATCGAGCCCAGATAAGCTGTCACTTCGGGCAGGGCCGCATATTTTTCCAGCAACTCGGGGAAATATTGATCGACGGTGCTGCCCGCCAGCGACGTATTGAGCTCCCTGAGCTGATTCATGCCCTCCTTCGCCCAGGCAGGAATTTTTAACAGGACGGTTTTCAACTCCTGTTTCAGCTCATCGATCAATGCCTCGATACGGTCCTGCTCAACCTGGCGCAGTTGCCTGAACTCATCTGTTTCCATCGGTTGGTCACTGTTTGTCGGAGAGAGCGTATACCCGGATTCTGTACGCGTCAGCAGCACCCCCTGACCCAGGGCACGGTCCGCAAGCTCTCCAAGAGTACGCTCCTTTTTCTCTTCGCTCTGATCCTCGATCTGCTGCACGCGGCTCCGATATTCGTCACTCTCAAAGGCTGCAGGAACAGCAATGGTGAGATCACTCATCAGTCGGCTCATGTCCTGGCGCAGCTGCGGTCCCATACCAGCCGGTAATTTGAGTGCATTGGGAGCATAGAAACCTTCGGGATTATTGACATAACACCAATCGGNCGGCGGTTCCTGGTCTGCCGCGAACTGCTTCAACAGACGATTGACGACGGCATGCTTGCCAAGGCCGTTGGAACCCGCAACATAGAGATTGTAATTATCGCGATGCATGCCGATGCCGAACCCGATAGCCTCGAGCGCGCGCTGCTGACCCGGGACATCAGTCTGGGGGGCAACAGCATCTGAAGTCAGTTCATAGGGAATCCCANCAGGATGACAGTTGGTGTAAAGGTCATCAGGTTTAAGCGATGTAGCAGTCATGCTCTCTCCACAGAAGAGTTGTAGTGATGGCTTTTATCAATGGTTGCTATTTTGCCACAGAGAGATCGAAACAGTTGAGTCAGTACTGCTTATCATTTGACCTCGATCGATTTTTGGTGGTTTACGGTTGACCATCTCTCTGCAAGCGCTTAACCTTCACGCAATGATGAAATTCAAGGCAAATGTGAGGCATTAAACCATGAATCAGGAACAGGCCAGATTTAACATGATCGAGCAGCAAATTCGTCCGTGGAATGTTGCGGATGACGACGTACTGAATATTATGAAACAGATACCTCGTGAACACTTTGTGCCTGACAACTACAGGAGACTCGCATTTGCCGATATTCATGTTCCGCTGGCCGGTGGTCAGCAGATGATGGAGCCAAAAGTCGAGGCTCGCTTGCTGCAGGCATTGCAGATCAAACCGGGCGACAAGGTTCTCGAAGTTGGCACGGGCAGCGGCTACTTGACCGCCTGTCTCGACTGGCTGAGTGATGAGGTCACCTCCATCGAGATTCATGAGCAGCTCTCACAACAGGCACAGCAGCACCTGTCAACGATCGGCATCAGTGATGTCAATCTACTGGTTGGTGATGTGTTCGACACCGCCATGGATCAGAAATTTGATGTGATTGCCGTTACCGGAGGCCTTCCTGCAGGGAGTGACTATTTCGAAAAGATGCTGGCCGTAGGCGGGCGTCTGTTTCAGATCATTGGTGTTGGCCCTGCTGCAACAGCTCAGCTGATCACACGCGTGCGTGAAGATGCCTTCCGGCGTGAAAACCTGTTTGAAACAGAGATTGCTCCACTGGAGAGCGCGCCAGCTGTGGATGCTTTTGTATTTTGACCTGGGCAGACTAAAAACCCGGTGGGCCGCCGCCGAGGCAGGAGACACCCGGCGGAGAGGCCAACAACATCCGAAGTGTTCGATCACATGGAGCCAATACCTTTATTGGAAAGCAGGATAGCATCTATAAAGAGATGGGGCTCCTCCCGGATAATTTTTGAATAGCTGCTGTTTGTCCTGCGCTGGCATATACCTGTGCCAGCGCAGGAGAGCGAAGTTTACACGCCGGACAGCGCTGCCAGTTTCTGGCGGAAGCCACTGATGCTGTTTCCGAGCAGGCTTTCAGCTCCCGGCACCATGTAGACCTTGGCCACGATTTCGTCGAATTTCACGAGCATCTTGTTGACGATTGCTCCCATCGCAGATTTGCCGGCAGGTGGTAGTTGCGGCGCGAGGCTGCTCAAGGAGTCAAGAGTGTTACTGGCTTTGTTAAGGCCTTCCAGGGCCGCATTTGCCGAATCGGCGTCGGTGACAGCGGTAAGCGATTTCGCCACGCCGCCAAAGACGGATGTCAGCTCCTTGCCAATATTGGTATCCCCGACGGACAATGCCTGCGAGATCTGTTCGGTGACTGCCGAGGTGTCGGGGGCTTCAGGGGCCGGTTTCGGTTTGAGAAAAAATTGGTAGGCGAGCCATGCAAGCAGGAGAAGAATGATCAGAGGGAGCAGTTTGCTGAACATCGATTTTCCTTCTTTGGCTGTTTGCTGCACAGTATCGCTTGCAGCCCTGGCTGCCTGCTGGGCCGTGCCTGTTGCGCTCTGGGCCGCTGCTTTGGCCTGATCCGCGAATCCGTCGAGCAGCCCCAAGCCGCTGAAAGATTGATTCATTTCCGGAGTGATAGCATTGGCGATGTTGTTTTTCTGACCGTTCAGCATGCTCANCAGGCCGTCACTGTCGAGTCCGTCATCCTGTTTTTTCTTGGACAGCATCCCCATGAGCATGGGTCCGGCAATTCCCAAAAGGGACTTGCCGGAGTCCTGGGAGAGTCCACCGAAACCGGAAACCGCATTGGCTATTGAGCCAACCTTGCTTTCGCCGAGTAGCGAGTTCAACATTGATGTCCCCGACGATGCCATTGCTGGGCCGCCACTGCCGGACAAAGCACCAGCCAGGTTGCCCAGCAGACCGGTGTCAGCCTCATCGATGCTTTTGTTAAAGCGGTCTCTTCCTTCAGGCTTGGAGGTTGACCCAAGAATATTGCCCAGCAGCAGCGGCGCCAACGCAGTGATCGCCTTGGTGANCAGTGATGAATCGTTGCCAAGAAATTTGGCGACANGANCAATGTTATCCGGTGTGATCTGATCTTTGATCAGNTCCATAATATTAAAAGACATGTTATTGTTCTCCTGTTGGTTATCGAGTATCAAATGCCCTCATGGGTATTCTGCGGGGCGACTGAGCGATAAAGTATAGAACAAGTGAAAATAAATGGTAGTCATTATTGAATACGCCCCGGGAACAGGAATTGATAAATACCGTAAATGTCTTAGCCTACGATCTATTATGACTCAGTTGAAAACACACAAGAGATGCTATTGTGATGGCTCTGTCTGCGTTAAGTGTTGGTCGGTAGATTCTACATAATCACCTGTCTGACAACTTCATCTCGCGGCCAGAAGGCCGCTCCCACATGAAGTGCAGATAGCAAAGGGGAGTGGTCTTCTGACCACGATTGAAAAAAGATGTAGGGCTATTTCACGCTCATACCAACGCTTAGTCCAGACAGAGCCATTAAGATTGTAGCAACTCGCGCTCCACCCGCTGGACATTTTGCTGCATCAACTGCTGAACTTCCGCCATCACGGCTGCTTCATCCTGCTTGAGCCTGTTCCGGTCTACAAAATAGGGGGCGCTGTAGGAGACCACCACCTTGCTGAACGGCTTGGGAAGCCGGTGCTTGTCCCAGGAGGGAAAGACCCACTCCCGGTTGGCCGCTATATGGGCTGCAACAATCGGACTTCCTGACATAAGGCTGATATAGAGCACCCCTTTCTGCAGTTGACGTAGAGGACCACGCGGACCATCCGGTGTAATAGCCGCAGAGTGGCCCTGTTTCAACAATTTCACCATTGCCTTGACAGCTTTCGCACCACCTTTCGATGCTGAACCACGTACCGGAATATTGCCAAAAAGGCTGATTCCCCTGGCGATGAGTTCTCCATCCCTGCTGTCACTCGCCATCATTGCAACTTTTTCATTACGGATGAACCATGCCGTCATCGCGGTATTTTCATGCCAGGCGGCATAAATCCAGGTTTGCCCCTGCTTTTTTAGCTGCTCCTCAATCTCCTTGCCGAAGTATTTCACCCGGCAGGTCAACATGATAGTGCTCACCACAGTTTTATAGAGCCAGGAGAATAGAAGCAGCTTCATCCTGTGCCTCGCATCAATTCACTGACAACTGCGGAAACACAATCCAGAGCTCCCTGATTTTCCTGGACCACGTCGATCCCCGACTGTCCCATAGTATGGCGCATATCCGCATCATCAAAAATCTGCTCAAGCGTATGCAGCAGGGCTGTCTCATCGTCAATCTGTTGCAATACTCCCGCCTCCTGCAGAAGCGCAGTGATCGACAGAAAATTCGTCATGTGCGGACCCACGATCACAGGCAAGCCAAGTGAAGCGGGCTCGAGAATATTATGACCGCCGGTCGATACCAGACTGCCGCCGACAAAAGCAATGTCGGCGGCAGCGTAAAAAACTGTCAGNTCACCCATGGTGTCGCCAAGATAGAGTGATAATCCGGGTTTGCACACCGGTACCTCGGAGCGTCTGGACCAGGAGAGGCCTGNTTTTTCAATCATTGCAGCCACAGCGTCGAAACGNTCAGGATGACGGGGGGTCAAAACCAACAGTGCATCCGGNTAGCGCTGCATAAGNTGCTGATGAACGCGCAATACAATTTCATCTTCGCCTGCGTGGGTGCTGGCGGCAATCCACACCGGACGTTCTGCGCCGCAGGCAGCTTTTAACAGTGCGCCCTGCTCGCGGACGCTGGCCGGGATGCGCACATCGAACTTGATGCTGCCGCACAGGTGAACATCTTGTTTCTCTGCTCCCAAATCAATAAATCGCTGCGCATCAGCCGCGTTCTGCACCGCAATCGCACTAAAACCCTGCAGCGCTTCACGCGTCATCCCTGCGACACGTTGATAGCCTTTCGCTGAACCGGCAGAGAGACGCGCATTGGCCAACACCACAGGGAGAGCCCTGCGTTTGCAGATGTGCAACAGGTTGGGCCATATCTCAGTCTCCATGATGATCAGGACCCGTGGACGCAACCGATCCAGCACACGATTGACGGCACCAGGCATGTCGAACGGAAAATAGAGATGCGTCACCTCCTGCTGATACAACTCCCTGACCCTGTCCGCTCCCGTTGGCGTGGTTGTGGAGATAACTATGGTTGTTTCAGGAAACTGCTCCTTTAACCAGCGAACCAGCGGCTGGGTTGCCTGGGACTCACCAACAGAGACAGCATGTATCCAGATGCATCGCTGTGGTATCTGCTGTGAAACATACCCGAAACGCTCACCAATACGATCCCTGTAACCGGGGTTTTTTCTTCCACGCAGCCACAATCGCAAAACCAGCAGGGGCGACAGAAGATAGATTAACAGTGTATAGAGTTGTCTCACCTGTTGTTCCCGTTAGTTCCCATAACCATGGAATGAGATATTAATCTTAGCATGACAGTAAGTTAAAACACTGTTTTCAAATGACAATCATGTTAAAATTAAAAAATTATATGCTAATTTTATAGCATCAATGCACACACGCGTTGATCAAGCTCGTAATAGATGAAAATTTCAATCACATACTGGCTTGGAACACTCCTCCTCATCCTCTCTCTCTCCATCGTCAGCAACTTTGCTGTCAGTGATGACAAGATCACAATCATTGGAGTGGATGAGCCTCTCGAGGAGAACATTCGCCAGCACCTAACCCTGTCCGAACGTGATTGCAATGCACCCGAGTGGCGTTTGCAGGCAGCCAGGGATGACGCAGCCGGAGAGATTAACCAGGCGCTGCAAGCACTGGGTTTCTATGACGCAACCATCAAATCCGGAGAGCTTCAACATGGCGAAGAGTGCTGGAGCATCAGTTTCGATATCACCCCCGGCAAGCCTGTACGCATCAAGCAGATCGATATCGATTTCGAGCAGGATGCGGCCGGGGACAATCACTTCAAAGAGCTGCTCGACGAGTTGCCGGTTGCCAAAGGGGAAATCCTCAACCACGGCGACTACACAAAGAGCAAAGAGGCGATACAAACTCTTGCCCTGGAACGCGGGTACTTCGATGCAGAACTCACCCGGCATCAGCTGCTGGTCGATCCGGAGAATCTCAGCGCCGATATCGAGCTGACGATGATCAGCGGATCGCGCTATCGTTTTGGCGATGTCAGCATCAACAGCGACTTTCTCCAGCAGCACCTGCTGGATCGTCTGGTGACCATCACCCCGGGAGATCTCTACTCCAGTGAAAAGGTGTATGAATTCCAGCAGGCGCTCAATGACAGCGGTTATTTCGCCTCTGCCGTCATCAGGGAGCACCACGACGAGCAGCAGCGCATCGTTGATCTCGATGTCACCCTGACGCCAGCCAAAAAATACGTCATAGGCTTTGGCGTTGGCGTGACCACGGACGGGGGACCCCGGGTCAGTTCGAGCCTTGAGGACCGGTATGTCAACAGCCACGGACATCGGTTTAAAAGCAGGATCAGGTATGAGGCGCTTCTCGGCGTCAGTCTGGAGTTCCTCTACTCTATTCCGCTCGAAAATCCGACCAGGGAGTGGTTCAGCTTTATGGCGCAGATCGAAACAGTCGAAACCGATACCAGCAATCGCAACACCGGCAGGCTGGGGATACGCATGACCAAAATCCGCCCTCGTGACTGGCTGGAGACGCGCTACCTGACGCTCAAACATGAGGAGTATGATGTCGCGGAGGAGCATGGCAGAGCCATGCCGCTGATCCTCGGGATCAGCTGGAATCGCACCCGTAAAGATGGNACGCATCGCATCCTCAATGGCAACAAGCTGCACCTTGAGCTGCGGGGAGCCGCACATGACTTCTCAGAGGGATCACCCTTCTTTCAGGCCATCGCCAGAGGGAAATGGATCAACTCTCCGTGGGATAAAGGGCGCATTATCAGCCGTCTGGATGTGGGCGCCACCATTGTTGACAACATTCACAACATGGCTGCATCCGACCGTTTCTTCACCGGTGGGGACAACAGCATACGCGGTTATGGCTACCAGGATTTAGGGCCGAAAAACTCATTTGGCGACGTCACCGGTGGCAAGCACCTGGCTGTGGCAAGCCTGGAGTATGAACACTTCCTAAAGAAAGGCTGGTCGGTGGCTGCTTTTGTCGATGCCGGCAACGCCTTCAATGATGACTCCATCGATGTCAAAACCGGTGTTGGACTCGGCGTGCGCTGGCTCTCACCTCTCGGCCCGATCAAGATCGATCTGGCGCATCCTCTGGATGACGACCAAAGTGATATACGCTTCGTTTTCAGGATGGGGCCGGAGTTTTGAAAATGCTGCGATGGTTTATGCGACGCATCAGGAGGTTCTGGCTGCTTCTGTTGTTCATCGTGCTATTGATACCCGTGGCGCTGTGGATTACGGCATCAACGGAGAGAGGCAGCCGCTGGCTGATCAACAGCACGCTGCATCTGCTGCCTGCGGATGTCACGATACAGCAGCTCGACGGAACCCTGCTTGATTCCCTGACACTGACCGGCATTCAATTTACCGCTCCACCGCACCAGGGTTCCCTGAAAAAAGCGCATCTGCAGTGGCAGCCAGCCGCCCTGTTCAAACGCGAAATACATATCGTTGATCTCACAGTTGACGGGCTGGCACTCGATATCGGTGAAACAGAAAGCAGTAGTGAAGCCACGGAAATCCCGCAACTTCCGGTAGCCATCGACCTCGACAACGTCAGGATCACCAACACCGAGGTGACACTGCAGGGTGAAACACACCGCATCGACTCTATCGAACTCCACGCCCATACACGTGAAAACCAGTTTGTGGTGGAGTCGCTGA
>JGI24023J19991_10001346_pt1 | contig 18923 bp, 18 predicted proteins | sample Cruoilmetagenom1_FD_19991 | JGI IMG/M metagenome (IMG submission 19991) | reverse complement strand
ACTACAGAGATTGAACTTAATTCTAAATCATTTATTAATGTTGATCCTGTTTCCGGCCGGACATCAATAGAAGCAGTATTTGCAGGAGGAGATGCTGAGATTGGTCCTTCTTCAGTAGTACAGGCTATTGCCGGAGGAGAAAGGGCGGCAGTAGGAATTGATATAATGCTTAGTGGATCGGATCATTCGTTCTGGAGAGATGAAAAAATACTGGATACTGAATTTGATCCGGATGCAGATCCTGTAACATATGCCAGAGAAGAAGTAAAAGCAATTCCCATAGAAAAGCGTAAACACAATTTTGATGAGGTTGAATTAGCTTGGTGTGAGAGTGTAGCTCAGCGACAGAGTAAAAGGTGCCTTCGTTGTGATTATGGAAAGACAGCTGAAGTGAAGGAGACAACCCATGCTTGAATTAACTATAAATAATAAAAAACTTACAGTGGAAGACGGAACAACAATATTACAGGCTGCGAAAATCGCTGAAATAGATATTCCTACTTTATGTCATCTTGAAGGGAAAGTTTCTATAGGGGCCTGCAGGGTTTGTCTTGTTGAAGTGGAAGGAACTCAGAATTTAATGGCTTCCTGTGCTACTCCTGTACGTAATGGAATGGTTGTAGAAACTAATTCACAAAAAGTAAGGCATGCAAGAAAAACCATTGTTGAGCTTTTATTAAGCGAACATAAGGGTAATTGTCAATATTGTGACCGTAGTGACGATTGTGAACTTCGTGAACTGGCACATCAGGTGGGAATACGTGGAGAAAGATTCTTTGTAGATGAAGAGGCAGCAGTATTGGATGAATCCACAGCTGCACTCATTAGAGATCCGGGTAAATGTATTAAGTGCCGAAGATGTATAACTATCTGTAATGAAGTACAGCAGGTAGGTGCACTTTTCCCCCAGTACCGGGGTTACGAAACGACAATATCACCTGCTTTTGCGAGAGAACTGGAAGCAGTTGCATGTGTTCAATGTGGACAATGTTCTGCAGTTTGCCCGGTAGGTGCAATTATTGAAAAGGATCATATTGCCGGTGTATGGTCAGCTCTTGAGGATCCTGATAAACATGTTGTTGTACAAACAGCACCTGCAATCAGGGCTGCTCTTGGAGAATGTTTTGATTATGAACCCGGAACCCTGGTAACAGGAAAAATGGTTTCTGCATTAAGACTTCTGGGGTTTAACGGGGTTTTTGATACAAATTTTGCTGCTGATTTAACAATTATTGAAGAGGGAACAGAACTTCTTACCAGATTAAAAAAGGCTCTTGTGGATAAGGAAGAAGTATCTCTTCCACAGTTCAGCAGCTGTTCTCCGGGATGGATAAATTTTACTGAATATTATTATCCTGAATTTCTACCAAATCTTTCAACATGTAAATCACCCCAGCAGATGTTTGGTGCTGTCGCAAAAACATATTATTCAGAAAGAATGGGAATTGATCCTTCAAAGATTGTTGTTGTCTCTGCTATGCCTTGTACAGCCAAAAAATTTGAAGCAGATAGGGCTGAAATGAATGACAGTGGTTATCAGGATGTTGATTATGTATTAACAACCCGTGAACTTGGTCGAATGATCCAGGAAGCAGGTATTGATTTTGTAAACCTGGAAGATGATACAATGGATTCACCCCTCGGATTATCCAGTGGAGCAGCAGATATCTTTGCCAATACAGGTGGTGTTATGGAGGCTGCTTTACGTACTGTCTGGGAAATAGTAACTGGTACGGAACTTCCAATGGCGAATCTTCATATTCAACCTATAATGGGTCTTGAAGGGGTAAAGGAAGTAGCTGCAACTATAACTGGAGCTGTGCCGGAATGGTCCTTTCTTGAAGGTGTGGAAGTAAAGCTGGCTGTTGCTCATGGCCTGGGAAATGCCAAGAAACTGCTTGAGAAAATAAAAGCCGGGGAAGCAGAATATCATTTTGTAGAAATTATGACATGTCCTGGTGGCTGTATTGGTGGCGGTGGGCAGCCAAGATTTACAACAGATGCAATAAGACTGGCCCGGATAGGTGCAATTTATAAAGAGGATGAAGGGAAGAAATTAAGAAAATCACACCTTAATCCTGAGATTACAAAAATCTATGAAGAGTTTTTTAAGAAGCCTCTTGGCGAGAAGTCTCATCATCTGCTGCATACAAAGTATAAACAAAAGGAATTGGTTATGTAATCTGCAATGCTGTCATAAAAATTAATCCCCTCGCTAAAACGAGGGGATTTTAAATTTATAAATTATTTAGTATATTGCGGCCTTTTTTGATAAGTAGTATGTAAAAGCTCATGAGATTTATGGCTCATTGGCTTTTCCAGAAAATCTTTATAAATCTTAATAATTTCAGGGTTTTCATGGGATCTTCTAACAACAGATTTTTCGTCATCTGTATAGATTCCCGCAATTCTCTGTGCTCTTACTTCATCATTTGTACCATATGGTTGACCTCCACCTGCAATACATCCGCCTCTGCAGGCCATTACTTCAATAAAGTGATATGGTGGTTCTTCGCCATTTTCTTTGGCTTCCCGAACTTCATTAAGTATTTCCTCTACATGTACCATTCCATGGGCAACTGCCACTTTAATTTCAGTTCCGTCAAAATCTACAGAACCCTTTCTAACACCATCCATACCTCTTACTGCATGAACGTTAACATCTTTAAGCTCAGTATCTGTAACAAGTTTGTAGGCAGTTCTAACAGCAGCTTCCATAACCCCGCCGGTAACACCAAAAATAGTACCAGCTCCGGAATAATCTCCAATTGGACTGTCAGCTTTTTCATCTTTTAAGCTGTCAAAATCAATTCCGGAAGACTTAATAAGTCTTGCAAACTCTCTGGTAGTTAATACAAGATCCATATCCTGTTCCCCTGATGCCCACATATTATCATCTCTGGTTATTTCATACTTTTTAGCTGTACATGGCATTATGGCAACGGTGTAGATATCTTTTGGAGCAACATTAATTTTATCTGCATAGTATGTTTTTGTCATAACTCCCTGCATCATCATTGGAGATTTTGCAGTAGAAAAATGGGGAATCATGTCATTTGCATATTTTTCCATATAATCCGTCCATGCAGGGCAGCATGAAGTTATCTGAGGAAGTAATCCTCCATTTTTAATTCTATCAACAAGTTCAGAACCTTCTTCCATAATTGTAAGGTCTGCTGCAAAGTTTGTGTCAAATACAGAATCAGCTCCAAGTTTCCTTAGGGCTGCATAAATTTTGCCTGTAACTATTGCACCTGGCTCCATTCCGAAGGACTCTCCCAGTGCAACTCGTACAGCCGGGGCAATCTGAACAGAAACATGTTTGGACGTATCCCTTACTGCATTTAGAAATTCTCTGGTTTCATCTTTTTCATAGATAGCACCAACAGGGCAGTGGGCTGAACATTGGCCACACTTAATACAAGGACTTTCGTTAAGAAGAATTCCCCCTGCAGGAGCCATTCGGGTTTCATGTCCTCTTTCAAGAAATTCGAGGGCCCATACATTTTGAAGCTGCTGACATACAATTGTGCATCGGCCGCAGTTAACACATTTTCTGGGATCCAAAATAATAGAAGGAGTGGATTCATCTCTGGGAAGTTCAGTTATGTCTTCATGGTAAGGTACATCTCTAATTCCAAAATCTGCTGCCAGATCCTGAAGTTCGCAGGTTGTGTTTCTTCCACAGGTTAAACATTCCATTGGATGATTGGAAATAATCATCTCAAGTACTGTTCTTCGTATATCCATAAGTTCCGGATCATGAGTTATATAATTCTGACCTTCCATTGCTTCTGTTGCACAGGCTCTGACCATTTTTGGAGAGCCTTCTATTTTACAGACACAAATTCCACATGCAGCCCATGGATCAAGATCATTATGAAAACAGAGTGTAGGAATTTTAACATCATCTGTTAATGCCGCTTTTAGAATTGTTGTCCCTTTTTCAACCTGAATGGATTTCCCATTAATTTTTATTTCGATAGTTTTCACCGTTAATTCTCCTTAAAGTGCTTAAGATACAATAACTGCATCGAATTTACAGACTTCAAAACAAGCACCACATTTAATACAATGACTTTGGTCAATTATATGAACCATTTTTCTTTCGCCCTCGATACAGTTAACGGGACATTTTCTTGCACAAACTGTACATCCTATACAATTTTCCTTATCAATAGTGTATGTCACAAGATCTTTACATTTTCCTGCACGGCATTTTTTATCATTGATATGCTCAAGAATCTCTTCTTCAAATGCCTTTATAACCGAAAGAACCGGATTTGGTGCTGTTTGCCCAAGTCCGCAGAGAGAAGCTTTTGTCATTGCCTCACCCATATCTTTAATCTTTTGAAGATCAGTCAACTCTCCCTTTCCTTTGGAGATTCCGTCCAGAAGTTCATATATCTTTTTTGTTCCGATTCTGCATGGTGCACACTTACCACAGGATTCTTCTACACAAAATTCAAGATAAAATTTTGCAATATCCACCATACAGTCATCTTCATCCATAACAATCATACCACCGGAACCCATCATGGAACCAACAGCTACCAGACTGTCAAAATCTATAGGTGTATCCAGAAAATCTGCAGTTAATACACCTCCGGAAGGGCCACCAGTTTGAACTGCCTTAAAAGCCTTTTTATCAGATATTCCTCCACCTATATCAAAAACAATTTCACGAAGTGTAGTGCCCATGGGTACTTCAATAAGTCCTGAGTTTTTAATTTTACCGGTAAGAGCAAAAACTTTAGTACCTTTTGATTTCGCAGTGCCGAGTTTTGCAAACCATTCGCCGCCTTTATTTATAATTACAGGGATGTTTGCCAGGGTTTCAACATTATTTATTATTGTTGGCCTCCCCCATAAACCTTCTATAGCAGGGAAGGGCGGTTTTGGAATAGGCATTCCACGATCACCTTCAATTGATTTTATTAGTGCTGTTTCTTCTCCACATACAAAGGCTCCTGCACCAAGTCGAATTTCAAAGTCGAAATTAAATTTACTTCCCAAAATATTATTACCAAAAAGCCCATACTCTCTTGCCTGCTCAATAGCAATTTCAAGTTTTTTAATGGCCAGAGGGTATTCTGCTCTTATATAGATAATTCCTTCGTTTGCACCAATTGCGTATCCTGCAATTGCCATTGCTTCAAGTACGGAATGGGGGTCCCCTTCCAGGGTACTTCTATCCATATAGGCTCCTGGGTCCCCTTCATCTGCATTACATATAATATATTTTTTATCATTTTTTACAGATTTAGAAAAACTCCATTTCATCCATGTTGGAAAGCCAGCACCTCCACGACCCCTAAGACCTGATTTTTTCAATTCGTTAATAACATCATCCGGGGACATTTCAAAAAGAACTTTTTCCAATGCAGCATATCCATCACGAATAATGTATTCATCAATTTTTTCAGGATCAATTACACCACAGTTTCTTAAAACAATTCTGTACTGTTTATAATCAAAGTTGTTATCTTTTTCTTCTTTTAGTATATCAACAGCAGGTTTATCAAAAATAAGACTTTCAACTTCTCTGCCGTAAATTACATGTCTTTCAATAATTTTTCTTGCTGCTTCTGAATCAACGTTTCCATAGAGTGTCTCGGGCTGCCCTGGAATTATCACCTTTATTGTTGGTTCTGCATAGCAAAGTCCCATACATCCGGCATGTCTTACAGTTATGTTCTTAATACCTTTTTCTTCGATTTCTTTAATAATTGCCTCATAGGTTTTATTTGCTCCTGCAGCTATTCCGCATGTGCCTTTTCCAACAATTATTTGAATATTTTTATCTTCTTTATTTTCCAATACCATTCCGGCTTTGTGATCTTTTCTTATTTTTTTAAGATCCTCTCGTGTTTTTGTTGCCATAATATATCTCCTTGGAGTGGTTCTTTTATTTATCTCTGAACTTAGCTATTATTTCAGGGAGTTGATCTTTTTCCAGCTTTCCAAAAACTTCTCCATCAATAAGAATAACCGGTGCAAGTCCACAGCAGCCAATACAACGAACACTTTCGATTGAAAACAACCCGTCATCTGTTACAGTATTGACACCAATACCGAGCAGTATTTCAAGTTCATCTATCAGATCAACACCACCTTTTAAATAACAGGCTGTACCTGTACAAACCTGGATATTATGTTCTCCTGGTTTTTCAAGTTTAAAAAAATTATAAAAGGTCATAACCCCGTATATTTTTGCAAGTGGTGTTTCAAGTAAATGTGCTACTTCTTTTGCAGCGTCTCTGGGAATATAACCAAATTCCTCCTGAACTTTATGAAGTACCATAACCAGATTACCTTGTTTGTTTTTCCATTTTTCAATAAATGAAATGAGTTCATCTGAAAACTCAATTCTGGAAGCCTTTACTTCAGTCATAAATTCTCCTATATTCCCTTTTTCTCATTTTTTTGTTGGATCCTTTTTGTTTAATATTTTGATTTCATCAAAGTAATATTTATTACTTCGATTATATTCTGAATATTAGTAGAAACAGGTATAAAAATCAACTATTTGTCACAATAAAAAAGTAAAAAAAGTATAAAAATTGCTTTTATAAAAATAAAAGATATTGAAATGTAAAAAATTTAGTTGTAATTTTTAGTTTACTAATAAACTGTTTAGTCTGGTTTTTATTTTGAGATATTCAGGATCTTCAGTTTGTCTTTTTGGCCGGGAGACAGTATTAATAATATGCTCAATTAATATACTTGGTTTCGAAGAGGAAAGAACAAATATTTCATCTCCAAGAAATATAGCTTCTTCAATATCATGGGTCACAAAAAGAGAAGTTCTGTTGTCTTCTATCCATAGAGATGAAAATAATTTTGTAAGGTTTATTTTTAACCCTGGGTCTAAAGCCTGAAAAGGTTCATCCATTAGTATTATTTCTGCCGGATAGGCAAAGGCTCTGGCTATTGCCACTCTTTGACGCATTCCTCCGGATAATTCAGAGGGATAGTAGTCTCCAAATTCGCTCAATCCAATTAATTCAAGATAATGCTCTGTTATTTTTTTTCTTTGTTTGTAGTCGTAATGATTTCGAAGTATTAATTCAATATTTTGTTTTACTGTTTTCCAGGGGACAAGCCGTGGTTCCTGAAAGAGATAACTAATTAGAATGTTTTTGTCTTTTCCAATAATACCACTTTCGGGAGTAAGAATACCATGAATAATATTGAGTAGAGTAGATTTACCACATCCTGAAGGACCCAGGATTACACTTACTTTTGATGCAGGTATATTGATGTTAAAATTCTTAAAAATATTTTGATTTGGATAACTAAAACTAATATCTTTTAGAATTATACCTTCAGAATTCATTTCACTAATCTCCATTTTTGACTCGTAATTATAAGCTCAACTGCAAACTCAGATATTTTACTTAAAATTACAGCAATAACAGTCCATGCTATTACTTCTGCTGTTTCAAGGTTCATCTGTGAAAACTGAATTCCTGTCCCAATAGCTTTTACAGGCTGGCTTAAAACTTCTGCTGCAATTACAGATTTCCAGGCTACTCCAACAGCAGCTCTGACTCCTGACAGAACAAATGGAATTGTTGAAGGAATAGTTATGTGAAATAGTATATTGTATTTAGTCAGCCTAAAAGCAGATGCCATTTCAATAAGTGATTTGTCTACTTCGATTATTCCCTGAGAAACATTTGCAGTTATTATGGGAAATATCATTAGAAAACAAACAAAAACAGGAACCATATCTGTTCTAAACCAAATCATGGCTATAAGTATTATAGACATTACAGGAACAGATCTAATAACAGAAACAAGGGGGGAAAGAGCTGCACTTACTCTTTTGCTGCTTCCACATGTTATTCCTGTAATGAACCCCAACACAAAGGAAAGAGTAAAACCATAAAGAGTTCGTATTGTTGTAGTTAATATTGATTGCCAGAAAATTCTACTTTGTGAAATCTTTATCAGTCTAATAATAACATCCTCCGGTGGTGGAAGTATTATTTTGGCATTAATATTTATAGAAATTACCTTCCACAATAGTAGTAAAACCAGTGTAGAAAGTAATCCTATGTATCTATGGTTTCTTTTGTCATTTACCGAAGTAAAAACCTTCATCAGGCAGAATGCCTCCTACAGAAACGGGATCCAGATTAAGCATCATATTTAGAAAATCTTCAATATTTCCCCTGGCTTCTACAGCTGGTACAAATTCAATGCCCGATACGGGTATTGCTTTTTCTGCAATAGCTGCATTCATAATACCATAATTTTCAATTATTAGGGATGCTTCTTTAGGGTTTTCAAGTGTCCATTCTATAGATTTACCAAGAGCTTCAGTTAATGCAGCGGCAGCCTCAGGTCTGTTCTCATAGAGTTTAGGACTAATGGCAAATGCTGTAAATGGAAATGCCTGATTTCCGCCTCTTATTCGTAGTAGTTCTTTTTGTGGATCCAGCACAGTTTTAGCAACATTTGACTTTGTTTCAATCTGAAGAACAAAGGGTTGTGGTATAAATGATGTTTCGGCTCTTTCTGCAATCATTAACTGAGCTATCTGGGGAGCTTGTGCTGAAAAGTCAAGTTTTACATCTTCTGAAGGATTTAGGCCGTTTTCAAGAAGCAGATACCTAAGAAGATAGTCAGGTGTTGCTCCTTTTCCTGTAAGATAAATTGTTTTACCTTTAAGGTCTGTCCAGTTTTTTATAGAGTTGTCTGTAGATACCATATAGAGTGACCCCAGACCACTTACAGCAGCCAGTTTAAACCTGGGCCCTTTAGTATATAATTTAGCTGCCATATTAACTGGAAGAAAAACAGCATCAACTTCTCCGCTTGTCATTTTCGCAACAGCTTCCAATGGTGAGCCAAGTATAATGTAATTTACTTTCACATTAAATCCCGGCTGGAAATTATCCCCCAAAAGTTTTGTTGCAGCCATTCCGGAAGGACCCTTAAAAACTGCTACAGTAATTTCAGTCTCTTCTTTTTGCTCCTGAACACCTTCTGCGGTCAAAATATTAATAGAACCTGAAATTAGGATTATTACAATTACCATCATAAAAAATAACTTATCGTGTTTTAGAATTCCCCTACTCATATTAATTCCTTGAAAAAGTATTTCCCCTTTTTTAACAGGGGATAATTTCGGATAAGTTATGTTTGTATTTTGAAATGAAACAACATTCTTTTCCGAATGTTGTTATATTAGTAATTTTGTAAGTTATTGTCAATTTATTATTAGATATTTTGACCCATAACATATTCTTTAAGATACTTATTTTCTTCTTCAACAACTTCCAGTAATTCTTTAACTACATCACCAATTGAAATTATTCCAGCAAGCTTTTCCTTATCTAGTACAGGAAGATGACGGATTTTTTTTTCGGTAAAGATTTTCATAGCAGTTTGAAGATTGTCTTCCATTTTAAGGGTAATAAGTTTGCTTTTTGGAGTCATCTGATCCTTAACTATTCTATTCTTGTCAGGAGCACACTCACTGCATATCATTAATAAATCTCTTTCACTTAGTATTCCTGCAACAGTACCATTATCTTCAACTGTTATTAATGCACCAATATGCTTTTCATTCATTACTTTTATTGCTGTTTTTAGAGATTCATCTGTTTTAATTGTTTCTACAGATAACCCTTTTTTTTCGAGTAATTCATCAATACGCATTATAGCCTCCGTTATTTACTAATTATAATATAAATAATAGATTTTGCAACCTTATTTTAAGAAAAATTGAGTATAAATGTTCTTTAAATATAATTATTGTGAAAAAGATATTAATATATGCTGATAGCTTTATTGATTTTCATAAAAATATCTGTAATCCATATCTGTTACAGTTATATGATTTATCAACCAAAGAGCAACTTTTTCCTGGAGAACAATTGCCAGCTCTGGACTTGGTCCTTGCTCTTTCAGGACTTCTGCCAGATCGCCTAGTTCCTCAACAAAATTTTTATGTATTATTTTATGTTCTTTCAGCTTTGGATAAGAAATATTCTCCAGATATTTTTCCTCATCCTCAAAATGAAACACAACATAATCACCCAGTTTTTCAAGCATATCCTTAATTTTATCAACACCCTCTCCATCCATCATAGAGAGAAGAAATGTATTTAGGTTTTCTACAAGCCATTTGTGCTGGCCGTCAATTTTTTCATTTTTAACAGATAACATATCACTCCAGGTGATACCTATATCCACATTGGAATAGTCTTCTTCTATTATTTGGTGTGAGTAAAAGTTACCTATACTTTGTCCCAGAAGATCAGTATTTAATAGATTCTGCTGCACTAAAGTAGTTACCTGCATAAATATTTTATTTAATTCATCTGCAGCAAATTTTACATCTTCCATATTAGCCAGAGTTTTTGCAGACGTGGATCGTACAGTTCCCATAGTATCATTTATTGTTTCAGTTTTTTCTTTCATTGTTCCTGTAAAAGTACTTATTTCATGACTGGAAGACATAAGATCTGTTGTTGCCCTTAATATTTCCTGTTTTCCAAATGCAAGCTCTTCCATACTGGCAGATATTTCATGTAATCCGGATGTTACATCTGTTACATTATCAGTAATAGTTTTAAATGCTTCGCTGCTTTCACTGCTGGTTGTAAGAGCATTGTTAATCTCATCCGTAATATCTTTTAATGAATCAGAAATTTTTCTAACATTGCCTTCTGTATTTTCAGCTAATTTTCGTATTTCACCCGCTACAACACCAAACCCTTTTCCTTTTTCTCCTGCATGAGCTGCCTCAATAGATGCATTAATAGCAAGTAGGTTTGTTCTACTGGCAATATCATCAATAAGCGCTATAATTGAATGGATCTCAACAGTTCTTTTGGAAATACTATTAATAACACTTTCGGTTAATTTAATTTTACTATCACCAAATTTTGTTATTTGAACTAGTTTTTCTGTTGCATCAGATCTGCTTTTAGTTATTCGTGCAACACTGTCAATGGATGATGCCATTTCTTCAATTGCAGACGAAGAAGTTGATATTGATTCTGATTGGTTTATAAGTAATTCTGATAATCGTCTTATGCCATTAAAAATTTCATCCATAGAACTGCTTGAATTACCAATATCACTGTCAAGATCTCTTATTTCTCTGGAAACTGTGGTTATTTTAGTGGATATTTCTTTTACTGCATTTATAGACTCATCTGATTTATCTGATAGATTGTCACCCAGACTATGATTCTTAACAGCTGTAGATTTTACATTCATTATAATTTGGGAAATAATTGAAAGAAAATTATTCAAAGCCAGAACAATACGTCCAAGCTCATCTTTTCTCATATTATTTAATACCAGGTTACTAATGTCCTGATTTTTTGATTTGTTTTCAATTTCATAAATTATTTTATTAAGCGGTCGGATAATAAGTAAATAGAGCATTGAGAGACCTGCTATAATAATTATTATACTTTGACCAAAAGTAACTGCAATTGTTATTAAGCTTGTTTCACCATATAAATAGAGGATCAATACAGCTGCAACTCCGGTAAATAAAACACCAATTGTTATTAGAAAGGAGAATTTTGCAAAAAGTTTCATAAGATACCTGCCTTTAGCAGCTGAGATCGTTCCTCCGTTTGTATTGGTGAGCAGTGCGCTCTCGAACATCCAGCCTTTTATTGAAGAATCCGTAGTGTCAGATTCTTACTGCACAAGTAATATCTTATATTTTTTTACTTTAGTTCGCAATATTAAAAAAATTGTTTTAAAGCCTTTACAAAAGCCTGGTTACAAGGTGATCATTAAACTAGTACGAAATTTATGGTAGGATGTAAAATCATCCTTTTTCCCATATGCAAAAATTACTTTATACTCTTCACCTTTTTCCAGTTTCCTGTCATTTGAATCCCAGGAATGAAGGGGAATAGAGAATTTAAGTGTTGTTTTTTCTTCTTTTTCACTTCCTCCAAGAACTGTAATATCCTCAGTGCCACCTAAATCAACATCAGCTCTATGTTTCGTATTTCCAGAACCAAAATGATCTTCCATAAATACTTCTCCGTTTTTTACATATCCGATTAGAATATCGGCATCTTTCATCATTCTGCTTGGATCAAATCCCACAGCAACCCAACCTGTTGTAGGTGCAGATAATATTATATTTAAATTTTCATCCACAACTTCCCATTGAAAAATAATCCCCTTTATTTCTTCAGTTTTATAATTACTATTGCTGACATCATCTGCATTCAAGTTTACTGAGTAAAAAATTATTAATATCATAATTATTAAAATACTTGTTCTTTTCATCTTCTTTCCCTTGCTTTGGTTTTATACATTAGTAAATATATCACCAATATTTAAATTGTCAAAGCAAAATATCGAAAGCCTGAAATAATTTTAGTTTTTTTAGTATACAACTTGAACAAGAAGGTCTAAAATAAATTGAGGCTTAGTTTATGATTGATTTAAAGTCACTGCACAGCCATTCTTTATTTGGTGGTGTTACAGAAGAACAAATATCCGGTATAAAGGATTTTTTTGTTCTTGAAGAATTTGGCGAGAATGAGTTTATAGAAAGAGAAGGTGAAACTGGAGACAGGATTTATTTTATTATAGAAGGTCAGGTGGAAATTCTTAAAGAAATCACTGAATCTGGTAATTTAAGCAGAATTTTTATGTTTTCTGAGGGTGATGTATTTGGTGAAATGGAGCTAATAGATGTTCAACCCTGCGCTGCTTCTGTCCATACTTTAAAACCAACAAAAGTACTTACACTTTCAAATAAAGGACTTTATAATATTAGTAAATATGATTTAAAAGTATTTTCCCTAATGATAATGAATTTAGCCAGAGATCTTAGCAGGAGGCTTAGAAAGGCAGATGAGATTATTGCATTATGTCCGGAAATTATTAAATTAAAAAGTTAGTATTGACTTTTAGAATTATATTATTATAGTAGTAATAGTTCTTATTACTAAAGGAGAAAGGATGAAAAGTATAAAAGGTTCAAAAACGGAAAAAAATCTACTTACAGCTTTTGCGGGAGAATCTCAAGCCAGAAATCGCTATACAATGTTTGTTAGTAAGGCTAAAAAAGAAGGGTATGTTCAGATTGCAGATATTTTTGCAGAAACTGCAGATCAGGAAAAGGAACATGCAAAACGTTTGTTTAATTTTCTTGAAGGTGGTGAACTTGAAATTAAAGCATCTTTTCCTGCTGGTACAGTTGGTACAACAGAAGAAAATCTCCTTGCCGGTGCAGAAGGTGAAAATTATGAATGGACTGAGATGTATCCATCTTTTGCTGTAACTGCAAGGGAAGAAGGGTTTGAGAAAATTGCAGCTGTTTTTGAAGCTATTGCTATAGCAGAAAAGCAGCATGAAAAAAGATATAATGAATTAAGGGCAAATATTCTTGCAAGTAATGTATTTAAGAAAGAATCTCCGGTTACCTGGAGATGTCGAAATTGTGGATATATTTATGAGGGAACCGAAGCTCCTGCAGTTTGTCCTGCCTGTGCCCATCCTCAGGCTCACTTTGAACTGCTTGGTGAGAATTGGTAATAGATAAAATGGGCGGAACGAAGTTCCGGGGACCCGTTTTAGTCGCAAATAGATAAAATGGGCGGAACGAAGTTCCATTTTAGTCGTAAAGGAGAGAATAATGGCGATGCGAAATGAAGTTTATAGATGTGCAGAATGTGGCAATATAGTTGAAGTTGCACATGGCGCAGGTGGAGTTTTGGTTTGTTGCGGCAAACCTATGAATTTACTTCCTGAAAAGTCCGCAGATTCAACAACAGAAAAGCATGTTCCTGTTATTGAAAAAATTAACGGTGGTTATAAAGTAACAGTAGGAAGTACTCTTCATCCTATGGCTGAAGATCATTGGATTGAGTGGATTGAACTCCTTGCGGATGGTAAATCATATACTCAGTACTTAAACCCTGGTGATGAACCAGTAGCAGTTTTCATGGTAGATGCAGACAAAGTGACTGCAAGAGAATATTGTAACAAACATGGATTGTGGAAAGGAGAATTATAATGAAGTATGTATGTGGTGTTTGTGGGTATGTTTATGACCCTGCAGAAGGTGATCCGGACAATGATATTGCAGCAGGAACTTCTTTTGAAGCTCTTCCTGAAGATTGGGTTTGCCCATTATGCGGAATAGGAAAAGATGAATTTTCACCGGAATAATATTCCAGTGATAATTTGCAGGAAATAAAATTAAAGCAAAAAAGTAAAACAATCACATAACGGCATTGCTGTTAATTTTGAATGTACTTAGTTTATGGGTTGGCAGACAGCACAGAGTCTGGCTAACCCATAAATATTTAGCTGTAAAATTTTGTTCAAAGAGTGTTGGTAGATAGGAGAAATTGATGAAAGCAGTTAAAATGTCTGAAGGTATCTATAGAGTTGGTGCCAATATAAAAAACGGTGATATGTTTGAAGGGATGTGGCCGATTCCTGATGGTGTATCTCTTAACTGTTATGTTGTAGCAGGTGATAAAACTGCTCTTATTGATATGGTTGATGATTGGAATGATGCACCTGGACAGATAAGAGAGCAGTTAAATTCAATTTCTATGGGAATTGAAGACTTTGATTATCTTATCCTGAATCATATGGAGCCGGATCATATTGGATGGCTTCAGGAATTTGTTACAATTAATCCAAAAGTTCAAATTGTTACAACAACTAAAGGTGTTGATCTTGTAAAAGCCTTTTGTGGTATTACCAAAAATGTAATGGCAGTAAAAAGTGGGGATACTCTTGATCTTGGTAATGGGAAAATTCTTTCCTTTACTGAGGTTCCAAATGTTCACTGGCCGGAAACAATGGTAACTTATGAAGTAAATTCCGGAATTTTATTTTCCTGTGATGCTTTCGGTTCTTATGGTGAAGTAAATGAAGCTGTTTTTGATGATGAACTTTCACAGGAACAGAATGATTTTTATGATAGAGAATCTCTTAGATATTATGCAAATATAATAGCTACTTTTTCAATATTTGTTTTAAAAGCAATTGATAAATTAGCTGGTCTGAATATAAAGATGATAGCACCTTCCCATGGTATTGTCTGGAGAGAAAATCCTGGTGTAATTGTAGAACGGTATAAACAGTATGCAGAATTTATGAATGGTAAGGGACTTCCTGAAATAACACTAATTTGGGGAAGTATGTATGGGTATACAGAAAAAGTAGTTAATTCTGTTGTAAAAGGTATCCGTTCAGAATCTGTACCAGTACATGTTCACAGAGTACCGGAAGAAAATGCTTCCTGGGCTTTGGCAGATGCATGGAAATCTGCAGGTCTGGTTTTTGGAATGCCAACTTATGAATACAAAATGTTTCCACCTATTGCTGGTGTAGTAGATGTATTTGAGGACAAACGTGTCTGGAATAAAAAAGTTTTTCGGTTTGGTTCTTTTGGCTGGTCCGGAGGAGCTCAGAAGGATTTTCTTGAGAAAACAAAAAAATTAAAATGGGAATTTGTGGAACCATTGGAATGGCAGGGTGAGGCAGATGAAGAAGCTCATAAAATTGCTTTTGAACGGGGTGCTGAACTTGCAAGAATGATAAAAAACGGAGATTGATATGATATTGGATTATTTAAAAGAGTTTTCACCTGTAATGCAGGCTTTATTCGGTACCCTTTTTACATGGGGTATGACTGCAGTAGGTGCTGCTTCAGTATTTCTTTTTAAAAATATAAGTAGAAAGGTTCTTGATGGTATGCTTGGTTTTGCTGCAGGAGTTATGATTGCAGCAAGTTTCTGGTCTCTTCTGGCCCCGGCAATTGATTTGTCTGAGGAAATGGGACTTATTCCATGGATACCTGCTTTAGTTGGATTTCTTTTTGGAGGTATTTTTCTCAGATTTGCAGATAGATTGCTGCCTCACCTCCATTTGAGTGATCCCATTGAAAAGGCAGAAGGTGTAAAAACTTCTTTACATAAAACAACTCTCCTTGTTCTTGCAATAACTTTGCATAATATACCGGAAGGACTTGCAGTTGGGGTGGCTTTTGGAGCTGTAGCTGCTGGTATTCCTTCAGCTTCTCTTGCAGGAGCAGTTGCACTGGCAATTGGTATTGGAATTCAGAATTTCCCGGAAGGACTGGCTGTTTCTGTCCCCTTGCGACGTGAAGGTTTTTCCAGAAGTAAAAGTTTTTTCTATGGACAGGCTTCGGGAATTGTTGAGCCGATTGCCGGTGTTTTGGGAGCTTTTGCGGTAATTATGATGCGTCCAATATTGCCGTATGCCCTTGCTTTTGCAGCTGGTGCAATGATATTTGTTGTTGTAGAAGAAGCAATTCCTGAAGCCAGTGCTGCAGGAAATACACATATTGCTACATTGGGAGCAATGATAGGGTTTGCAGTTATGATGTCTTTGGATGTGGGACTGGGTTAGAAAAAATCTTTATACTTTCCGCTTCTGTTAAAGTCTGTAAGGCTGTAGGCAAAGGACTCAAATATTTTTTTATCGTATTTACCTTTATCTACATCTTTCTTTAGTATTTGCAGTGCAGCCATTGGCTGCATTGCAGAGCGATAAGGGCGATCGTCGTTAGTTATAGCTTCATAACAATCAATTATCCCAAGAAGCATTCCACATTCAGATATTTTTGTTTTTCCTTCTGGATATCCGCTTCCGTCAAGTTTTTCATGATGTTCCAGTGCACCTTCTGTTGCTGCTTTAAGATTAATTCCTGTATACTTTAGAATATCGTAGCCTATGGAAGGATGTTTTTTCATTTGCATAAACTCAACATCAGTTAAAGCTCTGTTTGCAGTAAGAATTTCACCGGGTATTTCTGTCTTCCCCACATCGTGCAGTAAAGCAGCCAGACCAAACTGCCTGGTTTCTTCTTCTGTCATTTTATTGTAAAAACAATAACCAACTGTTAAAGCCATTACATTGATAGAGTGTATTGTTGTTGTGTAATCGGTAAACGATATACGTGCAAGATTTTTTACTACATCTGGTTGTGAAGAATAGCCGCTGATAATGTTGTCAATTAAACTGGGAGCTGTTTCGAGGCCTCCACTTCTTGGCTGGGAAAGGGTCTCATCTACAAGATTTACTAAATCGGTTTTTACTTTTGCAGTATCTTGTTTTACAATATTTGATACCAATCCGTCACTAAAGCCTTTTTGAGCAGCTCGTAAACATTTAATTTTATCTTTTGGCTGAATATAAAGATCATCAATATACTTTTTATCAAGGCTTTCATCATTAAACTTCATTCCCTCAGGTTTATAGAGAACTATATTTCCAGAGGGGCTATTATAATAGAGTTCAACTTCTTCATAGTACTTCAAGTTTGAATTCCTAATCTGTATCCACTTTTTATTATTTAACATTCCCAGATATTACCTTTTTACTCCTCTAATAAGCAAAGGATAATAAAATATTATGCTGTATGCAATAGAGGAATTGATTTTTTAGAAAATTTCTTAAATATCGAGTATTCATTTGCCAGAATCCTGTGAGTATGATAAGTTATGTCTTATTACTGTTTATCGGTCGCTGACCGATAAATTGAAGATTAAATACACATGTATAAATAGGAGGAAATAAATGGGACTGAATTTAATTGTCCTTGTAAAGCAGGTTCCTGATACACAGAATGTCGGTGGAGATGCTATGAAGGAGGATGGTACTGTAAACAGAGCAGTGCTGCCTGCTATTTTTAATCCGGAAGATCTTCATGCTCTTGAATCTGCTTTAGTAGTTAAAGATCAGAATCCGGGATCTACAGTGTCTGTAATTACTATGGGACCCCCCTCAGCTGTACAGGTGCTGAAAGACTCTCTCTATAGAGGAGCAGACTATGTTGCCTTAATATCTGACAGAAAATTTGCAGGTGCAGATACTCTTGCCACATCCTATGCTCTTAAATGTGCAATAGAAAAGATTGGCAAGTATGATATTGTATTTTGCGGCAGACAGGCTATTGATGGTGATACTGCTCAGGTTGGACCACAGACTGCAGAAAAACTTGGAATAAATCAGATTACCAATGTTTCGCAGATTGAAAGTGTTGATGCTAAAAAGAAGGAAATCCAGGCCAGAAGATCTATTGAGGGTGGTTATGAGATTATAAAAGCCCCTTTTCCAATTCTTTTAACAATAACTGATGAAGGTTATACCCCACGTCCACCTTCTGTAATTCGTGTTATGACATATAAAAATGCTTCTGCAGAAATGACAGAACAGGGATATGATGAATCGTATATAGACAGCTCTGTAGACAGAATAAGTGAAACAGCTATTAATCTATGGGATATAAATGCCATAGGTGCAGAAATAGAAAGTTGTGGTCTTGCAGGTTCGCCTACAAAGGTAAAGAAGATTGAATCTATTGTTCTTAAATCTGAGGATATAAAAATGGTTGAGAATACAGAAGATTCTATATCGGATATGGTTCATGAGTTAATCAGCGACCATACTCTGGGTTAAGAAGGAGAAGATAAATTGAGTTCAAATAACAGTGTAATGGTCTTTATCCAACAGGATGATGGAAAGGTTGCAGATGTAAGTGTAGAGCTTCTTTCAAAGGCCAGAGATCTTGCAGATCAGTTAAAGGTATCTGTAACCGGTGCTCTTATGGGCAGTGGAATTAAGGGTGAAGCAGAAAAACTTATTCCTTATGGTGTAGATGAAATATTTGTAATTGATGATAAGAGACTCATCGATTATACTCCCGTCCCTTATACAAAGATAATGATAGAAGTTATCAAGAAGGTAAAACCCCAGATTGCTCTGTATGGAGCTACAACCACAGGTAGAGATCTTGGACCCAGGGTTGCTTCAAATCTTAAAGTTGGTCTTACNGCAGATTGTACAAGTCTGGAAATTGGTGACTACACCAGCAGAGGTGTGGATTACAGTAATATTTTATATCAGATTCGACCTGCTTTTGGTGGTAATATTGT
>JGI24023J19991_10001341_pt1 | contig 18970 bp, 15 predicted proteins | sample Cruoilmetagenom1_FD_19991 | JGI IMG/M metagenome (IMG submission 19991) | reverse complement strand
TATAATGCGGCGCTAAATGGTGGCCATATTAAAAAAGGTAAGAAAGTTTATAAGTCGTATCCTCTGTAGTAACACTAAAAAATAAAAAGTAATACGGTGGTAAAGTGCATCATAAATTCGTGATATTTCCGTTTACGGCGATAGTGGGGCAAAGATTAATGAAAAAAGCCTTGCTGATAAATGCCATAGATCCGACAATCGGAGGAATACTGATAAAGGGGGACAAGGGCACTGGCAAATCGACCGTTGTGAGAGCGCTGGCCGACTTGCTTCCAAAGATAAGGATAGTCAAAGATTGCCCTTTTAATTGCCATCCCGAGAATTTGAGGTTGATGTGCAAGTCCTGCCAAGATAGGTATAAAGAGGGCTGTCTGCCCGGTATCGAGAAAAAGATGGAGGTTATCGACATGCCCTTATCAGCAACCGAAGATATGGTCGTCGGGACCATTGATATTAAAAAGGCATTTAAAGATGGGGTCAAAGCGCTGGAGCCAGGCATTTTGGCTAAAGCCAACAGAAACATACTCTATATCGACGAAGTAAATCTGCTTGATGACCACCTGGTTAACATTCTTTTAGATTCCGCGGCGATGGGCGTAAATACCGTGGAAAGGGAAGGGATATCCCTCTACCACCCATCGCGTTTTATCCTGGTGGGCACTATGAACCCCGAAGAAGGCGACTTGAGGCCACAGATACTCGACAGGTTTGGACTATGCGTAGAAGTGCATGCTCTTTCTTCAAAAGAGGATAGGCTGGCGATAATGGATAGAAGAGGGGAGTTCGACCGTGATCCATGGGAATTTGAAGAGAAGTTCAAAGAAGAGCAAGAGTCCCTTAGAAGGAAAATAGTAAACGCTCAATCTATTCTACCCCAGGTTAGCATCTCTTTGGAGATGCTTGAAGGGATAGTCGAGATAACGACGTCTCTTGGTATCAGAACACATCGCGCCGACATCGTGATGGAAAAGGCCGCTAAAGCGCTCGCTGCTCTGAGTGAAAGAGATCAAGTAGTGGAGGAGGACGTTGAAGAAGCAGCCCTTCTAGCTCTCCCACATAGAATGCGCCAGCAGCCTTTTGAGAGGGGAGCGACCATAACGAAAGAGACCATTGAAACCATTTTAAGGACCAAAAACAAAGAAGAGATCTTCGAGTTCGATAGGGAACGCGAGATGAAGAAAGGCCCGTTAGAATTAAATGCCATGAGAGGGCACTCTCAGGGGAGGGATTTTCCGAAAATAGAGGGTAAAGGGGGATTATACGTTAAAGCGAGGGAGAGCGAAAAACCCAAGAGCGTAGCGATCGATGCCACCTTAAGAAAGGCCGTTAGAGAAACTGGGAAACTGGAAATTTTACCTGAACACCTTATGGAGAAGGTCAGGATAAGAAGAGGAAAGGCGCTTTACATTATCCTTCTTGACTCATCATCTTCGATGAGAATGGAAAAGAAGATACGATTTGCCAAGACGTTATCATGGCTTCTGCTCAAGAAATCCTACGAAAAGAAAAACATGCTCGCGCTCTTAGCGTTCAGAGGAGAGGGCGCCCAGGTTGTGGTACCACCAACTTCGGACATCATCAGAGTAGAAGAAGAGCTGGAGAAACTACCAACGGGTGGTAAGACACCACTCACTCCCGCGCTCTATAAGGCATTTCAGATGGCTGAAAAAGAAACGAAGGTGAGCCCCACGATTATACTCGTATCTGACGGCAAGGGCAACGTGTTTATTAAAAATAGCATAGAGGAGGACATAAAGTTCATCTCACCGTATACCAACGGGGCAAACCTCGTGGTTGTAAATACTGAAAGCAAGAACAGGAGTATAGGGGTGCTGGAGGATGTCGCTAGAACGTTTGCTGCCCCCCACTTTTATTTAGAGGACGTGATGTGAAAAAGATTCTCGCTTTAACGACGATCAACAACACGATATCCTTAAAAGAGGCTATCGAGAGGATAAGACAAGAGTATGGGAGCATAGCAGAAGTAAAGAAGATCTATTTCGACGATTATGAAAATCCGGATGTGTCGCTCAGGCCAATTGAAGACGAGGTAAACTCAGCGGATGTAATACTCGTAGATATAAGAGGCGATATAAGGGTCGGGAGGGCGCTTCCCCATATGCTTGAGGGCAAAGACAAAACAGTGGTAGTTTTAATTGCCGGCAGTCAGCACGTATTCGCCCTAACGAAAATGGGTAAGTTCAATGGGGGAGCGATCTTTAAACCAGAGAAGGAAAAAGAGTTCGACGTGGAGGCATACATAAAAACTAAGAGATTCTCCGAGATCGCTAAAAAATTGGGGAAAATCGTGCCTTTTGGTATGATAAAAGATATGCGAAATTGGGTTCTTTCCCAGGAGTATTACGCCGAGGGCGATTCCGAGAACTTGAAGAATCTTATTCTTTTCCTGCTTAAAAATTATGCCGGGATCGGAGGGATCAAAGTTCCTCCTCCAAAACGACAACTCGACTATGGATTGTATCTGCCCGGCATCGGGATCATCGAAGATTTTGGAGAATACAAAAGAAGGATAAGATACGACGACAAAAAACCGACTGTAGGGGTTCTACTCTACGGCCATATGCACTTTGACGACACCAGACCGATAGCCGATGCCCTATATGAATGCCTTAAAAACGATGTCAACATAATATTCGTGTCCGCCCGGGTGGAATATAATGTAGAAGCAATCGGCAAATATCTAAGAGAAATCGATCTGTTCCTGAATCTGCAGTATTTCAGAATTCACGGTGGACCCTATGGTGGCGATCCTGAGCCCACCCATAAGTTTTTCCAGGACGTGGATGTGCCTTACATTATAGGGCTCAGGTCATATGAAACCGAGATAGAAAAATGGAAAGAGGGCAAACATGGAATAAATCCCCTTGAAGTTGCTCTTGGAATAACTCTGCCAGAACTAGATGGCGGCATAGAACCTATCTTCGTCGCTGGGCTCAATAGCATCGATGATCCAATCATGGGGAAAATAAAAAAGATAGAAGTTTTAGAAGACGGAATAAAAAGATTGGGCGAGAGGATAAAAAAATGGTTGTCTCTAAGGGCCAAGCCAAACGGCGAGAAAAAGATCGCCATTGTCACATATAATTATCCTCCAGGGGAGGATAATCTAGCAAGCGCTGGCTATCTGGACGTCTTCGAGAGCATGGGGCGATTTTTGGTAAAGCTGAGAGAAAGGGGGTATCATGCCCCTCAAATCAATCTCGATCTAAATCTAGGAGATCTCTTCATCTCCTCCGGGGTAGTTAACAGCCCTAATTATATCCAAAAATCTGGAATTAAAATACCCGCCAATAAATACATCTCATGGTTCAGATCGCTTCCAAAATCGGTTCAAGAGGGGGTGATCGATCACTGGGGCGAACCACCTGGGGACATAATGACTGAGGGGCAAGATATTTTGGTTCCAGGGATCATCCTGGGCAATATATTTCTGGGCGTTCAGCCATCGAGGGGTGTACATGAAGACATATATAAGGCCTACCACGATAAGGAACTGCCACCCCATCATCAGTACCTGGCATACTATTTTTTCCTGGAAAAAGAGTTCGACGCAGACGCGGTAATACATTTCGGAATGCACGGCACTCTTGAGTTTACAAAGGGAAAGGAGGTAGCATTATCATCCGAATGTTTTCCGGATGTTCTCATCGGGAGCATGCCCAATATCTACTATTATTGGGTGGGCAATACCTCCGAATCAACCATCGCAAAAAGACGTTCCTACGCGCTCTGCATTTCGCACGCCTCCCCACCCATGAAAAGTTCGGGCCTTTACGAGAAATACGTCGTTCTCGAGGATCTGTTGAATCAGTATGAAGGAGACGAGAAAACTCAAGATATCATCAGAGAAAGCGCAAGAGATCTCCATCTGCCCCTGGAATTGAATGATTTGAGGAGAGAACTCTACAGGTTGAAAAGGAGATTAATCCCCTATGGATTGCATGTAATAGACAGAATCCCCACCAAAGAAGAACTCGTCGACTATATGCTAGGGGTGCTGAGAGTAGATAGAGAATTCCCATCCATTCTCAAGCTATTGGCAAAAGAGAAAAGCATCGATTGGGAGAGAGCAAAGGATACGCGAATGGGAGATGAGATAGAGACGGAGGCGAAAAAGATTATCAAAGACCTGCTTAATGGTGGACGCCCAAAATGGCTGCCCGAAGCATATGCGGATTTCGCGAGAGGCATCGCCGACAAGGCCCAGGAATCGACAGAGTGTGATAATCTCCTGCGAGCTCTAGAGGGGAGATACATACAACCAGCCCGTGGCGGAGACCCCATTCGCGACCCGGACGTGTACCCATCTGGAAGGGCGATGTATGCATTTGACCCGAGACTCGTCCCAACCGTGGCGGCTGAGGCGAGAGGTAAAAAAAGCGCGAGCTTGCTAATCGATTCATATCTGAAAAAGTATGGGGAATGCCCGGAGAGCGTTGGGATAGTGCTCTGGGGATTTGAAACCATGAAGACGGGCGGGGACACCATTGCAACTATACTGTCTCTCATCGGGGTGAGGATAAGACATAGAAAGAGCTTATGGTTTAAAGAGCTGGAGGTTATACCGCTAGAGGAGTTGACGCGACCGAGGATCGATGTGGTAGTAACTATCTGTGGGATATTCAGAGATCTGTTCGGCACGCACATGGATCTGATAAACAGGGCCATAGAGATGGTCACTGAACTTGATGAGGCGCCCGAAAAAAATTTCGTGAGGAAACACTATCTGGAGACTAAAGACGAGCTGGGGGATTTTGCTCTGGCAAGGATCTTTGGGCCCTCGCCAACGGAGTATGGGACATCTATGCGCACTCTGGTAGAGAGCAGTAGCTGGAACGATGAAGGGGAGCTGGTTGCGAGCTACGACGATAGCATGAACTATGCATACCTCAGAAGCGGGGTCAAAAAGGGCGAGCGAGCATTCTCCACCGCTTTAAAATCCATCGACATCGTCACCCAGGAGAGGGATAACACAGAGTATGAGGTCACCGACCTGGACCACTACTATGAGTTTCTGGGTGGGCTTTCAAGGAGCGTCCAGGATAAAAAAGGGGAAAAAGTTGATGTTTTAGTCACGGATTCGACGGAAGAAGATGTGATGGTCGATGATCTGAAAACGTCTATCGAGAGGGCAACACGAGCGAGAACTCTAAACCCGCGCTGGATAGAGGGGATGTTAAATCATGACTTTCACGGCGCAAAGGAGATAAAAGACAGGGTGGAGAATCTTCTGGGGTTTGCGGCCACCACGGGTGAGGTGGAAAACTGGCTATTCGATGAGGTTGCGGATAGACTGATATTTGACGAGGAGATGAGGAAGAGACTTCAATTGAACAATCCCTATGCCGCCGTGAAGATGTGCGAACTCTTAATGGAATCGAAAAGAAGGGGCTACTGGAAAGTTGAAGAAGAAAAATTGAAAAAATTGCGAGATGCGATACTGGATATCGAGGGAGAGGTTGAATGAGCTGCCTAACCAACCTTTGATGAATGCCGTATTAACCACCTCCGGCCAGCGGGAGAAGCGCGACCTCATCGCCGTCGTTAATCATCGCGTCATCGTGGACCAATTTACGGTTTATCGAAACGATGGTGGATTCTGCCAGGCGTTCAAGACCTGGATATTTTCTCAGCAGTAATTCGAGCAGTTTTTTAACCGTTAGGGGCTCGCTGGCCGTCATTTCGTCTCGGCGCGTGCCGGCGACGACGGCGTGCAATGAATGGAATTTCACGGTGATTTCCATAACTCCCTACTAATCTTCTGTTGCCGTATTTATACTTTTTTCGCCAAATCTAGTTTTTCTCGCCGAATCGCCGAATCGGGCCTTAGAGGTTATGGCGAAGGCTCATTGTAATCAGGGCTATCGGATCACATTTTACTGTCTCTTAAGCCCTCAACGGGCGTTACTCTGGAAGACCTTATCGATGGGATCAAAACACCTAGCATACAGACCAGCACTGGGAAGAGGGCCTGTTCTAAGAGCAGTTTCAGAGATAGTGAGGAATCCAGCGAGAACTTGGGAGCGAAGAGCCCCCCGGCCAGTTTTATCGTGGTTCCGCTGAAGAGGAACATCGAGATGGTGCTCATACAAAGCGCCCCTGCCCCAGCTAAGAGCCCTATAACGATCCCGATCAGGAGAAATATGTGCAGGTTATCCCTCCTCTTTAGCCCGTAGGTTCTGAGCATCGATATTTCTCTCTTTTTACCGGCAACTATGGAGTTCATCCATGCAAATATGGAGATGAGAATTATGATCATCAAAGCTAGGGTTATCGCTCTCATCGAACTGCGCATAATTTCGTAGATATCGCCCCCTATGAATCTAATGCCATCTCTCCAGGTGACGACTTTTAATCCCGTCCTGCTCTCCAGATCACTCTCAATCGATGTTAACTCATCGGGCTCAGGAAAGATCAGATGAATCGCCGTGCCCTCTTTATCTCCCCAACCGTTGATCTCCTTTAAGGACTCTATGGGCAGGAACACCGTCACAACTCCGGGGAGCTCTGTTGGGGTTTCGTATATTCCTATTATCTCAACCTGGGCGTTCAAAGCGGTGCCGCTTAACAGAGCCTTAACCATGCTTGGGAGATATTTCATCATGGACATCATATCTTTTTTATCGAGAAGCGGGGTGACGGCGGTAAATGAGGGAGCCGTGATCGTATCGCCGATCCCCAGTCCCAGGGAGCTTGCCCTGGCGCCGGATATTATGGCGGGATAGGGTTTGTACCTGTTGCGATCTGGCATTATAAGCGTCGTGAACTGGGACCCATAGCCGTTCTCCCTGGTGTATTTTACACCATCATTGAAGTAACTGCCCTTTATCAGGTATTTTTCTAACTTATAAATATCACCCCTATTCGTGTGTATACCCCTGAGCTCCAGGGGCGGGCCATCATCATATCCATACATGGGAAGTACGAAGGCACACGCTTCCACTGAAGCCCCAAATCCCTCCTCCTCCAGGCTGGATGCAAGCCCCTCCGCGTCCTGGATCTCTCCAAAGGAATAGAAGCCATCCCAGGCATTGCTATCATCAGTTACCAGCCTTCCGTGACCGGTGAATATGTCGACCATTACCTCCCTTGATACCTCATTCATATGTGAAGTGTAGGCTTCAGTTAAGCCAAAAAGAGAAAGGGAGAGACATAAAGCGATGACTATCGAGAAATACCCTTTCCAGTGGGTCTTCAACTCATCGCCGACAAAGAAACCGATCATTTGCTTCTCACCTCAGCTATTCTCCCTTCCTTTAGCCATATGTTCACATCACCCATCTCATCATCGTTGTGAGAGGTACATATAACGGTTGCACCGCCTTCATTTGCTCGCGCTAAGAGCTCTAGAATCAGAGAGGCGTTCTTCTGATCCAGGAAGGCTGTGGGTTCATCGACTATGAGGATCTCAGGGTGATTAAAGAGCGCTCTTCCCATCGCCAGTCTCTGCTTTTCGCCCCCGCTTAGATGAGTCCCTTTGATCCTGGCCCTATCCTCCAACCTTATCTCTCTTAGAACCTCCATTCCCCTTTTCTCCAGAGTAGTTTTATCAACCCCTTTTATGATGCCGGGGAGGATCAAGTTTTGGAGAGCGGTCATGTGCGGTATCACGTTCTCCCCCTGAAACACATACCCCATCATTTTGTTCCTGATCGATGAGAGCTCATCATCTCCCACATTTCCGATGGGACGATCTTTGATCTTTATCTCTCCAAGGGATGGCTTATCTATGCAGCCTATCATGTTAAGAAGCGTGGATTTTCCGCTACCGTTGGGGCCCCTTATCAACATGAATGAACCTTTTGGGATCGTAAGATCCACGCCGTCCAGGGCTCTAATATCTCCATAGGGGGTCTTATAGATCTTTTTTACCCGCTTCAACTCCACAATGGCTTTTGCATCTGACAGCTTCTTCTGAACAATCGTAACACCTTTTTAGAATTCGTGTTATGGGATGTGCGTATAAAAAGCTTTGGCCGCGGATCGGAAATGCTGAGACCCTAACCAAACTGTGGGTAGCTTACGGCGGGACACATCACATCTAGACAGGCGGAGCAGTGGGTGCACTTTTCCTCGTCTATTCTGACCTTTTGAGTCTCATCTATATAGATGGCCCCCAACTGGCAGCTGCTCTCGCATAGACCGCAGCCCGCGCAGTACTCGGCTTTATAGACTATCTTCTTCAGTTTTCCTCGTCTCTCGTCTTTTGCCCAGATGTAGCCATCATCTCCTATCTCAATTCCGCCCATGCTTGTGGCCAGGTTTTTTACCCTGTCCATATCGGCGCTGATTCTTATTTTACCGCCCTCATCGATGAATATTTTTTCTTTCTTCTCTTTTTTGATCTCGATGTGGGGCGCCCATTTTGGCGGTCTCTTAAACCTCCATAATCCCAGCCTCAAAGCCTCATCCGTATAATCCCGTTTTAAAAATTCCATGTAGCGGTCGTAATCCTCGTGTTTATACAGGTTAAAATCGTAAAGGTCGCTTGCGGGACAGAGCCAGCAACCGATCCGCTCAAATCCCATCTTATAAAGTGGGTTGAAATCGACATCTTTACTGAAAAGGTAGAGCCAGACTTCCATGGCATTCCAGTTCTGTATGGGCGAAGCGCCTATCTGCTTTACGATCCACGGGTTTTTCCAGACGGAACCATGCTCGGCCCTGTTCGCGGATTCATAACTCCTCTGGCCGATAAAAGTTAAAACTCCTTCCGGAAAGTTCTCTTCTATCAAATTTACCATAGGGGCGAGCTTTCTTGTTTTGCAACACCACCGGTAATCCCTACTTGAATTGCCGAATATTTCGAGATCGTTCCAGAAATTTCCCCTGGCTTTTTTCTCGATGTGAGGCAGATTAAATTTTTTAACTGTCTTGTGGACCTCCTCGAGGGTCTCTTTATACTCCAGACCAGTGTCCACGAAAAACGTTACGGGTTTTATACCGGCATCCAGGAGCAGTAATAAAGTGGCGAGACTGTCTTTTCCACCGCTGATCGAGCAGGCGATGGGTTTTTTGATGTTCTCGATTACATGATTTATGAAGTCGATCGATCGCTTTATTTTTCTATCCATGTGCCCTCTGTTCGCTTTCAGAAGTAACTCAAAAGTCTCCTCGAAATTCCTTTTACCTATTTCCCCCGTCATCTCCTCATTGGGGTTTTTCCGAACCCTTATCCTGACCCCTTCCCCCCTTTCGTGTGGGTCATCGGAGTTTATCCTGGCATTCCCTACGGCTATGACGTCTCCGCTTCCACCCATGACCAATATCTCCTCCCCCATCTGAAAATCCCCCATTCTTGTAATCCCAGGTATCATCAGGTTCGACCCGTTGAGGATAGGCTCCCGGGCCCCATCGTCCGCAACGGCATATTTATCCGTGCCCTTATCAAACAGCAGTTGCCCGAACCCTACTTTTGGCAAAAAAATCTCTTTTCCCCGGAAAATGTCATATCTAAGAGCCCCGATGATCTGCCCATTGCAAACCACCTCGTGCATCCTGTCGATGTCAGGTACTTTGTTCACGATAACGGGATTGGTGAGCTTAACACAAACCCCGAACCGATCGCCGATCGTTTTTTCAATTCTTCTTATCTCGTCTGGAAAGGCTATCCTGAAGTCTCCGGGAGGGGTAATTTTTATTTTTTCAGCTTTGCCCCCACAGATCTCGCAGTTTCTACCCAGCAGCGCAAGATTGCAGTTGCGGCACCATCCGAGGAATATCCTCCCGAGTCTGACTTCGGGCATGGGTCAGTACACCCCTTTCCTTCGTAATTCCAGTACCGCTGGCTTCTCAGATCGCATCTCCACCGATATTCCGTATTTTTACATTTAAAACTTTGCCACTGACCAATTGCCAATTTTCTATGTCTAGATGGAAAAATAAGGCAGGAAAATTATGCTCAGGTAGATGCCATCCATCGCTCGTTTGTACTAGCCCAGGAGAGCATCTCGACGATATTTCTAATTTCTAACGATCATGTACAGTCAAGATTAATAAGCTTAAAGCGGGTTAAGGGGCATGGTCAACGTCGTTGCAACTCATGACCCAGGGGAAGACGAAAGAGCTCTCCTGATCGAGATGTTGGGCGAGCTTTCGCAGATAGCCTTCCTGAAGGATCTTTCAGATGTCGATCGCAGTGAAGCTATTGTGCAAGCTGATGTCTTGCTCGCCTGGAACCCTTTAGAGGAACTGAAGCCCGAAGAATACCAGAACATGGAGAACCTTCAGCTCATTCAGTTACTCTCGGCAGGAGCGGACCACGTTCCCTTTTCTTTAGTCCCGCCAGAGGTAACGATAGCGAGCAACGTAGGGGCCTATGCTGAGCCGATAGCAGAACACGTGATGGCGATGGCCCTCGCCCTAGCTAAGAAGCTTTTCATCAAGCACAAAAAACTTTCGAATGGCGAATTTGACCAGCTATCTCAGAACATCTCTTTGAAGGGAGGTGTTTGCGGCATTCTGGGCTTCGGGGGAAACGGAAAGGCAACGGCTAGATTGATGCGCGCTTTTGGCGCTAAGATCTACGCGATAAACACCACAGGTAAAACCGACGAGGCGGTTGACTTCATAGGAACGCTGAAGGATCTTGAATACGTTTTGGCAAATTCAGATTTTGTCGTCATAGCCCTACCCTCCAGTAGGGAGACAAGGGGGCTGATCGGAAAGAGGGAGCTCGAAACGATGAAGGAAAATGCTATTTTGGTAAACATAGCGAGGGGTGAGATAATAAATGAGAAAGCATTATATGAACATCTGAAAAACAACCCCGATTTCATGATCGGAACCGATGTGTGGTGGGTCGAGCCCTTCAAGCAGGGGGAATTCCGGGTGGATCGCCCATTCTTTGAATTGCCCAATTTCCTGGGCTCTCCTCACAATTCCCCTACGGTTCCTGGGATGGCCCTTAAGGCGACCCGCAGAGCCGGGGAGAACATCCTTCGGTTTATAAGAGGCGAACCTTTAAGGGGCGTGGTGCGAAGGGAGGATTACACTGGATAATAACCCATATGGCGCATATAACCCGACCCAACGTTTAGATTTCCGGACCGTTTTCCCCCGGGTCTGGATCCCTCTCCCCTGCTAGATGCTTTTCATCTATGATCCTGGTTTTCCATATCCCCGTTGCCAAAAGCGCGAGCCCGATAAAAGCGGCCGCGAGGTTGCTTACAGCCATCCCCACCCATATGCCCGTGGGCCCCCAGCCCAGATGCACCCCAAGGAGGTAACACAAAGGCAGTCTCAGAACCAGCAGCCTCGCTATCTCCGCCACCATCACTGGCACGTTGTGTCCGCTGCCCTGAAACGTGGAGTTAACCGAATGAAATATCCCGAAGAATGGGATTCCAACGACTAAAATCGAGAGAAAGAGCGCTCCCTCCTTTACAACCTCGGGGTCATCTATGAATACGGCGATCGCCCGATATCTAAATATATAGATGGTCAGGGAGATCAGGGAGAGCAGGGAGAAGGATATCAGTATGGTACTCCGGATCACCTCTCGGGCTCTTTGTATCCTGTCGGCGCCCAAAGTCTGGCCGACCATGGTGGCGCAGGCCGCCCCTAACCCCCAAATCACCACGAATACGATGCTTATTATCCTATCTCCTATCCCATAGGAGGCCAATATCAACGTCGAGTCGGGGAGCATGGCGATGACATACATGAGCAGGAAAAAACCTATCCAGAGCCCTGCCTGTGCGATCGAGGCTGGAAGGCCTATCTCGATTATCCTCACAACCTCTTTTTTTATGGGTATGAGATATCTTGCTCTTATCCTGATGCCGTACCTTCCCGAGAACAGGAGGTACAACCCGACAAAACCGGCCAACCCATAGGATATCAGAGTGGCGACAGCCGCTCCCATTATGCCCATCTTTGGAAAGATCGAAACGCCGAATATCATAAGGGGATCCAGGACCATATTGAAGATGACCGCAACCCCTATCACTTTCATCGGGGTTATAGTATCCCCATAGGCCCTGAATATCGATTCGGTCCCAAAAGCTATGAACTCCAGCGGCAGCCCCAGGAAGATGATCCTGATGTAAAGGATCGCCCCCTGCGCTATCTCTTCGTCTACTTCCAGGAGGCCTATAATAAATGGGGAGCTGAAGTATCCTATGACCGCTACGATAGAGGAGAAGATAAGCATGGAGCTGATCACCTGGCCAGCGGATTTATTGGCTTCCCTCGTCATGTCGGCGCCCTTGTACTGGGATATAAGGGCCACGCCCGCCATGCCGAGCCCAACCCCCAAAGATAGGAGAACCATTATAGCTGGCCAGGATATCTGAATCGTCGCAACGGCCCTCATCCCCTCGTCCCCGCCCAGATGCCCAAGCCAGAAGGTATCCGCAAGGCTGTATGCCATGTGCAGGAACTGTGTTAGCATGACTGGCCAACCCAACGTAAACAGGGTGCGGGCTATCGGCCCCTTGAGTATGCGCTCTTTAGAAACTTCGGACATGTATCATGACTCCGACGTTAGAAGTTTAGAGATTAAACTTTTTCCCCCTCTCTATCGGATTAAATGCCTATTTTGAAATTCCCCTGATTGAGGGGCGGTGACCCCTGATTGAGGGGCGGCGACACAAAAAACATTTAAGTAAGCCCTCACTACTTAACCCCCACCGATGGGCGTCAAAAAGCTCTTGATGGGCGATGTGGCGTGCGCCGAGGGCGCATTGGCTGCAGGTTGCAATTTTTATGCAGGATACCCCATAACCCCAGCTACGGAGATAATGGTACACATGGCCAAGAGAATGCCAGAGTCGGACGGCGTCTTCATTCAAATGGAAGATGAGATTGCAAGCATATCCGCATGCATAGGCGCCGTATGGGGGGGGGCAAGAGCTATGACTGCCACTTCTGGGCCGGGGTTTTCTTTGATACAAGAAGGTATAGGCTATGCGATCATGACCGAAACTCCTCTTGTGATAGTAGACGTCCAAAGGGGCGGCCCGAGCACTGGTCTTCCAACGCAGGCCTCTCAAGGGGACGTTATGCAGGCGAGGTGGGGATCTCACGGCGACTACGGGATAATCGCCCTAGCACCAAACTCAGCCCAGGAGATGTATGACCTCACTATAGAGGCTTTTAGGCTGTCGCAGGTATACAGAATACCAACGATAGTACTGGGAGATGCGATAGTTGGCCATACCTGGGAAGTCGTCGAGATGAAGAAAGCTGCCAAAACTAAAGTTGCGCTGCCAGCCGAGAAACCCTTAAGCACAGCATATGAGACCCCGTTCTACGTTCCAAAGTTCCCGGCATTTGGAAAGGGGTACATGGTCCACATCTCCGGTTTAGCGCACAGCGAGAAGGGCTACCCCGATACTGAGAGCGCCGATGACTATACGAGGCTCATAAGAAGGCTCGTCAATAAGATAAGAAATGAGAGGGAGCAGATATGCTCCTACGAGCTGATAAACCCCAACGCAGAGACCATGATAGTAACTTACGGCTCCCCTTCCCGTACCGTATATGAGACGGTGAAAGAAATGCACGACGTAGGCATGCTTAGGCTAAAGACAGTCTGGCCTCTTCATGAAAGAGCGATTCACGAATTTTGTCGAGAGGCGGAAAGAGTGTTGGTCCTGGAGATGAACCTGGGACAAATATACTGGGAGATCAAGAGGGTACTCTGTGAGAAGAACGTCGAACTTTTTTCAAAGGTAGGGGGTGAACTGCCCACTCCCGAGGAGATAAGGGGGACGTTGCAATGATAAAAGGACAGTTTTACAGGAGGGACATGTTCCCCATGATCTTCTGCCCGGGCTGTGGCATATTTACTGTTCTAGAGTGTCTCAAGGAAGCCCTATCCCAAGCTTCTATCGACATGGAGAAGGTTGCCTTTGTATCCGGAATCGGATGTTCCTCGAGGGCGCCCGGCTACATAATGGCCGACTCACTACATACCACCCACGGTAGGGCGTTGGCATTCGCGACTGGACTTAAGCTCGCTAGCCCTGATCTAAAGGTCATAGTGATGAGCGGGGATGGGGATCTGGCGGCTATAGGGGGGAACCACTTCATCCATTCTTGTAGGAGAAATATCGATCTTCTCACCATATGTGTGAACAATTTTGTATATGGCATGACGGGAGGGCAGCTATCCCCAACGACACCAGTTGGGTGTGTAACTGCGACCTCTCCTTACGGCAACGAAGAGCACCCATTTGACCTCTCGGCTTTGGCCTGCGCCGGAGGGGCGAACTTCGTCGCTAGATGGACGGTAAGGCAAAGGAAAGAGCTGACGGACTCCATGGTAAGGGGGGTGAAGAAAAAGGGGTTTTCGTTCGTCGAGGTGCTATCACCCTGTCCCACTCAGCTCGGGAGAAGAAACGATATGGTTGAGGTGAAGAAGAATCTGGACTGGTTAGATAGTTTGACGTTCTCAAAGGATGGTTTTGAGTTTAAGGACAGAGAGATCGAACTCCTGGCGAGCGGGCGCATCCCTACAGGCGTGTTCTGCGAGAGGGATAAAGCTCCCTATGGAGAGATGAGTAAATGAGAGTGGAGAGTAAATGAGGGTGGGGATAAGGATCTGCGGCGCTGGGGGGCAGGGAGTCATATCCGCCGCGAATCTATTAGCTAGATGCGCCGTTTCCAAGAGTTTATATGCAGTTCAGACCCAGTCCTACGGCCCTGCATCAAGGGGGGGCTTCTCAAAGGGAGAAGTCGTCGTGTCCGACGAGCGCATAGGCTATCCCTTCGTCAAAAAGCCCGACATACTGGTGGCGATGTTACAAGAGGCCTATGATCGCTTTATCGACGACGTCAAGGAGAGCACTCTGATCATCATAGATCCCGATCTCGTCAAGGGGGAAGGGCTAGAGGTGAAGGCTAAGAGTGTAGCAGGCAGTATTGGATCCAGACAGAGCGCGAACATAGTGATGCTCGGTGCGATGGCTCCTTTCCTTAGACTTATCGAACCCGAGGATTTGCGCAGATCGATAAGGGAAAGGTTTTCTAATGAGATAAACCTGAAGTGTTTCGATGCAGGTTTAGAGATCGGGAAGAAGGCAGGTAAGAAATTGAGAACGAAAGAGATAGAATGTAAAGTGGAAAAGGAGAAAGCTATTTAAGTCGGGGCTTTTATTTGATCACAATGATTGACTTGGGCAAGAAGATAAGGATGGAGAGGATAATGGACAGAGACGCTAAAAGAGCACTCATAGTTCCACTAGATCATGGCGTCACGATGGGTTCAATTCAGGGAATAGAGGACATAAAGAGGGTCATTATAGACGTCGCCGAGGGAGGGGCGACGGCAGTGGTTATGAATAAAGGCATGATAGCTCAGGGATACAGGGGTTATGGGAGAGACATCGGGCTCATAATGCACCTCTCAGCCAGCACGATCCTGGGCCCGAGCTCAGATGATAAGGTTTTGATAGGATCAGTTGAACAGGCGATAAGGATGGGTGCCGATGCCGTGGCGATTCACATAAATGTGGGGGCGGACGGCGAAGCGGAGATGCTCAGAGACCTCGGCTTCGTATCCGAAGACTGCATGGACTGGAGGGTGCCACTCTTCGTGATGACCTATGCTAGAGGGAGGAAGGTAAAAGACCCATACGACATGGACGCGTTGAGGCATGCTGCTAGACTGGGAGCTGAGTTTGGGGCCGACGTCGTCACGACCAATTATACGGGAAGCGCGGAGACTTTTAGGGAACTAGTAAAGAGCGTACCCGTCCCGGTCCTGGTGACAGGTGGCCAAAAACGCAGATCTGATCTGGACACGCTCAAGATTATCAAAGAGTGTATAGAGGCTGGCGGGGCGGGTGCGGCGATAGGACGAAACATATTTCAGCATGAGAATCCTTACAACATGACCAGGGCTATATGCAAGATAATTTTCAAGGGAGCCAGCGTGGAAGATGCCGCCCGGGAGCTAAAGAAAAAGGGCGATATAAAAACCAAATAGACCTGAGTGCGACATCAATATTGAAACTAATACCTTAAACAGAAATAAATTAAAAATAAGAATGGGGGGTCAGGATCTCTAACCCTTCATTATTTTCATCCAGCCACCACTTTCGTAGACGGCTAGACCCCTGCGGCTCAGGGCATCTTCGAAATTGTCCCACTCGATGACTTCAAACCTGGCTATATCTTCGCTCTTTGTGAACTGTATTATATCAGTTCCCTTTATTCTAGCTGGTTTTAGCTCCTTGTCCTTCGCAATTTTTTTCGCCTTTTTTACGGATATTTTCTCCATCGCCATCTATATCCCTCCTTTAGACCTATCCAGAGCATACGTCAGTGGGTATAAAAATCTTTCCCATTCCCTATATATATTATTTGGCCATTCCATCCACATGAAGATAGGGATAATAGGGGGCTCGGGCTTGTACGACATGGAACTTTTGAGTTCCCCCGAGAGGATAAAGGTGGCTACCCCTTATGGTTTTCCTTCTTCTCCTTTGCTGAAGGGGGCGTATGGAGAAAATGAGATATATTTTCTTCCGAGGCATGGGGGAGAACACACCATCCCCCCACATCTGGTGAACTACAGGGCGAATATATGGGCGATGAGGGAGGTTGGGGTAGAAAGGATCATAGGTTCGAATGCAGTTGGTTCCCTGAGAGATGACTACCCCCCAGGCGCTCTGGTGATACTGGATCAATTCATAGATTTCACCAAAAAAAGGGAATACACATTCTATGAAGGGGGGCAGGTCTATCACGTTTCGCTGGCTGACCCTTTCTGCCCGGAATTGAGGCATGTAGCTATAGACATCGCAAAAGAGAAGGGATTCAATTTAAGGGAGAAGGGAACTTACGTGTGCATAGAGGGCACGAGGTACTCGACAAGAGCGGAATCGAAGATGTTTAAACAGTTCGGGGATGTTATAGGGATGACCTTAGTCCCTGAATGCCAGCTGGCCAGGGAGCTCGAGATCTGCTACCTAAACCTCTCAATGGTTACGGATTATGATGTGTGCGCGGAGAGACCGGTTAGCTCCAAGGAGGTGATAGAGACGATGAAGAAGAACGTGGAGATCCTGAAAACTATGATCCGCGAGTTAATCCCAAGAATGCCCCAGACCCGGAGCTGCGAATGTAAATCGGCTCTAAAAGATGCAGGGGCTTAAGGCGGTATAAAGATGGAGAAGGAGATAGAGAGATTCCACTGCTACCTGGTCGAATGGGAGGATATAGAGCGGTGGTCCAGGGATGTCTCTCAAAAGTTAGATGGCTCTGGATACAAGCCAGATCTCGTGATAGGTTTGGCCAGGGGAGGATGGGTTCCGGCCAGGCTGATATGTGATCACCTTCTGATAAAGAATCTCTCCAGCTTGAGAACGGAGCACTGGGGGATCACAGCTACGGTTGACGGCGAGGCTAGATTGGCTCAACCCCTGAGCGTAGACCTGGCGGATAGAAGAGTTCTACTGGTGGATGACATAACGGATACGGGGAAAAGTCTGGAAATTGCCATCGCTCACGTTGAGAGGGGCGCCCCCAAAGAGCTAGGGGTAGCCACGCTGTTGCATATCGAGGGTGCGAAGGTGGTGCCAGACTATTTTTCAGAGCAAATTCTCAAAGATAATTGGACCTGGTTCATCTTTCCCTGGAACAGAGACGAGGATTTCTACAATCTGGTCCCAAAGACCCTATTTAAACCGGGCGATCTAGGAGGAATAAAAGAGAGATTCAGAGAACAATTCGATATAGATGTGGAGGGGGAGAGGATAACAAGGGCACTATCGATGTTGGAAAGACGCGGGATGGTGTCTAGATCGGTCACAGATGGGAAGGAAGTGTTCACTCTGTCGAGTGTTTAAGAACGTTGCCTCTCTTTTTCATCTTTTTCCTTTTTCTTCTTGACTTTTTTGGGTTTCTTCCATGAGTTAAGAATTTCCTCAAGCTCTTTAGTGGGTTTTACGCTCATCATCTATCCAGCTGATTTCGGATATAAAAAGCTATTCACATGCCTGAATTTGGGACAAAAATACTCTATCCCCTCACGTAACAAGGAAATGAGGAAGACAGCATCTATCATACCCGGTGCCTATGGAGGGATGGGATTGATATCTGGCAGGCAGGTCAGATAGCACAGCCGTTTTATATTATGGCAGATTCCACGCAGGCAATCCTCTATCTTCTGGGGTCAAGAATTTCCTGAGGGGCTTGGGATTGGTCCTCTTTAACATTGAGTACCCAGTCTCTGAGATAGAACGCATGTGATATTCCGCAAGCCATGTATCGAGAGTATGAGAACTGCCGGGCCAATCCAAGTTTCTCACAGATAAGATATACCAACCCTTCAGCTACCCTGTTTGAAACTCCTAGATATGACTGGAGTAACAGTACCTTGGCAATACCCGGAGGGGGCACGGGTGGGCGACCAGCTCCTTTGATTTACATGAATGGGCGCATCATAACTGGAGGTGGTGATCCTGGTTCTTACCCCTGATTTCGGAAACTAGTTCATAGATCTTGAGGAACCCGCCTTAGGAGTTGAAGAGGTCGCCGTGGATGTTCCTCTCATAGAGTTCGCCGTGCACAAATTAATTTTAGGCTGGCCCCCGGCTTTCGAACTGGCGTTGGGTCCGCTTGACACTCAAATAATTTCGATATCCTGGGAAAGATTTGAAATCGCTGCCTCATCGATACCTGATTCCATCCTTTTCCTCGTTTTTCTTCTTTTTTGACCTCCCAGGATCGGTCGGGTCTATGACCTTTTAGCATACATTTTCATTAGATCATTAAATGTTGGACAAAGGGCCAACTATGGCGGAAGTATTGAGGATATAGCCAACTATAGAGGAAAGTTTAAATATGGAGGATCTTATAGCCTTTTGAGTGAGAATAAAAATGCACTTCAAAGCCCGCACAGCGGGAGGAGGTGATAAAGAATGGAAAAGAAATATCTAGCCTTGCTTGCAGCCGTTGCAGTCATAGGTGCAGTAGCGTTTGTACCAGCGAACGTGGC
>JGI24023J19991_10001339_pt1 | contig 18993 bp, 14 predicted proteins | sample Cruoilmetagenom1_FD_19991 | JGI IMG/M metagenome (IMG submission 19991) | reverse complement strand
GTAACCATGATCAACCCGATTGCGATGGAAGAGGGACTGCGTTTCGCGATTCGTGAAGGTGGCCGTACCGTCGGCGCCGGTGTTGTATCAAAGATTATTGAGTAAATTTTCACGATCTCAACAGGCAGGCGGTGAGCATTTTTTCGCTCGTCGCCTGTTTTGCCTGTAACTTTTTTATGATTACAGGCCAGTAGCTCAATTGGTAGAGCAACGGTCTCCAAAACCGTAGGTTGGGGGTTCGATTCCCTCCTGGCCTGCCACTATTCGATGGCAGTATGAACGCAAAAGCAGAACAGCAAAGCTCAACGCTGGATATTGCCAAACTGGTTTTGGCCGTCCTGGTATTATTCGGTGCCATTGGTCTCTATTACCAGTTTCCGGAAGCATCGACACTGCTTCGTGTGCTGGGTGTACTTGCGGCGGCAGTTGTTGCTGCGGCAATAGCAGTGACATCGGCTCCGGGTCGCGCATTGTGGTCTTTTGCCACTGAAGCGCGCACCGAAGTTCGCAAGGTTATTTGGCCGACCAGGCAGGAGACGATTCAGACCACTCTGGCTGTATTGGTCATCGTACTGATCGTTGCCATCTATTTATGGGGTATTGATAAAATCCTCTTTATGATTGTCGGCGCATTGACGGGGCAGGGCTAACAGTGGCTAAACGATGGTATGTTATCCACGCATTTTCCGGCTATGAAGCGCGCGTCAGGAAATTACTTGAAGAGGCTATCCAACGCACAGGTATGGAGGATCTCTTCGGTGAGATACTGGTGCCTACCGAAGAGGTCGTTGAAATGCGAAACGGCGTCAAACGCAAGAGTGAGCGCAAGTTTTTTCCCGGCTACGTGCTTGTGCACATGGAGATGAGTGATGACGCCTGGCACCTGGTCAAGGAGATTCCAAATGTTATGGGGTTTATCGGAAATACCGGTGACAAGAATAATATCAAGCCCGTACCGATCTCAGACAAGGAAGCCGATACGATATTGATGCGCGTGCAGGAAGGTATCGACAAGCCACGGCCGAAAGTGCTCTATGAACCTGGTGAGTTGGTGCGTGTGAATGATGGTCCCTTTAATGATTTCAACGGCGTAGTGGAAGAGGTGGATTATGAAAAGAACCTGCTGCGCATCTCGGTGATGATTTTTGGGCGTTCTACACCAGTAGATCTTGAATTTGGCCAGGTTGAGAAAACCTGATTCGAAGTTTCCGCAGCTGTTGCACAATAGTTGCATTTTGTTAAATCTAACGATGGGCAGCAAGGGTAAATGATCCTGCCCGGGAATAAGCCGAAGCAGGTTTACTATTCCCGGAGAGGCTCCCAGTCCCTTGCGTGATGACCCGGGAGAGAAAAAATGGCTAAAAAAATCGAGGCTTATATCAAGCTTCAGGTTGCGGCTCAGGAAGCCAATCCCAGTCCGCCGGTTGGTCCTGCTCTGGGACAGCATGGCGTGAACATCATGGAGTTCTGCAAGGCATTTAATGCGCAGACACAGAATGTCGAGAAAGGCATGCCTGTTCCTGTGGTAATTACTGTCTATAGCGACCGTTCCTTCACCTTCATCATGAAGACTCCGCCCGCGGCAGTCCTGTTGATAAAAGCAGCGGGTATTGCGAAGGGAAGCGGTGAGCCGAATACTAATAAAGTCGGCAAGGTGACGCGTGTGCAGCTCGAAGAGATTGCCACCATGAAAATGCCGGATCTGACAGCTGCAGATATGGATGCCGCAGTGCGCACCATCGCCGGCACTGCTCGTAGTATGGGACTTGATGTCGAGGGAGTAGTCTGATCATGGCAAAATTAACCAAACGCATGAAAGCAATCGCAGAAAAGGTCGAGCCGGGCAAGAGTTATGCCGCTGAAGATGCCTTCTCGTTGCTCAAAGAGCTCTCCTCGGTGAAATTCAGAGAGGGTGTCGATACGGCGATTAACCTGGGCGTTGATGCGCGTAAATCCGACCAGGTGGTACGTGGTGCTACTGTACTGCCTAACGGCACGGGAAGTGATGTCCGTGTGGCTGTTTTTGCCCAGGGCGCAAATGCAGATGCCGCAAAAGAAGCTGGCGCCGACATCATTGGAATGGATGATCTGGCAGCAGATATCAAAGCCGGAAAAATGGATTTTGATGTTGTCATTGCCAGTCCCGATGCGATGCGTGTTGTCGGTCAGCTGGGACAAATTCTTGGCCCTCGCGGCCTGATGCCCAATCCTAAGGTCGGTACAGTAACGCCGAATATTGCACAGGCTGTAAGTAATGCCAAATCAGGCCAGGTGCAGTTTCGTACCGACAAGGGTGGGATTATTCACTGCACCATTGGTAAGACAGATTTTGATGCGTCGGCACTCAAACAAAATCTTGAGTCGCTGCTTGCTGAGCTGAAAAAGATCAAACCCAGTGCGGCGAAAGGAATCTATTTGAAAAAAATCACGGTCTCTACAACCATGGGGCCTGGATTGACGCTGGATCAAGCTTCACTGGAACTCTGATCTGGCTTGAGGGGGGTTGTTGATTGAATCGCGTAGTGATTTGGTCAACGCTTCCCAAAGAACTTTGGGGTTATGAGTGTGTGTGAGTTGTACTATTTTGCACCGGTCATGCTGTCAAAGACCGCAGGTGAGTGATCTACTCTTAATTTCCTGCGCAGACGGGACTCAATCAGTAATTAACATCTGATGAAGGTCGCGTTACGCTCCCGTACCGGATGTCCGGTATGGGTTTTTAATCGGGATTTTATCCCAACGTAATCAGGAGGTGACTATTGGCTCTTAATCTTGAACAGAAAAAGGCCATCGTCTCCGAAGTTGCTGAAGTAGCAGACAAAGCCTTCTCCGCAGTTGCTGCAGAGTATCGTGGATTGAGCGTAGATGAGATGACGGATTTGCGTGTTCAGGCACGTAATGCCGGCGTCTACCTGCGTGTCGTCAAGAACTCGCTTGCACGCCGTGCGTTTGAAGGCACTGATTTTGAATGTATGAGTGAAGGCCTCACCGGTCCATTGGTGCTTGCCCTCTCCCAGGAAGATCCAGGTTCTGCTGCACGTGTCATAAACGACTTCGCTAAAGATAACGAAAAGCTCGAGGTTAAACTGGTTTCTATCGGCGGAAAGCTGCTGGACCCCGGTGAGATCAAGACTTTAGCGAAAATGCCAACTTACGATCAGGCAATCAGTATGCTGATGGCAGTCATGAAAGCTCCGGTTGAAAAACTGGCGCGCACCATGAATGAAGTGCCCGGCAAGCTTGTGCGTACAGTTGCTGCTGTTAAAGATGCGAAACAGGCGGCTTAAGAGACACCCGTTTTTTCACCCTAATTATCGTGTTGAACCCTTATCAGGAGAAACATAGTGAGTAAAGAAGATATCCTCGAAGCAATTGCATCCATGAGTGTCATGGAAGTAGTAGAGCTCATCGAAGCGATGGAAGAGAAGTTTGGCGTTACTGCAGCTGCAGCTGTTGCCGCGGCTCCTGCCGCTGGCGGCGATGCTGGTGCTGCTGCTGAAGAGCAGACTGAATTTGACCTGGTTCTGACCAGCTTTGGCGAAAAGAAAGTCGCTGTTATCAAAGCTGTTCGCGGAATGACAGGCCAGGGCCTCAAAGAGGCAAAAGAGTCTGTTGAATCAGCGCCAACAACGTTGAAAGAAGGTCTCTCCAAGGATGAAGCTGAAGAGCTCAAGAAACAGCTTGAAGAGGCAGGTGCCACTGTAGAGGTCAAGTAAGACCTTGCAGACGGCATCGTTTGAGAGTTGCGTGCCGGCAGAAAGCCTGGCTTTCTGCCGACGCGGAGATTTTCTGACGATAGCAATCAGGCTGGTGGCCAACAGGCCGCCGGCCTTTTGTTGCTTGTAACAAAAGCACAATCGGGGTGCTTTATCATGGCCCTGGAACACCCCGCATGGCGGGTGATTTTGATTGATCCTGAGGAACGGTGAGATGGCGTACAGTTTTACTGAAAAGAAACGTATTCGTAATGATTTTGGCAGACAGAAGAGTGTACTGCCTGTTCCCTATCTGATTGCGACCCAGATCAACTCGTTCCGTGATTTTCTGCAGACGGGCACAGCTCCGGAAGAGCGCAAGGACAAGGGACTGCAGGCAGCGTTCAAATCGGTATTTCCCATTTCGAGTCACTCGGGAAATGCCAAGCTTGAGTATGTCAGTTATCGTCTTGAAGACCCGAAATTTGATGTGCGTGAATGTCAGCTACGCGGCGCCACTTATGCAGCGCCTCTGCGTGTACTTGTCAAGCTGGTGATCTACGACAAGGACACCCTCAAGTCCAAAAAGATCAAGCCCAGGGTAAAAGAGGTCCGCGAACAGGAAATCTACATGGGCGAAATGCCCCTGATGACCGATACCGGCACCTTCGTTATTAATGGTACAGAGCGGGTTATTGTCTCCCAGCTGCACCGTTCACCCGGCGTCTTTTTTGATCATGATAAAGGCAAAACCCACTCATCAGGCAAGCTGCTGTTTTCGGCACGGGTCATTCCCTACCGTGGTTCATGGCTTGATTTTGAGTTTGATCCAAAAGATTGTGTATTTGTAAGAATTGATCGCCGTCGCAAAATTCCTGCGACCATTCTGCTTCGTGCCCTTGGATATGACACCGAGCAGATCATCGGGATGTTCTTTGAGAATGACGATTTCAAAATATCCGGAAATAAGATCACCATTGAGCTGGTGCCGAGCCGCCTGCGCGGAGAGATGCTCGATTTTGATATTAAAATCAAGAATAAAGTACTGGTTGCCGGAGGCCGCCGCATTACCCAACGGCATATTCGTGAACTGGACAAGGCTGGTATATCGCAGCTTGAAGTTCCGGCTTCATACCTGGTGGGAAAAACACTGGCGCACAATGTCGTCGACACAGAAACCGGCGAATTGCTGGCAAACGTCAATGATGAAATCAGCGATGAGATGGTCGAGGCTTTTATTGGCAAGGATATTAAAGAGATAAAAACCCTCTTTACCAATGATCTGGACCACGGCTCTTTTATCTCTGATACCTTGCGTATCGACCCGACCTCGACGCAGCTCGAGGCGCAGGTTGAGATTTATCGTATGATGCGCCCCGGTGAGCCGCCGACAAAAGATTCGGCTGAAAACCTCTTTGGAAACCTCTTTTTCACACTTGACCGTTATGATCTTTCAGCGGTTGGGCGTATGAAATTCAATCGTCGTCTGGGTCGTGAAGAGTCGACAGGAGAGGGCATCCTCTCCAACGAAGATATTGTAGATGTCCTTAAAACCCTGATCGGCATCCGTAATGGTGAAGGCACTACGGACGATATCGATCACCTCGGCAATCGCCGCGTGAGATGTGTTGGCGAGATGGCTGAGAACCAGTTTCGCATTGGCCTGGTGCGTGTCGAACGTGCAGTCAAGGAGCGTCTGACACTGGCAGAGAGCGAAGGCCTGATGCCGCAGGAGATGATCAATTCAAAACCCGTCTCGGCAGCCATTCGCGAGTTTTTCGGATCAAGCCAGCTCTCGCAGTTCATGGATCAGAACAATCCGCTCTCGGAGATCACCCACAAGCGCCGCGTTTCGGCACTCGGCCCTGGTGGTCTGGCGCGCGAACGTGCGGGCTTTGAAGTGCGGGATGTGCATCCAACACACTATGGCCGTGTCTGTCCGATCGAGACGCCTGAAGGGCCGAATATCGGCCTGATCAATTCGCTGGCATCCTATGCCCGCACCAACGAGTATGGTTTTCTTGAAACGCCCTACCGTGTTGTCAAAGACTCAATCGCAACGGATGAGATTCACTATCTCTCCGCTATTGAAGAGGGACGTTATGTCATTGCCCAGGCCAACTCTGTCCTGGATGAGGACAACAGGCTGACGGATGAGCTGGTCTCCTGTCGTTTCGAGAATGAGTTTATGCTCTCGGGGCCGGAAGAAGTCAACTATATGGATGTGTCACCGCGCCAGATTGTCTCCGTAGCTGCGAGTATGGTCCCGTTTCTGGAGCATAATGACGCCAACCGCGCTCTCATGGGGTCCAATATGCAGCGTCAGGCAGTACCGACACTGCGTGCGCAAAAACCCCTGGTCGGCACGGGCATGGAGCGTGTCGTTGCAGTTGATTCCGGTGTAACCGCAGTGGCTAAACGCGGTGGCAAGGTTGATTCTGTCGATGCCAACAGAATCGTTGTGCGGGTCAACGACAACGAGACTGAGGCTGGAGAGTCGGGTGTTGATATCTATCAGCTGACGAAATATACACGCTCCAACCAGAACACCTGTATCAATCAGCGTCCACTGGTGAAGGTTGGTGACAGTATACAGCGCGGAGACGTCATGGCAGACGGGCCGTCAATCGATATGGGAGAGCTTGCGCTGGGACAGAATCTGCGCGTTGCCTTCATGCCCTGGAATGGCTACAACTTTGAGGATTCGATTCTGATCTCGGAGCGAGTCGTCCAGGAGGATCGCTTTACCACGATTCACATCGAAGAGCTGACCTGCATGGCGCGAGACACCAAGCTCGGTACCGAGGAGATTACAGCGGATATTCCCAATGTCGGCGAGTCAAATCTTGGCCGTCTCGATGAGTCGGGAATCGTTTATATCGGCGCCGAGGTCAAGGATGGAGATATTCTTGTGGGCAAGGTCACGCCAAAAGGCGAGGCACAACTGACGCCCGAGGAGAAACTGCTGCGTGCCATCTTTGGCGAAAAAGCGGCCGACGTCAAAGACACCTCGCTGCGTGTGCCTTCCAGCATCATCGGCAAGGTCATCGATGTACAGGTATTCACCCGTGATGGTGTAGAGAAGGATGCGCGTGCTCTTCATATTGAAGAGGAGGAACTCAAGCGGGTGCGCAAGGATCTTCATGATCAGCAGCGCATTATGGAGCTTGATACCTTCGCCCGCATCGAGAAGATGTTGAATGGCAAGGTGGCGGACGGTGGTCCGAAGAATATCAAGAAAGGCGCTAAGATTACGAAATCCTACCTCGCCGATCTGGAGACGGACCAGTGGCTTGAGATTCGCCTGAATGATGATGAGGCGGCGGCGCAACTGGAGGCAGTTGCCCAGCAGATCAAGAATCAGCGTGAGCAGTTTCGTCAAAAATATGAGGAGAAGAAGGGCAAGCTGACGGCAGGTGATGACCTGGCGCCTGGCGTGCAGAAAATGGTCAAGGTCTACGTTGCGGTCAAACGTCGCATCCAGCCCGGTGACAAGATGGCGGGGCGTCACGGCAACAAGGGCGTCATCTCCAAAGTCGTGCCCGTCGAGGATATGCCCTACGATGAAAATGGCAGGCCGGTCGATATTGTATTGAACCCGCTGGGCGTACCATCACGGATGAATATCGGCCAGATCCTTGAGACCCACCTTGGATGGGCTGCCAAGGGACTTGGCGAACGTATCGGCGAAATGCTGGATGCGCAGAAAAAAGTTTCCGAAATCCGGGGGTATCTTGACAAGATTTATAACTCCAGCGGCAAGCAGGAGGATCTTGACAGTTTCAACGATGCTGAAATCCTGGAGATGGCTAACAATCTGCGTGATGGCGTGCCGATGGCGACCCCTGTCTTTGACGGCGCACATGAGAGTGATATTCACACCATGCTGGAGTTGGCCGGACTGCCGCGAAGCGGCCAGACATTGCTTCATGACGGTCGCACCGGTGAAGCTTTCGAGCGGGAAGTAACTGTCGGTTACATGTATATCCTGAAGCTCAACCACCTGGTTGATGACAAGATGCATGCCCGTTCTACCGGTCCCTACAGTCTTGTCACCCAGCAGCCGTTGGGCGGCAAGGCGCAGTTTGGCGGCCAGCGATTCGGTGAGATGGAGGTATGGGCACTTGAAGCCTATGGCGCTGCCTATACACTGCAGGAGATGCTGACCGTCAAATCCGATGATGTCAATGGCCGCACGCGTATCTACAAAAACATTGTGGACGGCGACCATCGTATGGAGCCAGGTATGCCGGAGTCTTTTAATGTGCTGGTGAAGGAGATACGCTCTCTGGCCATCAATATCGAGCTTGAGCAAGAGTAAGCCGTCAGGAGAATCAAATTATGAAAGATCTAATGAATATCCTCAAGCAGGATCAGGTTGAAGAGTTTGATGCGATCCGTATTGGCCTGGCGTCACCGGATATGATTCGCTCCTGGTCATTTGGCGAAGTCAAGAAGCCTGAAACGATTAACTACCGCACCTTCAAGCCGGAGCGGGAAGGGCTTTTCTGCGCCAAGATATTTGGTCCCGTCAATGATTTTGAATGCCTGTGCGGTAAATACAAGCGCCTCAAGCACCGCGGAGTGGTTTGTGAAAGTGCGGCGTCGAAGTCACCCTCTCCAAGGTGCGTCGTGAGCGCATGGGGCATATTGAACTTGCGGCGCCTGTCGCCCACATCTGGTATCTGAAATCCCTGCCGTCGCGTATTGGTTTGCTGCTGGACATGACGCTCAAGGATATCGAGCGGATTCTCTATTTTGAATCCTATGTCGTCGTTGACCCCGGTATGACGACCCTTGAACGCAGCCAGTTGTTGACCGACGAGCAGTATCTGGAAGCGATTGAAGAGTATGTCGACGAATTTGATGCGCGTATGGGGGCGGAAGCCGTTTATGAATTGCTGCGCTCTATCGATATTCCGAAGGAGGTCGAGCAAATCCGCGAGGATATGACTGCGACGCGCTCCGAGACCAAGATCAAGAAATACAGCAAGCGTCTGAAGCTGCTGGAATCACTGCATGAATCCGGCAACAAGCCGGAGTGGATGGTGTTGAAAGCACTGCCGGTGCTGCCGCCGGAGCTGCGTCCCCTGGTGCCGCTGGATGGCGGCCGCTTTGCGACTTCTGACCTGAATGATCTCTATCGCCGCGTCATTAACCGCAACAACAGACTCAAGCGGCTGCTGGACTTGCTGGCTCCGGATATTATCGTGCGCAATGAAAAACGCATGCTGCAGGAGTCTGTCGATGCACTGATTGACAACGGGCGACGCGGGCGTGCGATTACCGGCACTAACAAGCGTCCGCTCAAATCCCTGGCGGATATGATCAAAGGCAAACAGGGACGCTTTCGCCAAAATCTGCTGGGCAAGCGGGTCGACTACTCCGGTCGTTCGGTTATCGTCGTCGGCCCTACCCTGAAGCTGCACCAATGCGGTCTGCCGAAGAAGATGGCNCTGGAGTTGTTCAAGCCCTTTATTTTCGGCAAACTGCAACTCAGGGGGCTGTCGAATACCATCAAGGCTGCCAAGAAGATGGTCGANCGCGGNGATCCCGAAGTGTGGGATATCCTCGATGACGTCATCCGCGAGCATCCGATCATGCTCAATCGTGCACCGACGCTTCACCGTCTCGGCATTCAGGCGTTTGAACCTGTACTCATAGAAGGCAAGGCGATTCAACTGCATCCGCTGGTGTGCACCGCGTTTAATGCCGATTTTGATGGCGACCAGATGGCGGTGCATGTGCCCCTCTCCATCGAGGCGCAGCTGGAAGCGCGCACCCTGATGATGTCATCCAATAATATTCTTTCACCAGCCAATGGCGAGCCTATCATCGTGCCGTCACAGGACGTGGTGCTGGGACTCTATTACATGACACGCGAGTGCATCAATGCCAAGGGCGAGGGTATGGTGTTTTCCGATCCGCGTGAAGTGCTGCGTGCCTATGAATCAGGCGTTGTTGCTCTGCAGGCCAAAGTCAAAGTGCGCATCTCGGAAAAAGTACTGAATGATGATGGAGAGCTGGAGAGCAACCGCAGCATCGTTGACACAACGGTCGGGCGCGCCCTGTTGAAAAATATTCTGCCTGATGGAATGCCCTATGAAATGCTGCAGCGTCCGCTTGGCAAGAAGGCGATCTCCGGCTTGATAGATGCCTGTTACCGCAACCAGGGCTTGAAAGAGACAGTTGTTTTTGCTGACCAGCTGATGTACACCGGTTACCGCTATGCAACCAAAGCTGCAGTCTCTGTTGCGACAAAAGATATGATCGTGCCCGAGGAGAAAGAGACGATCCTCGCCAGTGCCGAAGAGGAGGTCAAGGAGATCCAGCAGCAATATGCATCCGGTCTTGTCACCCAGGGTGAGCGCTACAACAAGGTTGTAGATATCTGGTCGCATACCAACGATCAGGTTGCCAAGGCGATGATGGACAAAATCTCCAAAATGCGTGTTACCGATAAGGATGGTGAGGAGAGGGAAACGGACTCTTTTAACTCGATCTACATGATGGCGGATTCCGGAGCACGGGGTTCGGCAGCGCAGATACGTCAACTTGCCGGTATGCGTGGTTTGATGGCCAAACCGGACGGCTCCATCATCGAAACACCGATCAAGGCGAACTTCCGTGAAGGTCTCGATGTACTGCAGTACTTCATCTCAACACACGGTGCGCGTAAAGGTCTTGCTGATACGGCATTGAAAACCGCCAATTCAGGTTATCTGACGCGTCGCCTGGTTGATGTGGCCCAGGATATGGTGGTATTGATCGATGACTGCGGGACCGAAAACGGTTTGCTGATGACCCCTATCATTGAAGGTGGCGATGTCGTCGAACCACTGAGTGAACGCATCCTGGGCCGCGTGCCAGCAAGGGATGTTTATGCGCCCGGTTCAGATGTGGTTGAGTGTGAAGCAGGAACANTGCTCGACGAGGCATGGGTTGAAAAACTGGATGAGGCGGGTGTCGACCAGGTTCTGGTGCGTTCGGCCATTACCTGTGAGGCTCGTACCGGTGTCTGTGCAGCCTGTTATGGTCGTGATCTGGCACGTGGACACCTGGTCAATGAAGGTGAGGCTGTCGGGGTTATTGCTGCCCAGAGTATTGGTGAGCCCGGTACCCAGCTGACCATGCGTACCTTCCATATTGGTGGCGCTGCATCACGATCTGCCGCAGCCAACAGTATCGAGGTAAAGAATGGCGGCAAGATTCGCTACTACAACATCGAGTCTGTGGAGAAGGATAATGGCGAGCATGTTGTGACATCCCGTTCCGGTGAAGTGCATCTGCTTGATGAACTGGGACGTGAGCGCGAGCGTTACAAACTCCCTTATGGTGCCAATTTGAGAGTGCAAAATGAGACCGAGGTAGAGGGAGGCGCAATGATAGCCTCGTGGGATCCGCATACGCATCCCATAATCACCGAGGTTGCCGGGAAGATGCACTTCGTGGATTTTGTCGAAGGCGTTACTGTGCAAAAGCGCGTTGACGATATTACCGGCCTCTCTTCTGTGGAGATCATCGATCCGCTCCAGCGTCCGCTGGCTGGAAAAGAGATGCGTCCGATGGTGAAGCTTTCTGACGAGAACGACAACGACATCAATATTCCAGGCAGCAACATGCCGGCGCACTATTTTCTACCGGCGGGATCGATCATCAATGCTGCTGATGGCAGCAAGGTCTCAGTGGGCGGTACCCTGGCGCGTATCCCGCAGGAGTCGTCCAAGACGCGTGACATTACCGGTGGTTTACCGCGTGTTGCAGACCTGTTCGAGGCGCGTAGACCCAAGGAGCCTGCAATACTTGCAGAGACAACCGGTATTGTTTCGTTTGGTAAAGAGACCAAAGGCAAGCAGCGCCTGGTCATTACTGAAAAGAGCGGGGAGACAAACGAGAGCCTGATTCATAAATGGCGCCGTATTGATATCTTTGAAGGCGAGCACGTTGAAAAAGGTGAGGTGATTGCCGAGGGTGAGCTCATCCCGCATGACATCCTGCGTCTTCGCGGCGTGACTGCGCTTGCCGAGTATATGGTTCAGGAGATCCAGGAAGTCTATCGTCTGCAGGGCGTTAATATCAACGACAAACATATCGAGGTGATTGTGCGTCAGATGCTGCGTAAAGTCGAAATTACCAGTTCCGGTGATTCCAGCTTTATCAAGGGCGAGCAGGCCGAACGTTCACGCGTGATCGAAGAGAATGAGAAGCTGGTTGCCGAGGGTAAGTTCCCGGCTGAATATGAACTCATGCTGCTTGGTATCACCAAGGCGTCACTGGCAACGGAGTCTTTTATCTCGGCTGCATCTTTTCAGGAAACAACCCGTGTTCTTACAGAGGCTTCCGTGCGTGGATCGTCAGATCCTCTCAATGGACTTAAGGAGAATGTCATCGTTGGACGTCTGGTCCCCGCAGGTACCGGCTTGTCACATCATAAAGAGCGTCAAGAGCGCCACAATATCGTGGTCGATGACGACAAAAATTCCGAACTGGCTGTAGAGGAAGTTGAAGCAGCCATCAAGGAAGCGCTCAATACGCAAGTTGAAGAGTAAGAGGTAGTTAAAAATGGCACGAATTACTGTAGAAGATTGCCTTGAGCATGTTGATAATCGTTTCAACCTGGTGCTGCTGGCAACTAAACGGGCCCGTCAGTTGGCGGGTGGTGTGGAACCGCTGATTGCATGGGAGAATGACAAGCCCACGGTGGTGGCGCTACGAGAAATTGCTGCAGGGCTTATCACTGTTGACACGGTTGATAATCAGCTCAATCAAGAGGAGGAGGGAGAGGACGAACTCATGATTGCCCTCAGCGAGGAGCTTGCCGAGCTGGGTGCAGACACCCCCTGATTTCTCTCCCCCAGGTTGATGTTGAGGGTGAGGGATAAATGAGGAAAAAAAGAGTAACGAAGTCATTGACGGGAACACTTTCAGTCCGTATCATTTGCGGGCTTGAAGTTTCTTGATTGGCTTCAGTACATCGGGGTATAGCGCAGCCTGGTAGCGCGCCTGCTTTGGGAGCAGGATGTCGGGAGTTCGAATCTCTCTACCCCGACCAGTTTAAGTGTCCATATGATTGCTGTACGACCGTAATTTGCGCCCGTAGCTCAACCGGATAGAGCATCGGCCTTCTAAGCCGAGGGTTGCAGGTTCGAGTCCTGCCGGGCGCGCCAAAAGAGTCAAAGAAGTAGAAGTTATAAAGTTTACAATGGTGGGTGTAGCTCAGTTGGTAGAGCCCTGGATTGTGATTCCAGTCGTCGTGGGTTCGAGCCCCATCATCCACCCCATCTTCAAACCCCTGCTCATAACGAGCNGGGGTTTTTTNTTGTCTGTATCGCAGGCAACCNGGCTACTAATATCAGATTGTTGGGAAGATGCACACTGCCCGGCAGAGGACCGCATTGTTCCGCGTTAGTCCGACGGTAATGATTGTCACACTAACGCGCTGGAGAGATGTCTCCCCGCAGGCGGGATTCTGCTTTCTGGAACCAATAAAAAACCCCCGATAATAAATACAGGGGGTTTTTGTTTTCCGGAGTTTGATATCCGCTTCTGGCGGTTACTTCGCGGCTTCGCGCTCCTTGACCTCCTTGATGATATCTTCCGAGATGTTTTTCGGGCAGGGGAGGTAGTGCGAGAACTCCATGGAGAACTGCCCGCGACCGGAGGTCATGGTGCGCAGGTCGCCGATGTAGCCGAACATTTCACTGAGTGCGACATCTGCTTTGATGCGTACGCCGCCGCCGGAACTCGGCTCCTGGGACTTGATCATGCCGCGACGACGGTTCAGATCGCCGATCACATCTCCTACGTGGTCCTCGGGTGTGAAAACATCAACCTTCATGATCGGTTCGATCAGCTGGGGGCCAGCTTTGGGAACCGATTGACGGTATGCGCTCTTGGCGGCGATCTCAAAGGCGATCGCAGAGGAGTCAACCGGGTGGAATCCTCCATCCATGAGGGTGATTTTTACGTCAAGCAGCGGAAAGCCGGCGAGGATACCCACTTCCATGCTTTTTGCAAAACCTTTCTCAATAGCGGGCCAGAATTCACGCGGTACGTTGCCGCCGGTCACCTTCGATTCGAACTCGAAGCCACTGCCGGGTTCGCCGGGCTCCATGATGTAGTCGATTTTTCCGAACTGACCGGAACCACCAGTCTGCTTTTTGTGCGTGTAGCTGTCCTCGATCTTCTGCGTGATGGTCTCGCGGTAGGCAACCTGGGGTTTTCCCACTTCGACATCGACGCCATGGGTGCGCTTGAGTATGTCGACTTTGATATCGAGGTGAAGCTCACCCATCCCCTTGATGATGGTTTCGCCGCTGTCCTCATCGGTTTCAACGCGGAAGGAGGGGTCTTCCTTGATCATCTTGCCTAACGCAATGCCCATCTTTTCGGAGGCGTCCTTGTCTTTTGGCGTGATGGCGATGGAGATGACCGGATCCGGAAATACCATCGGCTCCAGTGTGGCCGGGTTTTTGGGATCGCACAGGGTGTGGCCGGTTTGTACGTTTTTCATGCCGACGATGGCAACAATATCTCCAGCCTGCGCCGAGTCCAGCTCTTCACGCGAGTCGGCATGCATCTCGACGATGCGGCCGATGCGCTCGGTCTTTCCAGTAAAGGTGTTGAGTACCGTCATCCCTTTGTCGAGCTTGCCGGAGTAGATGCGGGTAAAGGTCAGGGCGCCAAAACGATCATCCATGATTTTGAAAGCCAGGGCGCGCAGTGGACGATCCACGTCGACAACAGCAAACTCTCCGGTTTCGTTGCCTTCCAGATCGACTTCAGGCTGAGGTTTGACTTCTGTCGGGGATGGCAGGTAGTCGATAACCGCATCCAAAACCAGTTGCACGCCCTTGTTTTTGAACGCAGAGCCGCAATAGGTCGGAAAAAATTCCAGCCCGATAGTTCCTTTGCGGATGCAGCGTTTGACATCGTCGATGGAGGGTTCTTCGCCTTCCAGGTAGGCTTCCATGAGGTCGTCATCCTGTTCGAGCGCCATCTCGATCAATTTTTCGCGATACTCTTCTACGCGATCGACCATGTCTGCAGGTGGCTCTTCGATCCTGTACTTGGATGGATCACCGGAGTCGTCCCAGATCCAGGCTTCGCGCGAGAGCAGGTCGACAACTCCGACAAAGTCGTCCTCGATGCCGATCGGCAGCACCATGACGAGAGGGTTGGCACCCAGCACGTTTTCGATTTGATCAACGACCCGATAGAAATCGGCGCCTATGCGATCCAGCTTGTTGACCAGGATGATACGCGCAACTTCCGAGTCGTTGGCGTAGCGCCAGTTGGTTTCAGATTGCGGCTCGACACCACCTGAACCACAGAAAACGCCGACGCCGCCGTCCAGTACTTTCAGAGAGCGGTAAACTTCAATGGTGAAGTCAACGTGTCCGGGAGTGTCGATGATGTTGAGTTGATGATCTTTCCATTCGCAGGTAGTCGCGGCTGACTGGATGGTAATTCCACGCTCACGCTCCTGATCCATAAAGTCTGTAGTGGCTTCGCCATCGTGTACTTCACCAATTTTATGGATCTTGCCGGTGAGACTTAAAATACGTTCTGTCGTTGTTGTTTTACCGGCATCAACATGGGCAAAGATGCCAATGTTCCGATAGAGGGAAAGGTCAGCCATTTTGTTCTCGAATGTGTAGGTTTAGATGTGAAAAAATGTCGGTCAGTGCAGTTTGCACTGACAGGCGAATTAAAATAGCTGGACATTCTATCACAGAGTGAAAACAAAGTTTGCAGTCGTTAGTATGCAGTTTGCAGTAAAAATAACGAAAAATAGTTACAAACTGTTGTAGTAAAGCTTGTAGTTGCCAACTGCCAACTGTTATTTAAGGCTCAGACAAAGAGTGTCGCCGCGTCGGGCTGGTAGATGCCCTCGACTTCCAGAGTGATGTGGGAGACTCGCGGCATTTTGCCTTTGATCGGAGCCGTGCGACATCTGAGAATTACCTGTAATTAATTGTACAAATAGCCTGGGATATCCGTGTATCTCCTTGTTGTCATCTCGAACGCACGTGATCGATTGCCAGCTCTTTCAGTAAAACCCGCGAGTTNCNCTGGTAGTTGTAGAGGCCGCGTTTCGCCATNGGCAGTGATTTTACCTCACCCTGTTTGAATCCACGCTCCTGAAACCAGTGGCTGCTGCTGGTTGTCAGCACAAACAAACGATTGATGGAACTTTTCTGTGCCTGCTGTTCCATGTGCGACAGCAGNGTGTCGCCGTAGCCCGAGTTGCGGTATTCAGGGTGAACTGCGACACAGGCTACTTCTGCCATCTTCTCCTTGATATAGGGATAGAGTGCTGCACAGGCGATGATCAGGCCATCGCGTTCAACCACAAAGAAGTGATCGATCTCGGTCTCGAGGATTTCACGTGAGCGTCGCATTAGAATTCCCTCTCTCTCGAGAGGTTCGATCAACGCCAGAATGCCGGCGACATCATCGATTTTACCCAAGCGAATCTGATCATAGGGTTCAGAACTGAGCAGGGCGCCGACACCGTCTCGTGTGAACAGCTCCTTTAGCAGAACGCCGTCACTGTTGCGTGAAACCAGGTGAGTACGCTTGACTCCCTTGCGGCAAACACAGGCCGCGGTCGACAGCAGCAATTTTGTCTCCTGCGGGAGTTTTTTACGGCGGGCAATCAGCGCATCCGCCTGGGCAGGCGTCAGGTGAGTTAACATCCTTCCCCTGCTGTCTTTGAGATCTTTCTCGTCACTCAGCAGGATAAGCTTGTCAGCACCGACTGCTGCAGCAACCGCACCGGCGACATCGACGGCGCTGAGGTTAAAGACTTCGCCGGTCGGTGAATATCCCAGCGGTGGTATCAAAACCATGTTGCCGTTGATTAACTGCTGCTCGATTGCAGCCACATCGATGCGCCGGACTTCGCCGGTGTAGAGNTAATCNATACTGTCACGCACNCCAATAGGCATGGCGGTGACGAAATTGCCGGAGGCGACGCGGATATGTGCTCCGGACATTGGCGAATTGCTTGATGCTGTCGACAGCAGCGCCTCGATCTCAACCCGAACACTTCCTGCAGCCTCCTTGACGCAAGCGAGGGCATCGTTGTCGGTGACACGCAGGCCGTTGATATACTCCATATCGGCATTTCGCAGCTGCAGGCGTTCCTCAATCTGCGGGCGTGAACCGTGTACCAGAATCAGATGTATGCCGAGTCCATGTAGCAGCGCAATGTCATGAATCAGTGATGGAAAGCGCTGGTCGGCAACGGCGGCGCCGCTCAATGCAACGACAAAGGTTTTCCCCCGGTGCGCATGGATATAGGGTGAAGCATTGCGGAACCAGTCAATGAAGTTGTCAGCCATGATGGTCAATTCTATTTATGAGTTATACCATTGGAACGGAAACAGGCAAAAGGTGCAAGTGCACCATAAGAACTTACAGGCAAAACCGTTTGATCAGCTGCTTCAACAAATCGATAGCTGGCTGAATGCGATTGATATCCAGGTATTCGTTCGGCTGGTGCGCCTGGGCGATATCGCCGGGACCGAGAATGATAGTTTCCATGCCCATGGCGTTGAAGTAGGGGCCTTCGGTGCCAAAGGCGACTGTTTCAGACTGGTAGCCGGTGAGCGTTTCAGTCGCCTGTACGATGGCTGCAGTGTCGGCGGTCTCCATTGCCGGAATGCCTTCAAACAGAGGCTCCAGGGTGAACTTGAGACCGCTGCGGTTGAACAGCTGCTCAAGCCGCAATTGCAGTTCGGCATGCAGGTCCGGTAGCGACATCCCGGGAAGAGGGCGCAGATCAAAATGCAGCTCACAGGCAGCACAGATGCGATTGGGGTTGTCGCCTCCATGAATATGCCCCAGATTAAGGGTTGGAACATCCACCGCAAACAGCGGGTTGCGATAGCGTTGCTGTAACTCGCTGCGCCATTCGAGAATCTCCTCCATGGCGCGATGCATCCCCTCCAGGGCATTGTTTCCCAGTGCAGGATCGCTGGAGTGGCCGGAGTGTCCCTGAATGCGCAGAGATTTGGTGGCCATTCCCTTGTGCATGCGCACCGGCTTGAGACTGGTTGGCTCGCCAATCACCACATGACGGCCAAGGTGCTGACTCAATCCTTGCAATGCCTTGGCGCCGCACATACTGGTCTCTTCATCCGCTGTGGCGATGATCGTCAGCGGCTGCTTCAGGTTTGCCAGGTCCAGGCCGTCAATTGCCGCCAGGATCAGCGCAAAAAAACTTTTCATGTCGCATACACCGAGACCATAATAACGGCCGCCGGATTCTGTCAGCTTGAAAGGGTCGTGATCCCAGCCTTGCTCGTCATAAGGAACCGTGTCGGTATGACCGGCAAGAACCAGTCCTTCAGGGCCGCTGCCGGCGCTGGCAATCAGGTTGTATTTATCATCGCAGCCTGGAATCGGCTGAATGGTGGTGGCAAAACCGGCGGCAGTGAACCATTGGTCCAGCAACTCGATGAGTGTTTCATTGCTTTGATCCCATGTCGCATTGTCGCTGCTGATCGAGGGTGTCGCTATAAGCGCTTCGAGAAGATGCCGGATAGTCATTGTGCGAATCGTGTTGTCGTGTTGATATCAGCATCATAACCAAGGAGCAGGGGATTGGGCAAATTCCTTGCTGCGCTTATCTTCCCCCTGCGTCCTGTTTGAAACAGTGTGCAGAGTTCTTGAGACGTTCTGCTGTAATTGTGCACAGGGCGATGATCTGACGGTTGCTGACCTGGTCGAGGAGTCGTTGCAGCTGTCGGCAGTGGACTTCGAACGGATCCAGCAGATCGCATTGGCCGAGCCGATGTTGATCAACCGCCTGATCTAGCCCGGTAGCCATGTGACAGCACTGAAAATCGTGGTGGAACTGCCCGGCGAGGATATGCCCCGTGAGGTTCCGGAGGTTGTCGCATCGGTACGTGATCTCAAATCCTATATCACCGCCACCTATCCGGACATCGATATCTATCTGACGGGCCTGGTGATGATGAACAACGACTTCCCTGAAGCCTCCCAGTGGGATATGCAACATCTCATGCCGCTGGCTCTGCTGTTGATCATGGGCATGGTGTTTTTACAATTGCGAGGTTATGCGGCACTGTCGGAACCATGCTGGTGACGATGTTTTCTATTCTCGGCGCTATGGGGCTGGCCGGGTGGATGGGGATTGCTCTGAGTCCGCCGGTGATGTCAGCGCCTGCGGAGCGCTACTCTTTCAGAACCGTGGGGGTAGCCTTGTGGATTATCTCGCTGGCGTTGATTGCAGGTTTTTTGGTGCTGGCCACATCGAGTTTTGAAC
>JGI24023J19991_10001337_pt1 | contig 19012 bp, 19 predicted proteins | sample Cruoilmetagenom1_FD_19991 | JGI IMG/M metagenome (IMG submission 19991) | reverse complement strand
AATGAGTGATTTCTTAATACCACAGCAAAACTACCCAAATCCTGTTTCGCTGTTTCAAGCGTCATCTGCTCAACAACCGATCTGAGAAAACCATGCTCTTTTCCGAGGGTGATGCAGAGTTCAACATGTTCCTGCTGCCGCACAAGTGGCGCGAAGATCGTCTGCTCCTCATGCTGGAGGTGGACCTCGAGTTCATTCTCGTAGTACAACCTTACCCTCTCAATACCCTCCGCCAAACCGGCTTCGCTCCCCTCTTCAGCAATTGAGGCAATCTCATCCGCAAATTGCAGAGCCTCCTGATGCTCATCGGACAGTTGTTGCAGTTGTTCACAATTTTTCATAGTCATAGCGTGATATCGTATTTCATGGACGCATCGGATTGCGCAGCAGTCGCCAGGGTTTCCGAAGGCATTTTCAGCAACTCAAGATCGCAGACACGAGGATGATCTTCAGGGACGTCTGCCTGAAAAACGGTGACCGGAAGAAAGACCGGATTCGGCCACTCAGAACCCAGGAATTCATGAAACCATGCCCGGCGTTCGGACTCCGAACTCACGCATAACAAAGCTTCCACATTGTGGGAGACGATTCCACTCACCTCAGCTCTTGTGCGTAATGATTTGTTCAATTGCTCGAGTGTTAGCGAGCCGGCATCAGCTCCCAATTGCTGCATCTCCTCCACCCGGTAATCAAAAAAGTCCAGGCCGAGATGATTTGCCAGCAGCATACACAAGTCCGGCCGGTAGCGGGGAAACAGCACGATGCATCCATCACTCCTTCCCATAGCCTTATGATGCTGCTCGATGATAGTCAGCCACTCACCATTATCTCTCATAGTTCTCTCTCTGGAATTTATCTTAAAGTTCGCCATTGACGCCTGCCGTCAGAATCACCAACATCTGCTGGTTGATGCGAATGGCAAGCTCCACCGATGCCGGCGCCATAATCTTGCCGTCGATTTGAAAATCAAGATTCTGCATTGTCGCCCAGACGATGCCTTGATCGTCTTCCACCAGCGCAATGCGACAAGGCACATAGCCTGCAAAGGCGAGGTTCAGCTCAATTGCTGTTGCTGCATCCTCGGGAGTGCAGAGCTGCACGACTTCAAGATGACGTGATTTGACGCCCCGGCTTTGAAGCTCCTTGGAGATCTTCAAATGGGAAACCAGTTTGACATTCAACTCCGTGGCCTTGTTGACCATCGCGTCCACCGCGTCTTGCGGTGTGACCCCCTCCTTCAGCGGCACCAGCAGCACCGACTGGCTCACTTCTACAACCCTAGGCTCGGGACGATCCTCACTTTTTTCGCTGTAGGCCGTCATCGGCACACAGATAATACATAACAGCAACACTACTTTTCCAACATTGATCATGACACGCTTCTCCTCTGCACTGCGAAATGGATTAATTAACAGAATCCGGAAGGAACTCCAACCCACCTTTTTCATTCACCTTGAACACACCCTCGGCGCCGGCCAACTTGCGCAGATCCTTGTGCCTGGGACTCAACAGCAGCTCTCCACTCGGGGTGATCCGAAAGCGTCCCGCAAATTCATCATCAGCAGTCGAGCAGCCCTCCTTGCAGACATCAGCAAGGGAGGTGCTTTTCCCCGGCTCCATACTGGTCATGCCTGTAGCCTTCTTTTTATCAGCTACCTTCTCTTGAACCGCCGCCAGTCTACGCTCTTCAGTTTGCTGTCTGGTCAGTGCGGTAAGAGACGCCACCAGCGCTTTCAATGTCTCATCATCAAACTCGTCAAACGTCTCATCCTCTGGATCATCATCATGGTCGCGCTTCTTCGCCTGGAACTTCTTCATCTGGTTAAACAGATAGATGCCATACTGGCCGGAGACCATCGGAATATCCTTCTTCGGCTTGCCACGGCCGGTTTTCTTGTGGCAGCTCTTGCACTCGTCGAGGAATATCTCCCGCCCTTTCTCTGATTCTCCAGGATAGAGGGGAATCTCCGGCAGGTCCATGGCTTCAAGATCAATCGCCGCCAGGTACTCCGAGATATCCTTGATATCCTTGTCGGACATCTTGTGAATAGAGGATGCCAGTGTCATCGGGGCATACTCCCGCGTACCGTCACGATAATATTTCAGCTCTTTCTCCAGATAACCAACTGCCAGGCCGGACAATCTGGGCGAAAGCGCTCCCGGAGTTCCCTGCCCGTACATGCCATGGCAGAGAGCACAGCTCTTGTTGATCTTGCGGGCATTCTCGATATCATAACCCTGGGTGCCGTGCACCCACGAACATGACAGAAATAACAGTAATAAGACCAGAATTCGCATCTATTTTTTCTCCTCTTTGGTTTCCATCTCCACCGCCGGCTCACTCTCTTCTATTCCAACAAGGAAACGCGCCTGCGAAGTCGTCGGCCTCTCTTTAGCCCACTCCGGTACAACTATTGGCATACCCGGCCAGGAATTCCTTGGATATGGGTAGGCAATCGCATACCAGCTGCGGCCACCGTGACAGCCGTAGCAGACTTCACCATTTTCAACGCCCGCCTGCTCGATAGCCTCCTTGTTGAGATAATTCACATTGTGTGCATTAGTGCGGAAAAGCGAATGACAAACTGTGCAGTCGTTGTCAAAAACATCACGCGACTCCTCCCAGGATTTTGCCATTCCCAGCATAATCTTGTAGTCGAAATCGCCGTGACACATGAGGCAGATATCAGGGTCCACCTCCTTCGTCATAGCAGGTTGTTTGTAATACTCGTGAGAGACGCTTGAAACCTCTTTATTGCTGTTATGCCCCTGGTGACAGGTATTGCATTTGAGATCCATCAGGCTCTGCGCAGCATCGCTGACCAGGTGCCGCCGGTGAAACGTCTCCTGCGCACCCTCGTAAGTGTCAACGCTTTGATACCAGGCCAGCGTGTCCTCCGCTTTGACGCCCACCAGGGTCTCAGGCAGGGGCTTTCGCTCCATAATCTCCTGGTGGCACGCAAGGCACTCTTCGTTGCTGGCGGTTTCGATGGCGGGCTTGAAGTGGATAGGATCCCAGCGTGCCTTGATATGGCTCTTGTCGGTGTCTGCACCCACTGGATTTGCAATGAGCACGAACCAGACCAGTAGCATATAGCTGAGGAGTGATTGTTTATCAGTTTTCATCATCTGGCTCTCTCCTCCTACATCTCGCGCCGAAAGACATGGGCGCGGCTGGTGGTGACATCGTCCCAGCCAGGTTTGTGCTCCAGTTCCGTCTTCTTCATATTAACCAGAATCGTGTTGTATGCGAACGAGCCTGCCGGACTGGGCGTGTCAGCAGTGAGCATGTTGGGGTTGCCCCCTAGATCGACGTTGTCCTCGTTGAGCGTTATCCAGGTACCTTCGTAAACGATGAGCACACCGGGCATCACCCGCTCCGACAGATGCGCCAATACTACGATCCGCCCGCGGTCGTTCCACACCTCAATGTTGTCTCCTGGCTCGATACCCAATTTTCTGGCATCTATGGGATTCATGGTGACCTCCTGGTCGTAGGTCTCCTTGAGAATGCCGATATTGTGAAAGATCGAGTGGGTGCGCTGCCTCGGGTGGGGCGTGATTAGATGAAAAGGATGCTTTTTCGTTTTGACCGGATGATTTAGCGATTCGAAGGGTTCGATCCACTTGGGAATCGAGGGGATATGCGAGCCATACTTGGTCATTTTCCAGTCATCGATTTTTGCCAGTTCAGTGCACAAAATTTCGATCTTTCCGGAGGGTGTCGGCCAGGGCACTCCCTTCTCGACATTATCCTGGAATCCCACATGCGGGCGGTCCAGTTTGAACTTGTAGACGCCGCGTTGTTTAAACTCCTCCCAGGGCATCTCGACATGCTGGTGAGCCATCACCTTGCCCTCCCACCATTCGCGCAGATAGGCCTCGTCGACAGCGTCGTTGACATGGAAATAGTCGCGGCTGGCCTTGGGATTATAGGCCTTGCCAAATTTCTCTCCGCCAAGACGGTATGCCAGCTCGGTAAAGACCTGGAAATCCGTTTTACTCTCTCCCAGGGGCTCGATGACCTTGGGTCGATGAATGTAGTAGTGCCCNTTNTACCAGGGAAGCGCGGCGTCATGGCGTTCGAAATGCGTGCAGATGGGCAGCAGCACGTCGGCAAACAGGCCTGAAGGCGTGATAGTCTGGTCCAGACACACCACCAGGTCCAGCTTNTTGATCGCCTTGATCTCCTCGTTGATATTGGTAAGCTGATTCAACCAGTCCGAACCCTGCCAGAAAATCCCGCGAATATTCGGAATCACGCCGTCCCACTCATCATCCCTCGGCCACAGGCCGATCTCTTCACGTTTCACATCGGGATAGTTATTCACCAGGTAGGCCCAGCGGTCCGACTTGATGGAACCAAACCAGATGTTTGAGAAGCCGTCATAAGGATAAGCAGACCCCTCCGCATGCCAGGCCTTGCCAACACCCTCGGCACAGCCGCCGAGGATGCCGATATTCCCGGTCATCGCCTGCAGCGCGGCGCCCATGCGGTTGAACTGCTCGCCATAGTCGTTGCGCCCGGGTCCCCAGCAGGTTTTGAGCGCGGCAGGTTTGGTGGTGGCGTACATGTCGGCCAGTTTGATGATGTCCTCGGCAGGCACACCGCAAATCTTCGATGCCCACTCCGGCGTCTTGGGCTGACCATCGTACTTGCCCATGATGTAATCCTTGAAATTCTCCTCTCCATTAGGTGAATCAGACGCCCACCCCGGCATGGTGCCTGCATCCATCCCCATGCAAAATTTGTCGATAAAGGATTGATCCTGCAGTCGGTTGTCAAAGATGTAATGCGCCATGCCTGCCAGCATGGCTGCGTCGGTATTAGGTTTGATCGGGATCCACCAGGCATCGAAAACTGCGGCTGTATCCGTATACTGGGGATCGATGACCACGAATTTGCAGCCCTTCTGCTTGGCCATGCGCATGTAGTAGACGGTGTTGCCGCCATGAAAGGTGTAGGCTGGGTTCCAACCCCACATGATCATCAGCTTGCTGTGCTGGAAGGTGTCATCTTCATTACCGTCCTCGATAGTCCCATAGGTCCAGCGCGAACTGGTGGTGGTCGCCTGATAGGAGGGGACCGACCACGAAGAGGTGCGGCAGGCGAACATGCCGAGCAGACGCGCCTGCAGTCCGTCGATCTGATCCGATTTGTGCAGCACGCCGTAGGATGCGCCGGCATAAGCCTGGTCCAGTATGGCCTGCGAACCATACTCTTTTTTGATCTTCTTGAGTTTGTCGGCAACAAAATCCAGCGCCTCGTCCCAGGAGACGCGCTTGAACTTGCCATCACCGCGTTTCCCCACGCGCATCATGGGATAGAGCAGGCGCTCGGCTGAATAGATGCGCTGTCGGTAGGCGCGGCCCCGCATGCAGGCGCGCAGCTGCGGCTCCTCGGCTGTGTCCTTACCAATATATCCGCCTTTCTGATGCTGGCCGTCATCGGAAGAGATGCGCACGATAACGTCCTTCCACTTGTGGGCTACCAGCATATGGCGTGATCCGCAGTTGTGCGCACAGCTGGTGACAATCGTCTCGAGCTGATCATCCGTGGGATATGGGCTATAGGCATGCGCCTGGGCGGGTTTGATTTTCGTTAACCCTCCGGTTGCAGCTGTGATGGAAGCGATACCGGTGGTCTTTAGGAAACTCCTGCGATCAAGACGCAGAGAGTTGAGCAAGTGAGACTGCTTGTGGTTTTTTTTATTTCCCATCTTCACTCCAGAAACCTTGTCTATTTTATTGTTGAGAATAATGCCGAAAAAGCCTTTTGTAACCCCGTCAGCATTGTGACGAGCACTTATTTTTGCGGTTACTTGGGTATCTAATACAAGATTTATGCCAGATGAGGCAACAAATGACCATGCCATACATTTTTAAACTCGATACAGATATACGCTGCAAGGATGAAGTGTCGCATTTATAACTCTATCATGTTGTTTATATGCAATATTTTACTGAACACTACCCCGGTTCACACGCAAGTTTTCGCTGCAGATATTTTTTCCGGGAAAACATGGAGAACCTCATTCACTCTTCTGAAAACTCAGAAACAGTTGTTTCATTAGAATCATCATGGATATTATTTATGACATCATGACATGATTCTTCTGGTTAGTTCACGCATAAGCCATTGTTATTACGATTGTTCTTAAGAAGAAAACTTACCTGACAATTAGTCATGCCAAGCTGAGAGACCCATTATTTGATGTCAGGACATGCAAAGTGCGATGATTTCAACGGTTTTCTGGAACCACTTGAGGAGAGTGACTGACAATTCTCTCAATGGAGAGAAGCAGCATGACTAAATGTCATAGATGCGTGGGATAGAGTGATATCTTCCCTTTTTACACCATTTAAGAGAAGAACCGGTCAGGGAGACTGACGGGAAACATGGAAAATTAGCACCCATTCCACTGTTTGATCACATCTCTGTAAGAAAAGTTATGCGATAATGCCAGCAAACAGGCAACCACTGCTCTCTGTGATCTGACATCCGGATAACGATCTTCTACAGTGCCCAAAAAGTTTTTCAATCGCTACTGCCCTGACGCTGCGCTGATTCGCAATAATCGCTATTTGCGCATCTTTGGCGAGCATCTGCACTCTCCCAACCTATGGCATATTAACCGCCTTTCGATTGCACGCGGATTCTCCATCGGAGCTTTCTGGGCGCTGATTCCCTTCCCCGGTCAAATGGTCGGCGCCGCGTGGAGCGCTATCATATGGCGTGCAAACATCCCCATCTCGATCCTGTTGGTGTGGATGACAAACCCGTTCACTATTCCGCCTGTCTTTCTGGGCGCCTATTTGTTGGGTGGTTGGATGCTTGGCATTCCAGTGATCGAAATCCCTGACTCACTCTCGATGCACTGGTTCATGGAGAGTTTTAATGAGATTTGGATACCTCTACTCACCGGCAGCCTCACCATCGGCATCACACTGGCAGTCATCGGTTATTTCGGGATTAACGCCATTTGGAAATGGCATGTGATGCGGCGTTGGCAGATGCGGCGCAAACAGTAACGCCCGGCAGTGCCGGGCGTTGCATTGAGAGTTATGTGGTGATATTAACAATTGCGCCTATTTTGCTATCACCTTGTCATCACCCGTGACTTTACGCAGCATCGGGAAGAGTTTCTCCTGCTCATCCTGAATACGATTCAGGATCAGTTCAAACATCTCCTCCGTTTCTCTGACAAAAGCATCATGGTCCTTGATGTACAACTGTTTACATTTTTTATTTTTTCTACCACACCATACTTTCAGATACTCTGTAAAAACCCGCTTGATCTCCACACCGCCTGACATGAATTTATTGGACATGTTTCTTATTTTTTGGTCAGGAGATGCGAGCAAGGTACGATAAACAAATTTATCCTGGGTTTTGAGGTGGTCTTCAACATCTCTCACCAACTCGAAAAAGAGACCACTAATCACCTGGGTATCATAAAGCGCCCGGTCTGACAGCAGAAAAGTCAGCACGTTGGTCAGTTCGGTAATTTTGTCGTTCTGCTTGTTTACATCATCATAAGTGAGCATTTTTCCTCTCCAAAAAAATCTATCGCCGGCAACCCCGAAATCGCCAGCTATTACCCAGAATTAAACAAAGTAGTTTACAGGGATTTTATTCGCATCGCTGTCTGTTTCTGGTAATCAACACTCTTTTCAATACTTCATTGATATATATCAGCAATCCTGTGGTATCGCTGGCAACACCTCAATAACCGCATTTCCCAGCTGGAAGTCATAGGGAAAAAAATCGACAGCGTATCCATCATGTCATCGCGAGGAGTGGAGCGACGCGACAATCTGCTTGAGATTACTCTCATCTTGAAAAAAATCACAGGGAGTGATTATGAACGCACGAAATGAGGCTCATCGGGTGGAGTTCTCGGATGGGTACAATAACTGAAGTGACTTCCTGTAGCATCGAGATTGCGCCAGTCGCTCAAACTCCCTCGTATGACATGATTAACACGGAAGTATTGAGAGGACTTTGTTACTCCCCATCCCGCATTGATTTCTCAGCATATTTCGCCAGGGCCCACAACTCTTCGAGCTCTTCCAAAGAGAGATCCTCCGTGGTCAGATCCTGCCCACTCAACTTTCGTTCAATAAATTGAAACCGCGTGACAAAACGCCCACTCGATCCTTTCAGTGCCGCCTCAGCATCGACATCCGCAAAGCGTGCGAAATTGACGACAGCAAACAGCAGGTCGCCGATTTCATCAGCAATCTGCTGCTGATTCCCCTGCTCCAGCGCCTCCTCGATCTCCGCCAGTTCCTCATGGCATTTCACCAGCGGCCCTGAAATATCAGGCCAGTCAAAACCCACCCGCGCTGCACGGCTCTGCAACTTTTTTGCATGCACCAGGGCCGGCAACGCCAGGGCAACACCTGAAACCGCACTCTTTTGCGACTCCCGCTCACGGGCTTTATGCTTTTCCCATTCCCTGCTTTGTTCGGCGACTGTTGCGATCTTTTCATCAGCGAAGACATGCGGGTGACGCCGCTCCATCTTGTCACAAATTGCGGTCACAATATCTGTGAAATCGAACTCCCCGACCTCTTCGCCCAGGCGCGCATGGAACGCCACCTGAAACAGCAGATCTCCCAACTCCTCTTTCAACTCCTGCATATCATGTCGCTGAATAGCATCGGCAACTTCATACGCCTCTTCCAGTGTATAGGGAGCAATAGTTTCAAATGTCTGCTCTATATCCCACGGACAACCGTTTTGCGGATCGCGCAGCGCTGCCATGATTTGCAGGAGTTTGTTGATATCAGTCATCGGGGATTTCTTGGGGTGATGGAGAGTCTGCAGACATATAAGATAGAGCCCGTTTTTCAACAGGGGAAGCATGGATCCAACAAAAAAGCCGGGCAATGCCCGGCTTGTTGATCCGAATCAACAACAGGTCAATTGTTCTCGATCACAATATTAGGAAATTTCGAAGCGTAGCTTTTTGCCTGCAGGGCCAGTTTGGCGGCCGCCTTGCGAGCAATTTCCCGGTAGATCTTGGCAACTGGCGATTCAGGATCGGCAACAACAGAGGGTTTGCCGGAGTCCGTTCCCTCACGAATGCTCATATCCAGCGGCAGACCACCGAGGAAATCGACGCCATACTCCTCGGCCATGCGTTTTCCGCCGCCTTCGCCAAAGATAGGTTCAACTTCTCCGCACTTGCCGCAAATATGGGTGCTCATGTTCTCGACGATGCCAAGCACCGGCACCTCAACCTTCTCAAACATCTTGAAGCCCTTGCGTGCATCCAGCAAGGCGATTTCCTGCGGCGTGGTGACAACGATGGCGCCTGAGACAGGAACTTTTTGCGCCAGTGTAAGCTGGGTGTCGCCGGTACCGGGCGGCAGATCGATAACGAGGTAATCGAGATCACTCCAGTTGGTATCGTTCAGCAACTGCTCCAGCGCCTGCGTCACCATGGGACCGCGCCAGATCATCGGCGTCTCTTCGTCGATCAGAAAACCGATGGACATCGCTTGCAGATGGTAGCTGTTCATCGGTTCAAGTGTTTGACCGTCGTTGGACTCGGGCTTGCCGGAGATGCCCAGCATGCGCGGTTGTGACGGACCATAGATATCGGCATCCAGGATACCTACTTTGGCTCCCTCGGCTGAGAGCGCCAGCGCGAGGTTGACGGCAACGGTCGATTTTCCGACGCCGCCTTTTCCGGAAGCAACCGCGATGATGTTCTTGACGTTGTCGATCGGCTTCAGCGCCTTCTGAACGGAGTGCGCAACAACTTTCGAACTGATATCGACATCAACGGAAGAGACCTCTTTCAGAGTCCCCACAGCTGACTTAACAGCCTCGGAGATCTCATCAAACATCCCTTTTGCCGGAAAGCCCAGCTCGACAGTGACTTTTACCTTGTCACCATCAACCTCGATATTTTTTACCGATTTGGCGCTGACCAGATCCCGCTGGAGATGTGGTTCAACATAGCCTTTGATGGCCTCTTCAATCTGTTCCCGGGTTACTGCCATTGAGTGACTCCTGACTTGAATGCTGCGCGTAGACAGCATTGGAATAATCGTAAACAGGAGATTTTACACTACTGCATGCTCAATTACCAAGTGGATTGCTTGGTCTTTTTACATTCGTCGCAATATATCGGACTTATTGCGAACTGTCTCATCTTCGCGGTCAGAAGACCGCTCCCACATCCAGCACGAGTAAGTCTTAAGTATCCAACATCTTTTGAAACAAATTTCGCAACTATTCAGCATCTTGTGAAAACTGCCAGGATAAATCATTGCGGTCCTAGTGCTCCGTCAGTCTGAGAGATGGTCTCGCCAGAGATTTATTTGAAACAGATTCAGTTAGTGGTTAAGTATTTATCTGAACTATGAAATAATAATCAGTTGATTTCATACACTACTGCGACAGCATCCATGACGCGTAAAATCCTGGTTACCAGCGCCCTCCCCTATGCCAATGGGCCGATACATATCGGCCACATGGTGGAGTATATCCAGACCGATATCTGGGTTCGTCTGCAGAAAATGCGTGGCAACGAATGCTACTACGTATGCGCTGACGACGCCCACGGCACCCCCATCATGCTGCGCGCCCGTCAGGAGGGCATTACTCCCAAAGAGCTGATCTCCAAAGTCGCTACCGAACACCAGGCCGATTTTGCTGATTTCAACGTTTGTTTTGACAACTACTACTCAACTCACTCAGAGGAGAATCACTACTTCGCGACTCTGATCTATCAGCGCCTGCTCGATGCAGGCCATATCCACAGCAAAACCATCACCCAGGCATACGACCCCAAAGAGCAGATGTTCCTTCCGGATCGCTTTATCAGAGGCGAATGCCCCAAGTGCGGCGCGGCGGATCAATATGGCGACAATTGTGAAAAGTGCGGTGCCACCTATGCCCCGACAGATCTCAAAAATGCGGTTTCCGCCGTCTCCGGTGTTACACCCGTTGAGAAGGATTCCGAACACCTCTTCTTCAAACTCGGTGATTTCGAGGAGATGCTGCGGCAGTGGATTCACGCCGGGCATCTCGACCCTGCGGTCGCCAACAAGCTCGACGAGTGGTTCGAAGCGGGACTTCAGGATTGGGACATCTCGCGTGACGCCCCCTATTTCGGCTTCGAAATCCCCGGCCACCCTGACAAATACTTCTATGTGTGGCTGGACGCCCCGATCGGCTATATGGCCAGCTTCGAAAATTTGTGCGATCGCACCCCAACGCTCGATTTTGACGACTACTGGAACAGGGAGTCCAGTGCCGAGTTGTATCACTTCATCGGCAAGGACATCATGAATTTTCACGGCCTTTTCTGGCCTGCAACCCTCGCCGGGGCCGGTTTCCGCATGCCTACTGCACTCTTCGTGCATGGTTTTCTGACTGTGGACGGCCACAAAATGTCAAAATCACGCGGCACCTTCATCAAGGCGCGCACCTATCTGCAGCATCTCAATCCCGAGTACCTGCGCTACTACTTCGCCGCCAAACTGGGGCCTGGCGTCGATGACATCGACCTGAACCTCGAAGATTTTGCTCAACGGGTCAACTCTGACCTGGTTGGTAAATTCGTCAACATCGCCAGCCGCTGCACCGGTTTCATCAACAAGCGCTTTGAGGGGAAACTGGCTGACAAGCTGCATGATGAAACTCTTTTTCAGGAGTTTGCTGATGCCGGTGATGCGATTGACGGGCATTATGAAGCGCGGGAGTATTCACGGGCCGTGCGCGAAATCATGGCACTGGCCGACCGTGCCAATCAATATGTCGATGAGATGCAGCCGTGGGTGGTCGCCAAACAGGAAGGCAAAGATGATGAACTGCAGCAAATCTGCTCCATGGGCATCAACCTGTTCCGTCTTCTGGCCATCTATCTCAAGCCTGTGCTGCCTGCGACCATCGAAGCCGCCGAATCTTTTTTACAGATCAGACCGCTCTCATGGGATGATCGCAAAGCCCCGCTGCTGGACCATGAAATCAGCAAATACAAGCCACTGATGACGCGTGTCGACAGCAAGCAGGTTGAAGCCATGGTCGAAGACTCGAAGCAGGATCTCACCACTATCGAGAAAACGCCAGCTGATGCGGGGCCACTTGCCAATGACCCGATCTCCGATCTCATCAGCTTCGATGAATTTGCAAAAATCGATCTGCGCATCGCGAAAATCGTCAAGGCAGCACATGTCGAGGGAGCGGACAAACTGCTGCAGCTGACGCTCGATATCGGTGGCGAGAGTCGCAATGTCTTTGCCGGCATCAAGTCAGCCTATGCCCCGGAAGAGCTGCAGGGAAAGCTGACCGTGATGGTCGCCAACCTGGCACCGCGAAAAATGCGTTTCGGCATCTCTGAAGGCATGGTGCTTGCAGCCGGACCGGGCGGAGGAGATCTCTTTATTCTTTCACCCGACGAAGGTGCTAAGCCCGGGATGCGGGTGAAGTGATGAAAATTGCCATCACCTGCACACTGGCATTGATGCTCACCGCCTGCACCCAGGAGGTGCAGAACAAATTCGGGCGGGCCGTGCAGAACTGGACGGGCACTAACGGTGTACTCGAGATCTATGCCGGTGATAAACTCGTGAAACGCTTTCTGCATATTGACAAACTCAGCACCGCTGTCAGCACCAGTGGCAATACAGCAAGATCCTATCGTTTTGGCTACGGNGTGCTGGACGCCAATCTCAATGGAATCAAGGATGACGACGAGAAAAAAGTCTATTTTGAANTCAGCGACTTCTCTACCTATATCTTTTATGACCAGCCCAAGCCCGAGTAACAGACTATGACAGAGTTCGCCCTGATCCTGGTCAGCACCATCCTTGTCAACAACTTTGTATTGTCCAAGTTTCTCGGGCTGTGCCCCTTCATGGGCGTATCACGCAAACTGGAGACTGCTACCGGCATGGGGCTGGCGACGACATTTGTATTGACACTCTCATCCATCTGCTCTTANCTCGTNAATGAGTATCTGCTCATCCCGCTGGGACTGGAGTATCTGCGCACCATCGCCTTCATCCTGGTAATTGCAGTGGTGGTGCAGTTTACCGAGATGGTGATGCATAAAACCAGCCCGATGCTGTATCGCGTNCTGGGCATTTTTCTGCCGTTGATCACCACCAACTGCGCGGTGCTGGGCGTTGCCCTGCTGAATGTCCAGGAGCAGCACAACTTCATCCAGTCCGCGCTTTACGGCTTTGGCGCAGCGGCCGGCTTTTCACTGGTGCTGGTGCTGTTTGCAGCCATTCGCGAACGCATCGCGGTTGCCGATGTGCCCAAACACTTCGAGGGCAACGCCATTGCCCTGATTACCGCGGGATTGATGTCGATGGCGTTCATGGGTTTCTCCGGACTGGTGTCAGGCTGATGATCAGCGCCATTCTCACAATTGCAACACTTGCCACACTGTTTGGCCTGCTTCTCGGCTATGCAGCCGTGCGTTTTCATGTTGAAGGCGACCCGATTGCGGACCAGATCGACAAGCTGCTGCCGCAAACACAATGCGGCCAATGCGGACATCCGGGCTGCCGCCCCTATGCCAACGCCATCGCCAATGGCGAAGACGATATCAACAAATGCGCGCCGGGCGGAGAGGCGACCATTATTGCACTCGCCGATCTGCTGGGGCGCGACCCCGTTCCCATGGATGACTCTGTCGGCGAGAAGCTGCCGTCGGTAGCATTCATCATCGAAAAAGAGTGCATCGGCTGCACGCTCTGCATCCAGGCCTGCCCCGTGGACGCCATCCTCGGAGCAGCCAAACAGATGCACACCGTCATCGAGAGTGAATGCACCGGCTGCGAGCTGTGCCTGGCACCCTGTCCGGTCGAGTGCATTGTCATGATTCCCATCAAGGAAGGCATCGGCAACTGGATCTGGCCCTACCCCGACAATGACCACAGAGATCTGTCGATCTCCCGGGGGACGATCTGATGTCAGCAACAGCACCGCTTAGGCCAGGCCATTTTCACGGCGGCATTCACATGCCCGATCACAAGGCCGAGTCAACAACGCAACCTGTCGCAGCAATGAAGATCCCACCGCGCCTGATCCTGCCCCTGCAGCAGCACATCGGCGCACCGGCAAAGGCCGTGGTTCCGGTTGGAGACCATGTTCTCAAGGGGCAGTTGATCGCAGCGTCAAGCGGGCGCGTCAGCGCTCCGGTGCATGCGCCGACATCCGGCGTCATCACGGAGATCAGCGACCACCTTGTGCCGCACTCGTCCGGGCTCAGCGCCAGGTGCATCATTATCGACACCGACGGCAGGGATGAGTGGACCGAACTCCCGCCGCCGATCGAGGACTATACCTCTGTTGACACTGCCGTGCTGATCGAGCGCATCCGCGAATCCGGCATCGTCGGGCTGGGTGGTGCAACATTTCCCAGCAGCATCAAACTGGAGGCGCGCAACAGCAACATCGACACCCTGATCATCAATGCCGCCGAATGCGAACCCTATATCAGCTGCGACGACATGCTGATGCGTGAACAGGCGGACCAGATTGTCTCGGGCATTCATATCGTGCAGTATATTCTTGGCGTCAAACGCTGCCTGATCGGGATCGAAGACAACAAACCAGATGCCATCAAAAACATGAGCGCAGCAGTTGCAGCTGCGTCACTGCAGAATACTGACGTTGTCACCATACCGACGCTCTATCCCAGCGGTGGTGAACGCCAGTTGACGCTGCTGCTGACCGGCAAGGAGGTACCGTCCCACGGCATCCCNGCCAACATTGGCATCGTCTGTCAGAATGTCGGCACCGTCTACGCGATTGCCGACGCGGTGCTGAAGGGGCATCCNCTGATTTCCCGCATTGTCACTCTCACCGGCGAAGGCGTAGCGCAGCCNCAGAATATCTATTCGCTAATCGGNACGTCCGCCAGCGATCTGATTTCACAGGCCGGCGGCTATACCGACAAGGCAAACCAACTCATTTGCGGCGGCCCGATGATGGGNTTTTCCATGCCAAGCGACGAGGTTCCCGTCACCAAGGGTGTCAACTGNCTGCTGGTCGCCAGTGAGCAGGATTGCCCNCCTCCAAAACCCGCCACNGCCTGCATCCGCTGCGGCAAGTGCGCCGAGGCGTGTCCGGCGCAATTGCTGCCGCAGCAGCTCTACTGGCACTCCCGTTCGCGCAACTTCGACAAGGCTCAGGATTACCACCTGTTCGACTGCATCGAGTGCGGCTGCTGCTCGCATGTGTGCCCTTCCCATATCCAGCTGGTGCACTACTACCGTTTTGCGAAGACGCAAATCTGGAGCAAGGAGAAGGAGAAAAGCAAGGCTGATCTCGCCCGTCAACGCCACGAGGCAAGGGTGGCGCGGCTCGAGCGCATCGCTGAAGAGCGCAAGGCGCGTATGCGCAAAAAGAAGTCCGCACTAAAGAGTAAAAACAGCGGTGATGACAGCGCCAAGAAAGCCGCCATTGCCGCCGCTGTCAAACGTGCTGCTGCAAAAAAATCTGCAGCAAAGAGAGCAACCGAAACCAAGCAGGACGCCTCGGAATAATGCAATTTTCAACCTACAGTTCACCTCATACCGGCCACACTGAAAACGTCACGCGCGTAATGGCNCAGGTTCTGCTAGCCATGATTCCCGGCATTATCGCGATGACCTGGTATTTCGGCTGGGGCATAGTTATCAACATACTAATCGCATCTGTGGCTGCCGTATCCGCTGAAGCCTTTGTCCTGAAACTTCGCAAACGCGCTATCGCCCCGGTCATCATGGACCTCAGCGCCATAGTCACTGCAGTGCTGTTTGCCATCTCCATCCCGCCGCTGCTGCCCTGGTGGCTGACNGTCGGCGGCATATTGTTTGCCATCATCGTCGTCAAGCAACTCTACGGCGGTCTGGGTTTCAACCCCTTCAACCCCGCCATGGCCGCCTACGTCCTGNTGCTGGTCTCCTACCCATCCGAGATGACCAACTGGCTGCCGCCGCGACAGTTGTCTACGCATAGCCTGGACTTCCTCACCACGCTCGGCATCATCTTCGGCAACGGCCTGCCCCAGGGTTTGAGCTGGGATGCCCTTACCATGGCAACCCCGCTGGACGAGATGCGCACCCAGCTGGATATGGGCAAGATGATCAGCGAAATCCGTCACAGCCCTATGTGGGGCGATTACGGTGGTCTCGGCATCGAGTGGGTCGCCAACTGGTTCCTGCTCGGCGGCCTGCTTCTGTTATGGCGTCGCATTATCACCTGGCATATCCCGGTATCGATGATTGGCGCAATACTCATCATGGCGACAGCCTGGTGGCTGGCTGAACCTGAGGCCAACCCCTTTCCTGCTTTCCATCTCTTCAGCGGCGGAGTTATCTTGGGTGCCTTCTTTATCGCCACGGATCCTGTAACGACTGTTACCACCAAAAAAGGACAGCTGATCTTCGGCGCCCTGATCGGCGTACTGATCTACAGCATTCGCAGCTGGGGCGGCTATCCGGACGCGGTCGCCTTTGCCGTGCTGCTGATGAACATGGCCGCACCCACCATCGGCTACTACACACAGCCGCGCATCTATGGAGATCAGGAGAGCAAGGATGCTTCTTAAAAACATCCTTGCATCCGGTCTGATTCTCGGCTTTTTCGGCATCCTTGGGGCGCTGCTGGTCTCCGGCACTGAACAGCAAACCCGCGATATCATCATTCACAACGAACGCATGGCGCTGCTGAACCAGTTGTACGAGCTTGTTCCCCAGGCCGAAATCGACAACGATTTTTTGCAACACCCGCTGACGCTGGATGCGCCGGAATTTCTAGGCATCAGCAACACCACTGCTTACGTGGGGACGCAACAGGATAAACTTGCAGCAATCGTGTTCGAGGCAACCATCCCCAACGGTTATGCCGGCCCGATCCTGATGCTGGTTGCCGTGGACAGCAAGGGAACACTCAGAGGGGTGCGCATCGTCTCCCACAGTGAAACCCCNGGACTGGGCGACAAGGTTGAACTGGAGCGCTCCGACTGGGTGCTGGGATTCAACGGAAAATCACTGACCAATCCCGACGAGTCTCAGTGGAAGGTCAGGAAGGATGGCGGCTTGTTTGACCAGTTTACAGGCGCGACCATCACCCCGCGGGCGATTGTCAACAGCGTCAGAAAAACGCTGCTCTATTTCAACAAGGAGCACCAGGCGATTTTCAAACGCTACCTCAAAGAAGCTCGAAATGAGGCACACAAAGAGGCGCAGAATCCATCATGAACAGCTATAGAGAGATTATCAGCAACGGCCTGTGGGGCAACAACCAGGCGTTGGTGGCGCTGCTTGGGCTGTGTCCGCTGCTGGCAGTCAGCAATACCGCCATCAACGGCCTGGGACTGGGGCTTGCAACCACCCTGGTGTTGCTGCTCTCCAACACCTCGGTATCGCTGATCCGTCACGTGGTGCGCCCGGAAGTAAGGCTGCCGGTGTTTGTACTGGTGATCGCCTCATTCGTGACGGCGGTCGAACTCTCCATGAAGGCGTACTTCTTCGACCTCTACAAGATCCTCGGCATCTTCATTCCGCTGATCGTCACCAACTGCGCCATCATCGGCCGCGCAGAGGCCTTCGCCTCAAAAAACAACCCAGCCAAGGCAGCCGTCGACGGTCTCGCAATCGGCATCGGCTTCACACTGGTGCTGTTTGTGCTTGGCGCAAGCCGTGAGTTGATCGGTCAGGGAACCCTGCTCTCGCAGGCGCACCTGATGTTCGGCGAGACTGCACGGGACTGGACCATCCAGATCGAAGGATTCAAGGGCGCCCTACTCGCCATCCTGCCGCCCGGCGCATTCCTCGGCCTGGGCTCCATCATTGCACTGAAGAACGTCATCGACCACTGGCAGCAGAAGCAGACCGCAAAAGAGCCCGTCATTGAAGCCGCACCGCAGGAGTCTCCCGGTTAGGAATCGCGCAATTTAACACTGAGTTATTGAGTGGTTACGTAACACCTCAATAACTCCGTGCATTGAAAATATTTTGTTAAAACAGATGTCATTGCGAGGGAGCCTAAGCGACCGTGGCAATCTGGTTAGGGGATTGCCGCAGTCGCTTAGGCTCCTTCGCAATGACGGTATTCACACGGACTTATTGAGAACTTACGCGGTTACTGCAACTTCCGCTATTCTGATGAAATCGTTTGAGGTTACCTCGCTGCGCTCGCAATGACGAGATTGAGGCTCTTGCATTAATCATTTTTAATCATTATGATTAAATCACGTTCACTTCCTCGGGATGCAAGATGTCACAAACTGAAACCAGGGTGCTTACCGCACATGTGCCACTACCACTGGCCGAGAAAGTCGATATGATGGCATCCCGTTTGGAGCGCTCCCGTGGCTGGATCATGAAACAGGCATTGTCGGCATGGATTAGCCAGGAAGAGGAGCGCAATCGTCTCACGCAAGAGGCGCTGGCAGACGTAGATGCTGGAGATGTCATCGATCACCAGGCTGTTCAGGCCTGGGCCGACAGCCTCGGCGCCAACAACCCATTGCCACCGCCCCGCTAATGGAACTGAAATGGACGAGCAAGGCGCTATCGGATTTGGCGCGACTGTATAAATTTCTGGCGCCAGTGAATCAGCAGGCAGCAGCGAACACCGTTCAAATGCTAACCATAGCACCGGAAACTCTGTTGGAGAATCCACGTATTGGAGAACAGCTATTTGAATTCGAGCCACGCGAAGTTCGTAGAATTATTGCTGGCCACTACGAGATGCGCTACGAAATTCAGGAATCCTGCATCTACATATTGCGGCTATGGCATACACGGGAAGAGCGATAGCATCCAGATCGAGGGCTTCAAGGGCGCCCTGCTCGCCATCCTGCCGCCCGGCGCGTTCCTTGGCCTGGGCTCCATCATTGCGCTGAAAAACGTCATCGACCACTGGCAGCAGAAGCAGGCGGCAAAAGAGCCCGTCGTTGAAGCCACGCCGCAGGAGTCTCCCGGTTAGGAATCGCGCAATTTAACACTGAGTTATTGAGTGGTTACGTAACACCTCAATAACTCCGTG
>JGI24023J19991_10001334_pt1 | contig 19039 bp, 20 predicted proteins | sample Cruoilmetagenom1_FD_19991 | JGI IMG/M metagenome (IMG submission 19991) | reverse complement strand
ATCATCGGCGGCATCATTCCGGCCGACGACAAGAAAAAACTCGAAAAACTGGGTGTTTCAGCCGTTTATACGCCGAAGGATTTCGAGCTCAACCGCATCATGGGCGACATCGTCGAGCTGGCGGGCCGCCGGGCGGAGAAGGCTGCCTAAGGGCGGGTCGCAAGGTACGGGCCCTAGGCCGCCTTGGCGTCGGTCTGCGCCCCTTCGGCGGGTCCCGCGATGGGCAGCCGAACCGTGAAGGTGCTGCCTTCGCCCGGCTTGCTCTCGGCACTGACCGAGCCGTCGTGCATCTGCACCAGCATATTCACCACATTGAGACCGATGCCGGTGCCTGGAATTCCGGTCGATGTCTCGGCCCGGAAGTACCGGTCGAACAATTTCGGCAGATCCTTCTCATCGACTCCGATACCGTGGTCTTGCACTGAGATCGCCACATGATCATCCTCTGCGCGCGCCGTCATCGAGATATCCGGAGCGTCGGGCGCGTACTTCACCGCATTGGAGAGCAGGTTGGTGAACACCTGCTCCAGGGCGCCCGTATCGGCCTGTATCGAGTCCGGCATACCCGCCAAATCACACGTGATGACGTGGGACTTGGTGACCTCCTGCTGACGCGCGCAAACTTCCTTCAAGACATTGGCGATATCGCAAGGTCCGATGTCGACCTTGACAGCTCCCTCTTCTATGCGGGCCGCGGCGAGCGTGCTCTCCATCAGTTTCGTCATGCGTTGAACCGCGCCTCTGATCTTGTCGAGTCTCTGAAGGGTATCTTCCGGCGTAAGTTGTCCATTATCCAGCCGGCGCTTCATCCGTTGCGCGGCGCCGTCGATGATGGCGAGCGGCGTGCGGAACTCGTGGCTGGTCATTGAAACGAATTGGCGCTGCAATTCGTTCAGCTCTTTTTCTTGCCTCAACGCCACTTTCAGCTCTTCGGCTTTGGCCTTTAGGCCCTCGGTTGCCATGTCGACCTGATCCTGGAGGTGATGGCGGTGGACGGTCAGTTCCTTTTCCGTCCGCTCCCGTAGTACGGCATGGCCCATCTGGATGCCGGCATGGTCGAGGATTTCAACAAGTTCGGCGTCGGGTTCAATCGGCGCCGACGAGAAAAATTCGAGCACTGCAACCACTTCATCGTAAACTATTGCTGGAAACGCCGCCCCGCCGATAAGACCCGCCTCTGCGGCCGCCTCGGATCTTGGAAAACCGGTATGGATCCTTGCATCTATCCAGCACGACTCCTTTTGTTTGAGGACGCGGCCGGGCAAATCCTGTCCTGGTTCGAACACGGTCTCCCGGGTCGCCTCTTCGAGAGAGCCAAAACGGTCGTCATCGATAAGCTGCCAGGAAGTCGCGAGGCTCAGGTTCCCCGAACTGTCCTGCGACGGCATATAGACATGTCCGATTTCCCAGCCGGTATGCCTGCAGATAGTGGCCAGCAAATAGTCGAAAGCGCTGCTCACGTCCGCCGACAGATTGGCGGCCGCCGAGATCGAATTCATCAAATCGAGCACGGCGGCTTGCTGCTCCATCTGCGTGGTCAATTGCTCCGAATCCGTCATGTCGGAGCCGGTTCCGCGGTACCCCTTGAAATTACCCTGCGCGTCGAAGACGGGCATGCCGCTGGCAGAAAGCATCAGCGTTTTGCCGTCATCGTTGGTCATGGTGTATCTGAAATCGCGGAACGGCCATTGGACCATCAGATCGTGCCGGTGACGGTCCCAATCGGCTTCCTCGTCCATGCCGATTTCTTGGCGTGTTTTGCCCAATATCTGGTCGGGAGAAATTCCTGTTTTCATTTGGAACCTGTCCGACAGGTAAGTGTAACGCAGCTCTTCGTCGCATTCCCAGATCCAGTCCGATGAAATCTCCGCGATGTCCTGGAACCGTTTTTGACTGGTGTTCAGTTTTTCCTGCGCCCGCTTGTGCTCGGTGATGTCGGTTCGAATGGCCACGTATTTTGAGATTTTTCCGTTGGCGTCCTTGAATGGATTGATCGTTGTCTCGACCCAATAATGCGAGCCGTCCTTGGCGCGGTTCTTGATCTGGCCGTGCCAGACCCCACCGTTCGCGAGGGTTTTGTACATGTCGCGGAAAAAATCTTCCGGATGATGGCCCGATGATACGATGCGATGATTTTCACCGACCAATTCGTCTCTGTCGTACTGCGAGATTTGGCAGAATTTATCGTTGGCGTAAGTAATCGTGCCGGCGGTATCCGTCGCCGTAACGATGGCGTGCTCATCGAGCGCCAGTTGGTGGAAGGCCAGCTCATCGGATGCCCGCCTATGTCCGATGACGTTTTGCCTGAAGACTTCAAATGCCTTCGCCAGGTCGCCGATTTCATCGTTGGAGCGCACATCGAATTTGAACGCCGTGTCGCCGGAGTTGATGGCGTACAAGCCCGCGACCATCTCTCTCAGCGGCTGTGAAATGCTGCGCCTCACCAAAAATGAGGTCAGCACCAAACCCAAACCCAGAGCGGCCAGGGAAATGATGAAAACCAGTTTGATGACGAATTTCTCGTGCTCGTCCGCCGTCGACACCGCCACATCGATGAACGTCCCGATATTGAGAAGCAGAATCTTGACCGACTGATTGAGCTGCTGCTCGACTTTTTCTGTCTTTTCGAGCATCGCGTGGGCGGCGTCCCGTTCGCCGGCGCGAAGCTTGGTGAAGATCGCCTTCACGTTGGCCGCGTAATTCGCGTGTTGGGACGCGATCTTTCCAAGATCCGAAGCCGTGTCCTCAAAAAAATTACGAGCTCTGATGCTCTGGGTGCCGGTATCGGCAGATTGGATAATTGAAATTGCGTCTGCGATCTCCTCGCTGATTTTGGAGTTCAAGTCTTCGAACGTCGCTTCGGCCCTATCAAACCCTGTTTTGGCCCCGTCGAACGCATTTGTCATAACGCCCGCGCGAACCGCGCGTTCGAAGTTGACCGACTGCTGGAGCTGATGGACCGTGACTTTCGTCATCGCGTTCGTCAGCGGAATATGGCGCTCTGCGATGCCATCGATCTCCGAGCTGATCTTGGACATTTGCCAAAGGCTGAAGCCCGCCACAAGACCGGACAACACGAGACAAACGCCGACGATGCCGCAGACCTTTGCGCCAACGGAAAAAGAGAACATGGCCCGGCCGCGGCGCTTTTCTGAAGGTTCTCGCTTCATGCCGGGCTCCGACAAGTCCATCGGTTCCATGGAGCCCCAAGCGTGGCCGCGACCCCCATCGCCGCGTGCGGGATTTTGCTTGTGGGCGGGCCGGCGGTTACGCGGATAAAACCGATGATCCGTCTGGCGGAGTGAAACGCCCGGCCAGGGAGTGGTTCATTATCCGTCATTTTGTCAGGTCCAATACCGGCTCCGAAAATCGCTACGAGCAACTACAACTATTAGTTGCAAATCTTAGGATCACAAACTTAAGCCGGTGTTAAATTAGATTCAGCGGCCCGCGTCGCATTTGGCGGCGTATGGCGCAGTTTTCGCAAATTTGGTGATTTGAACCGTTCTCGCCGGGCCGCCTGCTTGCGGTCGCATTGGGCGGCATCGGGTCCGCCCGCCCGGCCTTACCCCGTGCCCGTCGCCGCCAAGCCGCACTCCAGGTGTTCGGCCATGGAGTGGAACAGGTCGGGCGCGTTGATCGGCTTTGAAACATAGCCGTCCATACCAGCCTCTAGATAGGTCTCGCGGTCGCCGGCCATGGCGTTGGCGGTGAGCGCCACGATCGGCATCCGCGCCGCTGGACCTTCGAGTTCGCGGATCCTGCGCGTCGCCTCGAGCCCGTCCATCTCGGGCATCATCACATCCATCAGCACCAGATCGAAGGCGCTCTTTTGCACCATTTCGAGCGCTTCGCGGCCGTTGGCGGCAAACTCATGGCTCAGGCCGAATTTGTCGAGATAAGCCGCGATCAACATCTGGTTGGTGGCGTTGTCTTCGACGATCAGCACGTGCCCTTTGAGCGCGCTGGCCGCGCCGGCGCCAGGGGTATTTTCGCTCCGCCGAAGCGCGTCATTGTCGGTTTCCTTCAAGGGCACCCAAAGCGAAAAGGTGCTGCCCGAGTCCTTGCTGCTGCGGCATTCGAGCCGGCCGCCCATTGCCTCCGCCAGTCGGCGGGCGATCGAGAGACCGAGGCCCGTGCCGCCATATATGGGCGAGATTGTGCGGTCGGCTTGCGTGTAGGGCTCAAACAGCCGTTCCTGCTGTTTGGCTGTCAGTCCGATGCCGGTGTCGGTCACGTCGAATCGCAACAGAAGTCCCGGCGCCTCATGCACCCGCGTGACCGTGATGGCCACGCTTCCCTCATGGGTAAATTTGATGGCGTTGTCGCACAGGTTCGAGAGCAGCTGGCGGATTCGCAACTGATCGCCGATCACCACCGCCGGGCAATCGCTGGCCACATCCAGCGAGCACGCCAACCCCTTTTCTTCGGCCCGCACGCGCAGGCCCTCGCCAACGCCCGCCAGCAGTTGCCGGAAGTCGAAAGGTCCCGGCTGCAACTCGTATCTGCCGGCCTCAAGCTTGGAAAAATCGAGAATATCGTTGAGGATTGACAGCAAACCGCGGCCTGAATGCTGCAGCGTTTCGGCATAGTGGCGCTGGGTTTCGTCCAAATTGGTGGCCCGCAGCAGCTCGGCCATGGAAATGATGGCGCCCATCGGCGTGCGCACTTCGTGGCTCACCGTTGCAAGCAGATCGGACTTGGCCTTCGCCAGCGCCTCGGCTGCTTTGCGCGCGTGCTTTTCGGAGGCGAGCGCCTCTTTCAGCGTCTCGATCTCCAGCATCGCGTTTTTGGGCGTGGTTGGCTCTTGCGTCATGGGGCGCGACAATCCTTGGTTGGGGATCGATTATCGTGGCCGCGCCTTAACGTTCGCCTAAAACCAAAGCCTGAAATGGAGCGCGCGCGCTCAGTCGGCCAAACCCACCATGGCGGCGATCTGCGATGGGCTTGCCCCGCCCTTGCGCAGGGCGCTCAGGCTCTTGTCGAGATGGCGTTTCGAAAGCTTGCGGCCGGTCTCGTCCGTCACCAGGCGATGGTGGTGATAGAGCGGTTCGGGCAGATCGAGCANGATCTGCAGCAGCCGGTGAATGTCGGTTGCCGCATAAAGGTCCATTCCCCGCACAACGTGGCTGATCTTTTGGATGGCGTCGTCGACCACGACCGCAAGGTGATAGCTCGTGGGCACGTCTTTGCGCGCGACCACCGCGTCGCCCCAGCGGGCGGGATTTGCGGCTTCGCGCTTGATATCGGATTTGCCCGGCTCGAAACTGCCGAAGGTAATCTCGCCACCGGCCTTCTGGCGCGCCTGCTCCACCGCGCGGGCCATATGGATGCGCATGGCAAACGGTTTGCCTTCCGCCTTGTAGCGCTCGGCCAGCGCCGGGTCCAAGTCGCGATGGAGNCCGGGATAAAGCGGCGCGCCGTCTGGNTCTAAGGGCGCGCCGGCCTTGCCGGTCGCACGGGCTGCATCGCTTATCTCGCTCCGGCTGGCGAAGCAGGGATAGAGCAGTCCCATTGCATCCAGACGCTCNAGCGCGCCGCGATAGGTCTCGAAGTGTTCCGATTGGCGCCGGACGGGTTCTTCCCAGGTCAGGCCGAGCCAGCTCAAGTCGTCGAGGATCTGAGCCTCGAACTCGGGCCGGCAGCGGCCGATATCGATATCTTCGATGCGCAGCAGAAATCGCGCGCCCATGGCCTGCGCGCCGCGATAGGCCAAAAGCGCCGAGAAGGCGTGGCCCAGATGCAGTTCGCCGTTTGGGCTTGGCGCAAACCGGATGGCAGCTTGATCGTTCATCGCGTTATAGTCGGGCGTCGCGCCGAAACGTCAACAGGGGCTCATGGCATGGACNACCGCATCATCGAGACCGAGGCCGACATCAGCGAAGGGCTGGCGGCGTTGCGGCTTGCTTGCGCGCACATGGACCGGGCCGCCGAACTTGCCGGCACGCCGCCGCTGCGCCGCCGCGCCAATGCGTTCGCAGGCCTCGCCCGAACCATCGTCGGCCAACAGCTCTCCGTCGCCAGCGCCAATGCCATTTGGGGGCGGCTCGAGGCCCTGGTGGATCCATTCGAGGCGAGCCGTTTGGCGCCCCAGCCCGACGAGGCCCTGCGCGGCGTCGGGCTTTCGGCGGGCAAGGTCGCGACCCTGCGCGGCATCGCCGAGGCGATTGAAACCGGCGCGCTGGATCTCGACGCGCTGGCCGGGCGTCCCGATGACGAGGTGCATTCCGCCCTCGTCGCGCTCAAGGGCGTGGGCCCCTGGACGGCGGACATTTACGTGATGTTCTGCATCGGGCGCGCGGATGCATTCGCGGCCGGAGATTTGGCGCTGCAGGTCGCCGTGCAGGATCTCCTGGATCTGGAATCGCGGCCAAGCGAAGCCGAACTCGTCGAAATCGCCGAGCGCTGGCGCCCCTGGCGCGGAGTCGCGGCGCGCCTGCTCTGGGCCTATTACCGCGAGCGCCGCAACGCCGCCTCCGGCATTCCGGTCTAACGGCGCTTTAATCGCAATCCCTTGGGTGTTTCATCCTCGAAACCACTCTATGTAGTACGCTTCACAGACGTGACACGCATCTGTAGTATGGCAGCGCGGAGGCAGAAAACGCGCCGTTCGGGGTCAGACCCCTCGGTGCCGATCAGAACGGCGATGCCGTCGGGGCAATGCCGTCGGGATGTGACTTGTGAGTATCATGGCCGCCTCGCCGGACGCCTATCCGGCCTTGGTTTTGAACGCCGATTTCCGGCCGCTCAGCTATTATCCCTTGTCGCTGTGGTGCTGGCAGGACGCGGTCAAGGCCGTGTTTCTGGACCGCGTCAACATCGTCTCGGAATACGAACGCCACGTGCGCAGCCCGTCGCTTGCGATCAAGCTCCCCAGTGTCGTCTCGCTCAAATCATATGTGCGCCCTGCGCTCTACCCGGCCTTCACCCGTTTCAACGTGTTCCTGCGCGATCGCTTCTCCTGCCAGTATTGCGGCGACGGCGATGACCTGACATTCGATCATTTGATACCGCGCTCGCGCGGTGGCATGACGCGCTGGAACAACGTCGTGACGGCGTGTGCGCCGTGCAACCTCAGAAAGGGCGGTAAGTTGCCGCGTGACGCCAACATGCTGCCCGAACAGGCGCCCTACAGGCCGACCGTCTATGAGCTCCATCGCAACGGCCGGCTGTTCCCGCCCAACTACCTGCATGAGAGCTGGTTCGACTATCTCTATTGGGACACCGAATTGGAGCCGTAGAATTTTCCGGTATTGGTTTTGAGCCAAATCATTGGCTCTCGCTCCGACTGCTGGTAGGGTGTGCGCTTCATGACAAGACAAGCGAAAATCACACGCCTCAGTGCAGGCTTGCTCGCTATCGCCGTGCTTGCGTTTGCGGCCGCCTATGCGCTCAAGTCCGATAATCAGGAGGGCATCCGCGCGGCGATAACCGCGCAGATCGAAGCCTTCAGACGCGATGACGGCGCTGCAGCCTTCGCCATCGCCGCGCCCGAAATCCAGGCCAAATTCGGCAGTCCCAAGTCTTTCATGAACATGGTGGCCGCGACTTACCCGCAGGTCTACCGGCCACGCCGTGTCGATTTCCTGGACTCCATGGAGGCCGACGGCCGGTTCTTACAGAAGGTTCTCTTGATCGACCACGAGGGCAACGACGCGCTTGCGGTCTATTCGTTGGTTCGGGTCGATGGCGTCTGGCGCATCTCGGGCTGCATCGTCAGCGAGCCGCCCGGCAAGGCGGTCTAAGCGGCCTGCGGATCAATCCGGTTACCCGCCGCTGCGCGCGCCGTAGATGCCGACCGCCGCCAACCCGGCCGAAATCACCCCGCTCCAACCGGCAAACGAGAGACCGAACAGGCGCCAGGGCGCCTCGTCGCAGCGGATGACGCGGGCCTGGTCCAGGGCTTGCTGGAGACCGTCGGTGGCAAAACCCGCCGCTCCTGCGCCGCTGCACGTCTCTGGTCCGGGCCACCACTTCCACTCAACGCCCGAATGATAGAACCCGAGCCCCGCATTGATGATAAAGGCGAGCGCACAGGCCGCGAGCAGCAGCCGGGCGGGACCCGATCGTCCGCCATAGGCCAGTATCAGCGCCAGAAAACCGGCTGGAACCGCGCCGTAATAGGCCAGACGCTCGGTCAGGCAGAGCGGGCATGGATTGTAGCCGCCGAGATATTCGAAACCGAGCGCTGTTGCCAGGGCTGCCAGCGCGCCCAGGCTGAGGACCAAACTGGCGCTCTGCAGCGGCGGGGCAGCGATCAAGGCCGGAATCGAAAAGCGTTGGCTCATAGTATGTATTTCACGAGCACGAAGCCGCCAAACAGCAGAACGAAAAACACCGTCGTCACCAGCCCCAGCCGGCGTTCGATGAAGTCGCGGATAGGCGGTCCGAACCAATAGAGCAGAGCACTCACCAAGAAAAACCGCAGGCCCCGCGCCGCGATGCTGGCGATTAGGAAGACGATGAAATTTAGCTGTGTCGCGCCGCTGGCGATCGTGATCACCTTATAGGGAAACGGCGTGATGCCCGCCAGAAAGACGATCCAGGCGCCGTAATCGTTATAGCGGCTGGCGAATTCGGCGAAGGCTTCCGAATAGCCGTAAAAGCCGAGGACGGGGCGCCCGACCAACTCGAACAGAAAGTAGCCGATGGCATAGCCGGCGATCCCGCCCACCACCGAACTCAGCGTCGCTATGGCCGCATAGACCCACGCCTTAAGCCGATCGGCCAACACCATGGGAATCAGCATGACGTCGGGCGGAATGGGAAACACCGAGCTCTCCAGGAAGGCGACGACCGATAGCGCCCAGGCCGCGTGGCGGTGGGTGGCCATCTCCAGAACCCAGTCATATAGGCGGCGCAACATGGGGCCTCATAACCTCGCGGGCTGCCCTTGTCCATCGCGCCTTGGCGCGCATGGAATAATTCGCCTCCGGCGCTCGCGTATTGACGCTCAATCGCCCATCGCTATCATGCGCGACCGCTGGAGGCCCCAGTGGCGGAATTGGTAGACGCGACAGACTCAAAATCTGTTGTCCGCAAGGGCGTGCTGGTTCGAGTCCGGCCTGGGGCACCAGCATTGTAAGATGCGCGCCTGGAGCAATGCGCTTGCGGCGCCTTTCGCGCTCCAGCCTGTGGCGGCAGGCGCGCGCAACGAAAGAGGAATGAACCGGGATGTTTCGACACGCGGTCACGGCGCTAGCATTCGCGCTCCTGCTGTGCCTCCCGGTTCGCGTCCTTGCCGGGCCCGCGCTGTTGTTCGAACCCGCAACCGGCCGCGTCCTTTACGCCGAGGACCCTGATTTGAGCTGGCATCCGGCCTCGCTCACCAAGATGATGACTGCCTATCTCACCTTCGCCGCCATAAGCCGCGGCGAACTTTCGATGTCCGACAAGGTGATTTGTTCGGCCAACGCCAACAAGCAGCCGCCCAGCAAGATCGGCCTGCCCATCGGCGCGGAAATGAGCGTCGAATTGGCGCTGAAGTCGTTGATCATCAAATCGGCAAACGACGTCGCCGTCATGGTGGCCGAGAAGGTCGGCGGCAGCGAGGCCCGCTTCATCGATCAGATGAACGCCGCGGCCAAGCGGCTCGGCATGACGCGCACGCGCTTCGTCAACCCGCACGGGCTGCCCGACACCCGTCAAGTGACCACGGCGCGCGATTTGGCGCTTCTCACCCGCGCCCTCATGAAAGAATTTCCCGACTATGGCGATTTCTTCGCCATGCAGCACGTTAAGATCGGCAAGCGTCGGCTGCGGTCGCACAATTCGCTTTTGCGCAGATACGTCGGCGCCGATGGCATGAAGACCGGCTTCATCTGCGATTCCGGCTACAACGTCGTCGCCAGCGCGACCCGCGACAATGTCCGGCTGGTGGCCGTCGTGCTGGGCGCGCGTTCTGGCCAAAGCCGCAGCGTGCGGGCGCGGAAGCTGCTGGACCACGGATTTGAGTGGTATGACTGGAAGTCGCTGTTCGCCAGGGACATCGACATTTTGCCCATCCAGCAGGCCTCCCTTGCCGAGGCGCCCGGCAACATGCGCTCGCGCGTCTGCGCCGTCCGCCGCAAGGCGCGCCGCACCAAACGCAAGCGCAAGCGCAAAAAGCGATAGATACACGGGGCCGGTGTCGTCATGGCCCGATCCTTGCGGCAGCAGCCCCATCAGCGGCCGCAGGAGCTTTGAGCGCATCATTATGATCCAATCCACGACTTCCCAAGTCCAAGCACACCATGGCGGCGTTCGCGACCAGGAAATTCGCGATATGTCTCTCGTTTTGTTGAGAAAATTCGGATCGAGCGCGTTCGATGTGGCCGAAGATTTCGCCCGCGAACATCGCGCCATCGGCGACCAAGCGCGCGCCCACATATGGGACAAGGTGTGCCGCGAACTCGACCAAACGCGAACCCTTTCTTAAACGCCGTCGCCTAGCATTGGCCCACCGCCCGGCGTGCGATTGGATAGGGCCATGACCGTTCACGACACCGTAAATGCGAGCAAACGCGGCACACTGGGCCAGGTCGTCGAAAGCCTGCAGCGCCAGATCAGCTCCATTGTGGCAGGCGTCGGCGAACACGTCCCTGCCCAGCGCACCGCGCTCACGGCATTTTCAATCCGTATCGCAAGCGCCGCGATCGCCTACGCCTCGCAGGTCGTACTCGCCCGCCTGATGGGTGGATTCGAATACGGCATCTTTGTTTTTGTTTGGGTTTGGGTGCTGATTTTGGGCGGCCTGTCGCCGCTCGGCATGAGCACGGCCACCATTCGCTTCATACCGGAATATTTGGCAAAGAGCCGCCTGGGCCACTTGGCGGGACTGTTGCGCACCAGCCGGTTGTTGGCGCTCGGCGTCAGTTCGGCGGTGGCGCTCGCCGGCTTGGCAGGCCTGACGTTGTTCGCCGATAGCGTCGATCCGATTTATCTGCTGCCTGCGAGTCTCATACTCGTCTGTCTGCCGATGTACGCATTGATCGATATTCAGGATGGGCTGTGCCGCGGATTCGGTTGGATCGGCATGGCCTTGGTGCCGCCCTATATCCTGCGTCCAACCTTGTTGTTGGCCACGTTTGGATGCGCTGTCCTGCTCGGATTTGAAGCGAACGCCCTTACGGCGGCCGGCGCCGCGGTCGTGGCGGCCTGGGCGAGCGGCCTGATGCAGGCAATCGCGTTCGAATGGCGCGTGCGCCGCGATATCAAGCCCGCCGCGCCGACATATCAAATGCGTCTTTGGATGGTGACTGCGCTGCCGATGCTGCTGTTTCACGGCTTCGAGCTGCTTTTGCAGCACACCGACATACTGGTGTTGAGCCTTTATGCCCTTCCAAACGAGATCGGCATCTATTTCGCAGCACTCAAAACCATCGGTCTCGTATCGTTCATTCACTTTGCGGTGGGAACCGCGGTGGCCAACAAATTCGCCGAACTCAACGTGCGCGGCAGCCGCGAAAAACTCCGCCGCTTCGTCGGCGAGACGGCGCGCTGGACATTCTGGCCATCGCTGGCCGCGGCCCTTTTGCTGCTGGCGCTGGGCCAACCCTTGCTCTGGCTGTTCGGGCCAGAGTTCACGGCCGGCTATCCGGTGATGTTCATCCTCGCGGCCGGCCTGTTGTTGCGGGCCGCCATGGGACCGGCCGAGTACGTCCTCAATATGCTGGGAGAGCAAAAAAGTTGCGCCGCTGTCTTGTTTGCCGCCGCCGCGCTTAACATCGCGCTGAATTTCGCGCTGATTCCCGAATTCGGCATATACGGAGCGGCACTTGCCACCACCACCTCCATGTGGGCCTCGAGTCTTGCCATGTTCGCGGTCGCCCGCGCCCGCCTTGGCCTCAATCTGTTCGCCTATAGCGCACGATAGGCCAGCCAGCCCTAAAGCGGCGCGCCCAGCACAAGCGTCCAAAATGTTTGGTATTGGGTTTGTGGCGCGATCACCAGCGCAATGCCCATATGTGTTGCGTCGGGCAGCAGCAAATTGTCATTGTGATTGGGGCTCTCTTGCCAACCTTTGAAGACCTCCGGCAGCGACATCTGGCCGGCGCCCACATTCTCCGCCGCCAATTTGGCCTTAAAGCCCGTCCCCTTGACCCGGTCCCACGGATCGGTTCCGTCGGAGCCCTTATGTGAAATCCGGTCGTTTTTCGCCAAGTCGCTGGAGTGGCGTTTGGCCGCCGACGCGAGCTTGCCGTCCAGACGCAGGGGTTTTAGACCCTTGCGCGCGCGGTAGGCGTTGATCATGTCGCGGGCGCTTTCTGGCGCAAGCGTCACTTCGCCTGCCGCCAGACGTTGTGTGTTGGCCGTGCGATCCAACCCGGTTTCGGCGCAACCCGCCATCAGCTGAAGCGCCAGCACGGCCGCGGGCACAGCCCGCCATCGCCACAATCGCTTTGTTGTCACCGTCAGCACAATGCGGGCTCGGCCTCTTCCCAATCTGGACGCATGACTTGGCACGGCACGAGGTTGGAATTAGGCTTGTGCCATAAATCTCCGCTTTTCAAACAGGTCGATATGGCGTCGATAAGTGTAACGTTTCTCGCCGTGCTTCTTGCGTTGCTGCCGGCAGGCCGCGTCAAAGCGCAAGCGTCCCTTGAGGGACAGGAAAAACGTGTCCTCAATTTGACAAAATCAAGCTGGGCCCATTTTCGCGATTTCGACGGCAGGCAATTGATCTACTTCACGCACCTGGAAAGCTATCGCTGCGCCATCAAGGCTGTTCGCTACAGCCTGAACGGCGACGCTCTCGATCGGGCCTGGCGGCTGCAGCCCTGTGACCCCGGCAAGCCGCACGCCATCACAACGGACCGGCCTTATATTTCACTGCCCCTTGGCAGCGCCAAGACCATCGCGCTGGAACTGACGTTCGACGACGGCTCCAAAAGTTCCATCACGCGCATCGGCGTCAATAACGAGATCATTGCTGCCCCGGCCCCCTAGCGCGCGCTGGACCTATGGTTCGGTCTTGACGAAGGTTCGCACGATCCAGAAATAGAGCGGATAGGCGGCGCGCCGGGCCGCTTTGAGCATCAGCACAAACGGCCAGGGAAACGCGATTTCGAATCGTCTGCGCTCGATCCCGCGTGCGATTTTTCCGGCCGCCTCTTCGACCGAAATGATGAAGGGCATCGGAAAGTCGTTGTCACGCGTCATCGCCGTATCGATGAAGCCGGGATTGACCACGCTGACGATGACGCCACTGCCGTCGAGCTCGCTCATCAGCGCCTCGGCATGGTTGATCAGCGCCGCCTTGGTCGGCCCGTAGGCAACAAGGCGCGGCAGGCCGCAATAACCCGCCACAGAGGCCACAATCACGATATGACCGCGGCCGCGTTCGATCATGCGCGGCAGCAGCGCGTCTATGGCGTTGACGACGCCCAGATAATTAACCCGCATTGTCCGCTCGCAGGCGGAGGCGTCGTAGTCGTGCGCGCCCATCTCCGACCAGATGCCGGCGTTCAGCACCGCCACGTCGACGGCGCCCAGGTTCGCTTCGATCTGATCGACGGCCGAGGACATGGCGTCGCGATCGGTAACATCGCCGGGATAGGCGGCAATCAGCGCGTTGCTTCGGGCCAATGCATCAAGTTTGTCTTTCGACCGCGCCGTCACGGCACAGCGCATATTTCGGTTGGCCATCAGCAAAGCCAGCTCCCGGCCGATGCCGGCGCTGCCGCCCGTAATCCATACAAGTTGCCGCTGCGATGTCATGCTAGCCCCTCCTGTCGCGCTTTCGCTTAACGCCTGAGACCGAGGCAAAGGATAGAATTTGGACCCGCCCGGGTCCATCGCGACGATCGCATGGACCGCCGCGTCAGTCGCGGACCAAATAGCGCCGCTTGAGGGCGACGATGCGCAAATAAGATTGCGTAATTTGCGTTTTGAGCGCCGGATCCTCGAGCGCGGCCTGTTTGATCGCCGCGATATAATGCTCGGGCGACGCCGTTTGGCCGGCCGTCGTGCCTGAAAGGATCAGCAGGTCGTTGCCGGCCCTGATGGCCCGTACCAGCGCCTCGCCCGGCGCGTAGCGCTTACGGATGGCGCCCATTTCCATATCGTCGCTGACGACGACGCCGTCGAATTTAAGTTGGCCGCGCAACACATCGCCCAGAAGCACGCGCGACAATGTCGCCGGCAGGCGTTCGTCCCCGCGGCTCTGATAGCGCCCAAGGTGAAGGTGGCCGATCATCACCATATCCGCCAGACCATCGGCGATCAGGCGCGCAAATGGGACAAGCTCCTGCTCCTGCCAGGTCTCGGAGATGTCGACAAAGCCCAAATGGCTGTCTTTGCGGCTGCTGCCGTGGCCGGGAAAATGTTTGAGAGCGGTGATCACGCCCTCGGCCTGGTGTGCCCGCACGAATGCGGCGCCATAGCGTGCGACGATTTCGGGATCGCGGGAATAGCTGCGGCCAATGCGCCCGATGATCGGATTTTGCGGATTGGTGTTGAGGTCCAACACCGGGCCGAAATTGACGTTGAAGCCGAATTGCGAGAGCTGGCGCGCCACATTGCGGTAATAGTCGTAAGCCTGCTCGGGCCCCAGCTTGGCCGCGACCCGTTGGGCCGAGTTGATGCGCTTCAAACCGACATTGCCCGCCAGCCGTTGCACCGATCCACCTTCCTGATCGACCGCGATGAAGGCTGGATGTCGGGAGGCCGATTGGGAGAAAAAGCGGGTGAGCGCCCGCGCGTTGGGCGCGTTGGAGAGGTTGCGTTTTAGAAAAATCACACCGCCGATATGCCCTTTGGCGAGCAGTGCGCCCAGTTTGCGCGGCCACTTTTGCTGCGGCCGCGTGCCGTCGAAGCCGACGATCAGCATTTGTCCGATCATCTCATCGAACGTCACTGAACTGGCGTGGGATTGGTCGCTCTGGGCGGCGGCCCGGCCCATCAAAAACGCGCCCGCGGCCAATGCGAGCACGATCTTGAGGACCCGGGTCAGCATCGGCGCCTTTGGGCCCGCATCAAATCTCTGCCGGGGTTCGGGGGGCCGCCTCACGCATTTTCGGTCGGAATGGCCAGCAACTCCGCCAGCAGCCGCTTCGAGGCAAGAAGATCTTCCAACGTATGTTGGTCGAGAACGCTGAAAAATTTCGCCAGTGCTTCTTCTAAAATCGGTCCCAGCGAGCACACCGGCTCGATGCAGCAATTGTCCCTGGCCGGTCCAAAGCATTCAACCAAATTAAAGTCGGGCTCCAGGTCCCGGACGACCTGCCCCAGATTGATTTGGTTGGCCTCGCGCCCCAACCGCATTCCTCCACCACGCCCGCGAACGGTTTCCAGATAGCCCTTGCGTCCCAATTCGTGCACGATTTTGGTCAAATGACTCTGGGGGACGTTATAGCGTTCTGCGACCTGTTTGATCGAGCAGAGTTGAGGCGACCTGACACCCACATATATGAGCGTTCGAAGTGCGTAGTCCGTGAACCGTGTTAAACGCATGACGCAGTCTTTATCCCAAGTGTTGTGAAGATACAGGCCACTTTCGTAAGGCTTCTCATTCAGCGGGCCTGCGGCGACCCTTGTCCTTCAAGGTGCGGCCCGAACCCTGGCCGGCGACAATCCAATAGCCCAACCCCATGAAAACAGTTCCGCTGATCACATTGCCTATTGTCACCCACAGCAGGTTGTAGCCAGCGCCGGCGACGGTAATTGTTTCCGGGTGCGGCGACAATAGGGCGACCGAAAAAATGGTCATGTTTGCAATGGAATGCTCAAACCCGCTGGCGATGAAGGCAAACAGGCACCAGAAGATCAAAATGCACTTGGCGGCGTCGTTCTCGGTCCGCGAGGACGTCCACAGCGCCAGGCAAACGAGCCAATTGCAGAGTATTGCCCGCGCTATCAGAGCGCTCGGCGCATCGTTCATCTTTTTTGCGGCAACCTTATAGATGAGGCCGTCGTCTTGCCCCAGGATAGCGCTTCCACCGGCGACAAACAGCGCCCCCAACAGCATGCAGCCCACCAGGTTGGCGATCCAACCCACCGACCAGACACGGCCCAAGTCGCCGAGTCCCGTTCGTCCGCGCAGCAGGCCATGGGTCATATACATCGTATGGCCTGTGAAAAGCTCCGATCCGGCGAACACCACCAATGTCAGCGCAATGCCGAAGCTCGCGCCCATCACCAGCCGGCGTACCGAGGGATCGACGAACTCGCCGACGCTGAAAATCAACAAAATGCCGATTCCCACATAGGCGCCCGCCATCATCGCGGCGACGAAGAACCCGAGCGGGTTTTCGCGCAGCATTTTGATTTCCCCCGCCGCCTTCTCCGCGAAACGGTCAATCGATTGATCGTACTGCATAGTTCTTGTCCTTGGTAATTTGGGTGTTTCGGTCGGGAGCTGCTTGGACTGCAAAACCCCGTCCGATGAAAAGCGGCACCGCCCATAAAAGGCTGAGTAAGCCCGCGACCGCAATGAACGAGACACCGAGCATCGTCTGGTCGTCGATCAGGTAACTGTTGCAGAGGCGTACCGGGCTGGCGATGTAGAGCCAAGCGAAAAACAGCAACATGGAGAGAAAATTGGTTTTGACGAAACCTCGCATGATGGCGCCGAGTTCAGGCCAACTGAGCGCCAGGGGCAAGCCCAATAGCAAAGGCAGACTCGCAAATTTAGCTGTTTCGACGATTGATGATTCGAGCGAGGCATCGAGCCAGCGCGGCAGCATCCAGACTGCGCCGCAGCAAATGGCCATCGCCAGCCCGCTCAATCCGAACCGGTTCCAGCTTTGCAAGCCCGGCGCCAATGCCGGCCGCAGGCCAATTCCGATAAGATATCCCGCCACCGCAAGCCCCAGCAGTTCGATCAGAACGTGTGTCGTGAGCCGCGTCTCCAACGCGAGCCGCACATACGGAATGGCAAGCCCAGCCCACAATGCCAAACCGGCGAACAAGGGAACCTTCAGCAAATCCGACGTCAAAGCCGACTGACCTTCTCATCCAAGGTCTCGATGGCGCTGGCCGGATCGGCGTCGACGATGCGCACAAGCCTTCCCTCGCCGTCGACGACATGAATCGCGACATTGTGCTGGAAGCCGTAAAGCGGATCGGGCAAGACTTTGACGCCAAACGTTGTGAGCAAGGTCTCCAGGTCGCGCCTGCTTGTTGGCCGGACAACTTTCCAGATATCCCCGTCGGCGCCGTGATGCTCGGCATAGTGACGAAGCATCTTAGGTGTGTCGTTTTCAAGATCGAAGCTGATGCTAAGCAGAGCGACGCGGTCATCGAGCTTGCGCTCGCGAATGGTCTCGAGAAGTTGCCCGAAGCCCTCGCCCAAGTCCTGGCAAATCGTCGGACAGGTCGTGTAGATGAATTCAATCAACAACGTGCGTCCGCCCGTTTGGGGCAGATGGAGGACATGACCATCCATGTCCTCCACCGTCACCCCCGGGATCGTCACAGGGTGTTCCGCGACAGCCAGCCTGCGGGCTCCTTCGGCGGTGGCGACCCGAAAGCCGTCAGTCGCCCAAGTGAAGACCCAAAGGCCCACCGCCGCTATCACGAGCGCTGCGACGAGGGTACGCATTCGTCCTACTCGGCCGGCTCAGAGGACGTCGGCTGTCCGCCAAAACCCACCACATAGCGGATCAGGAAGAACAGCGCTGCCACGACCACCAATACCGCGAACACGGTGCCGAAGGCATCCACCCCTTGCCACTGCGGCAAGTGCTCGGCCCAGCGGCGCGGTACGCTCACGCTGCCACCGACCAGGAACGACCAAACGACGCCGAGTCCGCCGGCAGTATAGGCCCAGAACAGGATTTTCGAGAGGCCGCCCAAGGCATCCGCCTGCCTGGTCTTGGTGACCCACAGCATGAAGCCGAAGGCCATCGGCACGAGGCCCAGCAACAGGTAAAATGGAAATGACCCGGCACCCACATGGTGTTGTGCATGATCTTATTGACGGAAATGATGCCGTCGATAACTGCCGGTATCACGCCGGCAGCCCAGCCGAACACGCCCAAAGTAAGCAGCGCCAACGGCAGGTCCCACTTGACCTTGGAGCCATAGAGATTGGCGAGAAGACCAATCGTCGTCACGACCAAAATCGGCAATCCGCTCAAATAGGACAGCACCTGGCCCATAATCAATGTCCAAGCCGGCATGGCGATGTCCTGGAACAGGTGATGGGTGTAGACGAACATCACCAAGATTATTGTCGCGTTCCAGGCAAGTGCGAACCAGCGCGTCGTTTTCCAGGGCCGTCCCGTATAACGGGGAACGATCTCATAGACGGCGATGATCGACATATAAATCGCCGCGTTTATGAAGACGTGGCCAAAGAAAAAGATCATGTTTTTGGCCAGTAAGGCATCGATGCCGAACGTCGGCACCAGCGCATTGACGATCGAAATCAGAATGATTGCGGCGCCCGGCACCAGCGCGATCGTGTTGACGATGGTGACCACGGTGGTTGCGACAATTGTGGCTGGAGGCGCGTCGGTCGAGCCTGAAAAGAGCGTCGGCCAGGCAAGCGCTTGCCCAAGTCCGCCTTGGCTCTTCAGGATCGCCCATCCCATGTCGAGATAGAGAATCAGGAATGCGACCCCGACAAGGAGCAGCCCGACCAGATAGACCACGGTGGCGTTGACGTCCCATACGCCGCCGGACTGAGCCGGCAGGGGATAGAGAAATGTCCACGCGGCCGCAAATCCCATCAGGAAAATGGCGGCCAGTATCAGCACCACGCCAATCAGGAACAGACCTGTGAAGCCCCAAAAAATGCCGTTCGTGACCGGCACGTATTGTCGTGCGAAGTACCACATGATGCCGGCGCCGGCGAAGCCGCACGTCCCCACCATGCCTATGCCATGCGCCGTCATCAGCTGATAGAACAGGGTTGGGTCGATGGGCAGCATCCCAGCCTGAGTGGCGCGCATGAGCAAGCCGAACACCATCAACAACACGAAAACAAGGCCCGACAGGGCCATGACCACACGAGGACCTAAGTCGCTCGGCATCGTTGCTTGTTTCGCCATTATTTCCTCCCCAATTCTGCGCTGGCAGTGCTCGATGTCACGGTGAGTTCGCTCGCCATTTCATG
>JGI24023J19991_10001331_pt1 | contig 19073 bp, 11 predicted proteins | sample Cruoilmetagenom1_FD_19991 | JGI IMG/M metagenome (IMG submission 19991) | reverse complement strand
CCCAAAAATCCGCTGATTTTTGGGTTCGCCTAACGTCCGGGATGACAATCGGGAGAGATCGTGCGCTCGCGCCCCAGTCCAACAAACTCCGGAACCAGGACGCTAGAGCATAGCCCGGTTTTACTGCGGCAAACCCTTGAGCAGGCCTTTCAAGCCCTCCTTGAGGATGTCCTCTGGCTTGATGGGTGTGGGCGCGGTTGGCGCCGGCGGGGCGTCGGCGGGTGGTTGCGCCTCTGGCGCGGCGGGCGCTGTAGGCTGGGGCTGGGGCTGGGGCTGGCGCTGAAACGGCTGGCCGCTGATGCGCGGGTTCGGTTTATCCAAGGGCCCGCGCAACTCTACGGTCAGGTAAGGTGTAGCCGTATCCTCGGCACGGAAGACATCGGTCCGCGTGTTGATCTGCCAGGCCGGCAGGGCAATCGTACCTTGCGTCAAAGCCGTCGCCTGGCGACCGTCAAGTTTCGTATCGCTGGTACTGACGATACCTTTTTCGACAGTGAAGGTGCCTTTGAGGGCGGCCGGTGCGCCGGCGAAGGCACTGAACAAGACGTTGGTGGCGTCGGCAACGCCCCGAATCTCTTTGACCTTATCACCGAGGATGCCGAGCACCACGGCGCCAACTTCCTCCTCCGTCTTGCGCTTGACGGTGAGCATGCCGCCCAGATCGCCCTTGCCCGCGAGGGAGCCGATCAGTTCCGCCTCGCTCTTGCCTTGCGCGGTGAGCGACGCATTGAGGCTCAGCGGCCCGCTGACTCTGTCGCTGTCGGCTAGGTCCTGCACCAAGCGCCCGAGGTTCATCTCGATGGCGGTCACCGCCAGCCCCGCATCTAGGCCATCGTCGGCCAGGATCTTGCCGCTTACCGACAGCGCCCCGTCATAGAACGTGCCGGTCAGTTTGCGCAGATCGAGAACACCGTCGGCCAGCCCCGCATCGACGACCGCGCCATCTAGACGCAGCGTATCCGTCACCAGCGCCTGCGCCCGCAGCTTGACCTCGGCATCGACCGCCTTGAGCGCTGCGACATCGATCGGCTCTGTTGACCAACGCCCGCTCTTGGTCTCGCCTTTGGCTGTGCTCCGGCCGGTGCTAGCACTCACCGCGCTGCTGGTGTCGACAGCGGCCGGCGCCATTAGTCCGGCAAGCGGCAATTCACTAGTCACCAGATCGGCGCTCAGCGCCGGCCTGGCGCCCGATAGATCGGCACCGAGAGAGCCGGATATTTCCGTCGGGCCGATTTGACCTGAGAGGTCGCTCACGGTGAAACGTTCGGCTGTTCCCGTTACCTGTGCCTTGAGATCGAGCCCGCCGAGCCCTGGCTGAAGGCGCAGATCACGCGTCAGAGCGCCTGCCAGCTTGGCGAGGCTCGGATGCACCGCCGTTAGCGCGACGTCGAAGCTGGGCTCCTCGGTGACGGGTTGCGCCGTTCCGGCGAGGCCGAGCCGGCCACCGGTCGCCTGCAACGTGACGTCGAAGGTGACATCCCGGGCCGAGCCTTTGAGCGTTCCGCCCAAGTCGAACGGCCCCAGGCGCGCAAACACATCGGACTCGATGCCAAGCGCTTTTGCCACCGGCACCGGGTCAGGGACGGTCACCTGCGCTGTACCGTCGAACGTCGGCACAGTCGACAGCCCGGCAATCGCGCCGGACAGGCGCACGCTGCTACCCGCCAGGTCGGCGACAAGAGCCTCGCGCAGAACCGCCGCGCCACGCTGCAACGTCACATCGAGATGCAGATCCCGCGCCGTCACACCGCGCGCGGTCAGACTGCCCAGGCGCACATCCAGATTAGCATCGACCGTATCGAGAAACGCCATCCCGCCAAGCGGCCCGGCGGCTTGGCCATCGCCGCTTGATGATGTCGCCACGCCCGACGGGCCCGCATCTTCCGCGGGAACATCTCGCGGCAAGTAAGCATCGACATTTAGTTTGTCGATGGCCAAGCCAATGCCGAAGGCCGGGCGCTCGCGCAGGGCCACCGCGATGCCGCCGGTCGCCCGGCTCACATCGACGCGCAAATCGAGATCACTGACGGTCACCCGGTCCGGCGTTGCCTCAACGTCGCCGATCAAGGTCATGCGACGCAGTCGGTCCGCCGGAACCACCGCTATGTCCACACCAAGCCAGTCGAGAACCGCGCGTAGGTTGTCCGAGGCCGCCTCGATTCGCCCGGCAAAGCGCGGCTGCCCGCTCGGGCCCGGTGTCGTCAGGGCACCGGTCAACGAAACATCCGAACCGCCGGGCAACAGCGCGATCCCCTGGCTTAGCTTGATCTCGCCGTCAGCCATCTCCGCGTTGACGAGGACCTGGCGTATGACCTGACCGCGAAAAACCAGGGTATCGACGGCGGCCTGCACGGACCCGGTGATGTTATCGGGAAGTGTGAAACCGCCGTCCACCGATGGCATGCCGGTTGCACCGCCGTCTGCCGGCGGCGCCTCGGCCGCGGACGAATCGGCGGCATTCGGGCTCCCGCTCTCTGCTAGGAATGCGTCCAGATCGATGCGCTGGGTGGATAAGTTGATCTGCACATCGAGCGGCGTACCGGGCGAAACGCGCACGGCACCCTCGATGGAAACATCTTCCTGCCGAAATATCAGATCCGTCGCGACCATACGCTGGGCGTCCAAGGCAAGATCAGTCTCCAAGGAAAACGGCTTGGCCAGGGTCGGCGCGGCGATACTACCCCTAAGAGCCTGAACCCCGAGCGCCTGAACGAGAGCCGCCAAGTCGTCGCCGTCCGCCTTGACCCGGCCGCGCAGCGACGTGCCATCGGGATGGGTGGAGATGGCACCGCTGAAATTCAACTGCGCCCCCGATCCCGGCAACCGCAGCATCAACGCGAGAGCGCTGGCGCCTTCACTCGCCAAGCGGCCGGCACTGAATTCGAAAACAGTTTTTATATCGCGCACCTCGGCTTCACCCTCAGCCGCGAAAGGACCTCTGAGAGAGTCGGCGGCGACTTCGGCATTCAATCCGGCAATCCGTTCCTCGCGGCCGGCGGCCCTGTCGCGGTAGATCACAGTGCCATCGCTGACCGTCACGCTATTGAGGGCCACTTGACCAGGCAGGCCCGCCGTCTCGCCATCCACCGCCCTGCCATCCACCGGCTCGCCGGGTTGTTCCCCGGCACCAAAGTCCCAGTTGCCGCGCCCATCGGGCAGCACCTCGACCAGGATTGTCGGCTTGACCAGTGCCACGCTGTCCACCTGAAGCCGTCCTTGCAGCAGGGGCAATGCGGCGATACGCACCTTCAGCGAGTCCAGCGTAACCATTGTGGGCTCGGATCCGCCAACGGCGTTGGCCAAACCGACGTTCTCGACCGACAATGCGGGCGCNGGCAATAGCGCCAAGCTGATGTCGCCATCGATTNTCAGTTCGCGGCCGGTNGCCTTTTGAACCTCCGCAACAATGCGGTCTTTGTAGATGTTCCAGTCAACAAAGCTCGGCGCGACAAGAACCACCGCAACAAGCAGAACGACGACGGCCAGCAGGCCAATACCGAATTTCTTCACAGTTGGTTCTATTCCCGCCGACGCGCAATCGCCGGATATCGATTTTGATCACTACTAATTTGATCACCACTGGGCGAAGTCGCCATTGCGCGCGGCTCCGATTCAGCTAAGCTAATAAAACTGTTGTGATCGGGCAAACAGTGCAAACCATTCCTGAAAAGCAGGGACGTCACAGCATGGGTGAGATCATCGATCTCGATAGTTACCGCAGGCAGCACAAGCGCCGCCCAGTGGAAACGAACGTCGCGGCGAACCGTCGTGGCCAAAACCGCCGCCGGTCCGAACGTGACCAGGTGCGGCCCGCCGTCGAACCGCTTGACCGCGGCCGCGGGAACGTCGATCCCGCGACTGTCGATCCAGGGGCCGACGTCGAACCTGACGACAAGTCGACCGACTGAGAAAAAGCGCGCGATCCTCGGAAGATAAGCGCCTTGCAATGTAGGTGGCCGGAGAGCCACTACAAGGCCTACCGAGCNAAGCGCTCTGNCNGAAACGGCGTTTNGCGTCATCCGGATCGACGGCGCGCCGTTAGGCCCTTGAACGCCTCCATNACCACGAGCAACGACGCCGCGACCGCTAAGACCGAAAGCCATTCCACAATACCNACTGGCTGCATATCCAGCACGTCACGAAGGCCCGGTATGTACATCGCCGAGATATGCAGGCCCTGTGCCCCGACGATGGCGAAAATCAGAAATGGATTTGCCGCGAAGGGCACGCGAAAGACCGATCTCCGCTCGGATCGGGCATTGAGCGCATGCGCGTTCTCGAACAAGACCATGAGCAAAAGCAGTAGGTTGCGCGCCGTGTCCTCCGGCATGCCCTGGGCTAGAGCCCAGGCGTAAAAGACGAAACCGGCTGTACCCATATAGATGCCGGCGACGAGGACCTGGGTCGTCATCCGCCGGTCGAACAGCCATTCTTGCGGCCGCCGGGGCGGCTGGTCCAGAACGCCCGGCTCGCCTTTCTCGAAGGCCAGAGCCACGTCTTGAATGCCGTTGGTAACCAGGTTGAGCCAAAGCAGCTGCACGGCGAAGAGCGGCAGTGGCAGTTGCGCGGCGATGGTCAGGATGAACAATACGATCTCGCCCAGCCCGGTGGCGATAAGCAAATAGATCAGCTTGCGCACATTGGCATAGGCAATCCGCCCCTCTTCCACACCGCCGACGATGGAGGCAAAGTTATCGTCGGTCAGGATCAGATCGGCGGCACCACGGGCGGCGTCGGTCCCACCCCGCCCCATGGCCACACCGATGTCAGCCGCCGCCAGGGCCGGTGCGTCGTTAACACCGTCACCGGTGACGGCAACCACATGTCCGGCGTGCTGCAGCGCCTGGACGACCGCAAGTTTCTGGATCGGCTCCACCCGTGCGAGCACAGGGGCACCCGCCACCAGGCGCTCGAATACCGCCGGATCGCCGCTCGCCGCGGCAAGTTGGCTGCCGCTAGCGACCTGATCCGGCGCACTGGCGATTCCAAGTTCGCGCGCGATCGCGAGGGCCGTGTTCGGGTGGTCGCCGGTGATCATGCGAACCTCTATGCCCGCCGCCCGGCAGGTGGCTATCGCCGCTGGCACCTCGGGTCGCACCGGATCAATGAGCCCGACAAGGCCGAGCAGGCGAAGGTTCTTCAGGACATTTGGATGGGCATCGTGCGCTATCGTCTCCTCAATTTCGCCCGCGGCCACCGCTAGCACCCGGAATCCGGCTTCGGCCATGGCATCAGCCTGAGCAAGCACCCGCGCCGTGTCGCTGCCGGCACACATGGGGCCGGCACACATGGGTAAGACCACTTCCGCCGCACCCTTGACGTGCGCTGTCGCCAGGCCGAACCCTGGTGTGCCGGTAAAGGTGGCGCCAAAACGGCGCTGCGGCTCGTAGGGGATGATGCCGATCCGCGGCGACGCCTCGGACAATGCCGCCGGCTCAAGTCCCAATTTGGCGGCCAGGACAAGGAAAGCGACGTCGACCGTATCACCGAAGTGCTCGACCTTGCCCGCGACGGTACGCAGGCTGGCCTCGTTGCACACGGCCCCGCTGATCGCCAAGGCCTGCAGTGCCGCCTGCTCCTCCGGCCGCAGGCTATTGCCGTCGACCGAGGCCTGGCCGGTCGGTATGTACCCCTCGCCGCTTACATCAACATCGGAATGGGCCCCGGAGGCAGCGTCGAGCCATATGCGCCGGATGGTCAATTCATTGCACGTCAGTGTACCGGTCTTGTCACTGGCGATCAGAGTGCAAGCGCCCAGTCCCTCGACCGCCGGCAGCGACCGAACAATCACATTGCGCCGCGCCATGCGGTTGGTTGCGATGCCGAGCGCAACAGTGATCGCCACCGGCAGACCCTCCGGGATGGCGGCCACAGCGAGGGCGACAGCCACCAGAAACACTGTGGCGATCGGCACCCCTTGGGTGATTTGGACCAACGCGATGAGGCCGATCAGCACCATTGTCGCGGCCCCAATGATGTGGCTCATTCGCGCTAGGCGAGAAACAAGTGGCGCCGATGGCGCAGGTCCTGTGGCCAGCGCCTCGGCAATACGGCCGACTTCCGTTTCGCGCCCGGTCCCCGCAACCACTCCGGTGGTGCGACCGGAGAGGATAGTCGCGCCGGCATAGAGCATGGTGCGCCGGTCGCCTAACGGTGCATCGGCGGCGAGCAGAGCGGCCGAGTCCTTCTCGACCGGCAGGGACTCACCGGTAAGCAGCGATTCGTTAATGCTCAGCTCATGCGCCTCAAGTATGCGGATATCCGCCGGCACCATGGCGCCCGAGCCCAAACGCACAATGTCGCCCGGCACGAGATCGGCAGCATTTAGCTGTCGCGCCTGGCCATCGCGTAGGGCGACGGCAAATTTCTGCACGAGGAGATCGAGAGACTCAGCGTTTGTTTCGGCCCGCCACTCCTGGTAGGCCCCGATGGCGGCATTCGCCTGCAGCACCAGGAATATGAACAATGCATCGGTTATATCGCCAACACCCAGGGACACGGCGGTGGCGGCGAGCAGCAGGTAGACCAGCGGGTTCTTGAACTGGCGCAGGTAGATGGCGAAGACGCCGGTGCGCTTGCGGCGTGGCAGGACGTTGGCGCCGAAGACGGCGCGGCGGTCCACCGCTTCCGCTTCGCTCAGGCCAGCCGCGGTGCTGACGAGCGCGCGCAACGCTTCCTCGCCCGTTAGCGTATGCCAAACGCGCGGCGCCAAACTCTCCGGCGTCGGTGAGCTGCTGCTCTCGCTCATTCCCTGGCCGAGATCTGCCTAAAGGCGCAGGATCTTACCTGGGTTCATTATATTGTCTGGATCGAGCGCCACTTTGATCTGGCGCATGACGGCAATGGCATCGCCGTGTTCGGCCACCAGAAAATGCATCTTACCGGTGCCGACGCCATGCTCGCCAGTACAGGTTCCGCCGAGCGCCAAGGCCCGCATGACCATGCGCTCGTTGAGCGCCTCGGCCCGCATCATTTCCTCCGGGTCATCGGGGTCGATGACAAAGGTGACATGGAAGTTGCCGTCGCCCACGTGGCCGACGATCGGCGCCGTCAGGTTCGAGGCATCGATGTCCTTCCGAGTCTCCAGGATACATTCGGCAAGACGCGAGATCGGCACACACACGTCCGTTGCCCAGCCCTTTGCTCCCGGCCGTAGCGCTATGGCGGCATAGTAGGCGTCGTAGCGGGCTTGCCACAGGCGGCTACGGTCCTCGGGCAACACCGCCCAATTGAATCCTTTGCCGCCATAGTCCGCGGCAATCTCACCCACACGTTCCGCCTGCTCACGAACACCTGTTTCGCTGCCATGAAACTCGAAGAAGAGGGTCGGCTGCACCGGGTGACTCATCTTGGAATACTTGTTGATAGCATCCATCTGGGCCTCGTCCAGAAGCTCGATGCGCGCCACCGGAATACCAGATTGGATGGTCAGGATAACCGTATTGATGGCCCCGGCGAGGCTATCGAACGGACAGACCGCGGCAGAGATCGCCTCCGGTATGCCATAGAGGCGCAAGGATATCTCGGTGATGACGCCGAGCGTCCCTTCCGAACCGACGAACAGCCGGGTTAGGTCGTAGCCGGCCGCCGATTTTCGCGCCCGCCCGCCTGTATGGATGATGCGCCCGTCCGCGAGCACGACGGTCAAGCCCAGCACGTTTTCGCGCATGGTGCCGTAGCGGACAGCGTTGGTCCCCGAGGCCCGGGTCGCCACCATGCCGCCGATAGAGGCATTCGCCCCCGGATCGATGGGAAAGAAAAGGCCCGTATCCCGCAAGTATTTATTGAGTTGCAGACGCTGGGCACCGGCCTGCACGCGACAATCCAGATCTTCGGCGTTCACCTCCAGAATCTCTTTCATCTGTGAGGTATCGATGCAAATGCCGCCGTGCAGGGCCATCACCTGACCCTCAAGCGAGGTGCCGGAGCCAAAGGGAATCACCGGCGTCTTGTGGCGGGCGCAGATCTTGACGATCTCGGCGACTTCTTCGGTGGACTGAGGAAAGGCCACCGCATCCGGCGCATGAACCGTGTGATACGACTCATCGTGCCCGTGCTGATCGCGCACCGCACCCGAGGTAGAAAGGCGTGTCCCCAGCAGCCGGCGAAGCTCTTCAATCACCGGGTCTTTACGTTTCGTCGTGGCCGTCACTTCCCTTCTCCTTCTCGCCGCAGTATAGCAGCAAGTCGAACGGCACATACAATCGATTGACCAACTAGTCAAAATTGTCTTTGGGTAGGCGCAAAAAACTTAAGAGAATCAGTGGATCGGGGAATAACCATGGCGCGGGATCCGCGGTACGACATCTTGTTCGAGCCGGTCAAGATCGGCCCGGCGACGGCAAAGAACCGCTTTTACCAGGTACCCCATTGCAACGGCATGGGTCATACAATGCCGCTTGCGGTCGCCGCCATGCGCGGCGTGAAGGCAGAAGGCGGCTGGGCGGTGATCTGCACGGAAGAGTGCGAGATCCACCCGAGCAGCGACGTCGCGCCCGCAAACGAAGCGCGCCTGTGGGACGACCGGGACATACCGGTGCAAGCGCGCATGACCGAGGCGGTGCACGCGCACGGCGCATTGGCGGGTGTGGAGCTTGTGCATCAGGGTCCTGCCACCGCAAACCGCTATAGCCGCGAGATTCCCATGGGCCCCTCGCACCTGCCGGTCACCCGCTATGACCCGGTGCAGGCGCGGGCCATGGACCTGTCCGATATCCGCGAATGCCGCCGCTGGCACCGGCAGGCGGCACTGCGTGCCCGCAAGGCCGGCTTCGACATTATCTATGTCTATGCCGGGCACGATCTGTCCCTGCCCATGCATTTCCTGCAGAAGCGGCGCAATCAACGCACGGACGAATACGGCGGCAGTCTGGAGAACCGGGCGCGCTTCTTCCGCGAGCTGATCGAGGAGACGAAGGACGCGGTAGGCGATACCTGCGCGGTAGCCGTCCGCCTGGCCGTGGATGAGTTGCTTGGCCCCAAGGGCCTCACCAGCGACGTTGAGGGCCGCGAGGTCATCGAGATGCTGGCCGAGCTGCCCGATCTGTGGGACGTGAACATCAGCGACTGGCAGAACGATTCCAATACCTCCCGCTTCGCCGCCGAGGGGTATCAGGAACCCTATGTCGCGTTCGTCAAAAAGCTGACCAGCAAGCCGGTGGTCGGTGTCGGCCGCTTCACCTCGCCAGACGCCATGGTGGCGCAAATTCGTGGCGGCATTCTGGATTTCATCGGCGCCGCCCGTCCCTCCATCGCCGATCCGTTCCTGCCCAAGAAGATCGAAGATGGACGGCCGGAGGACATCCGCGAGTGCATCGGCTGCAACATCTGCGTCTCCGGCGACAACACCTCGACGCCGATCCGCTGCACGCAAAACCCGACCATGGGCGAGGAATGGCGCAAATCCTGGCACCCGGAGGTCATCGCCCCGCGTGCCTCGGACGATACGGTGCTTGTGGTCGGCGCCGGTCCCGCTGGCCTGGAATGTGCCCGCGCCCTGGGTCAACGCGGCTATACGGTGCATCTGGCCGAGGCGAGAGACGAGCTGGGCGGCCGGGTGGCGCGCGAATCCCGCCTGCCTGGCCTGGCCACCTGGGGGCGGGTGCGCGACTACCGGGTCCAGCAGCTTGCCAACATGGCGAACGTATCGATCTACCGCGACAGCCGACTGGCCGCCGATCATGTGCGCGAATTCGGCGCCGCCCGGGTGGTCATCGCCACCGGCGCCACCTGGCGCCGCGACGGTATCGGGCGCGCCAATAGCGAGGCATTGCCTGGCCTGGATGGCACCGCCGTCTATACACCGGACGACATCATGGCCGGCGCCACGCCCACGGGCCCTGTGGTCGTCTTCGATGATGATCACTTCTACATGGGCGGCGTCTTGGCCGAGAAGCTGCGCCGCGATGGTCTGGAGGTGGCCCTGGTCACCCCGGCCTTGGCCGCCTCGGCGTGGACCGACTACACCCTGGAGCTGCAACACGTGCAAACCCGCCTGCTTGAGCTCGGAGTCCAGATCATTGCAAGCCGCAACCTGGCCGCCGTCGACGGCAAAGGCGCCAAGATCACCTGCGTCTTCACCGGCCGGGAAAGCGAGATGCCCTGTGCGTCATTGGTTGCTGTAACGGCGCGCCTGCCGGACGAGGCGCTCTACCGCACGCTCTTGGCGAAGCCGGAGGCATTGGCCGACGCCGGGATCAAGAGTGTAATCGCCATCGGCGATGCTCTGGCGCCAGGCACCATCGCCGCCGCCGTCTACGCGGGCCACCGCTATGCCCGGGAGCTCGAAGCGCCGGCGCCGGCCCCTGTCCCCTTCGCCCGCGAGATGCCCGGCGTGGCCTAGAGCCGGGCTGGGGAGTAGTTGCCAAAGGTACTGTAGTTGAGGCCGATCTCGTCGTCGTACAATTACCCCCGGAGGCGAGAATAAATGGCAGCGCTCCCTTTTCCTCTTTACCCTATGTTGGGAAGAGCAGGTTTCGTGACCTTTTACTAATCGGGATCACTCGTATGAACCCAGGAGCAGACGAAAATAGACCACAGCTTTACAAATATCGGTTTATCGACGAGGACCACCTCACGCGAACCAGTCGCACGTTCACACACAACGAATTGTATTTCCCCCACGCTCGGCAATTTAACGATCCCTTCGATAGTCAATTCTCTTTTTCCTTTGCCGCTACGAAAGAGCGGCTAAGAAAATATCTTCGGAAGAATGTAAGACGCAATCTTTCGAATATGAATCGGCAACAACGGGAAGCCTGGATAGCAGAGAAAATACGGCAACGGAGTTTTGATAACTCTGCATTTGAAGCTGAGCTAGTGAGCAAGGTGGAAGAGACGATAAAGGGAATAGGGTTATACAGCCTCACGCGCGTACCCGACGATGTTCTCATGTGGTCGCACTACAGCAAGTCACATGAAGGGTTTTGCCTCGTATTCGATGAAAGGCAAAGGTTCATCGCGCAATCACAGGAGATCGTTTACTTGGATGAATACCCCATAGTGAATCCGATTTTGGACAGCTACGACGTACGCCTGAAAAAAACGCTTTTTACCAAAGCCACGCGCTGGAACTACGAAAAGGAGTTTCGGCTTTTCGATTATCAGGCCGGCCCGGGCACAAAAACCTTTCCGCCCGAGGCACTTGTGGGCGTCATCTTCGGCTGCAGAATGTCTGAGCCAGATAAAGCGCGGATCAAAGAGTGGTGCAAGAATAGGAAAACAGAGATCGATTTTTTTCAGGCCCTAAAAGCATCGCGCACATATTCGTTAGAGATTACACCATTGTAGCTACACCGGGCCGTCACAGCTGAGCCATGCGCTCCGGTAGCCAGGTGGCAATGCCGGGGAAGAGCACCAACAAGATCACCCCGATCAGCAGCATGGTGAAAAACGGCAAGGCCGCCCGCGCCACGTAGAGGATATTGCGGCCGGTCATGCCTTGCAGCACGAACAAGTTGAAGCCGACCGGCGGTGTAATCTGCGCCATCTCCACCACCAGAACGATGTAGATGCCGAACCAGATGGTATCGATACCGGCCTGCTCCACCATAGGCAGGATCACCGCCGTGGTGAGCACGACCACCGAGATGCCGTCGAGAAAGCAACCCAGCACCACGAAGAAGATGGTCAGAGCCACGATCAGCATATAGGGCGATAGGCCCAACGTGCTGATCCATTCCGCCAGCAGACGTGGGACGCCGCTGAAGCCCATGGCGACGGTGAGAAAGGCCGCCCCGGCGAGAATGAAGGCGATCATGCACGAGGTGCGGGTCGCTCCCATGATCCCGTCGATAAACGACTGCCGTGTCAGGCTGCCCGAGAACCACGACAGCAGCAGCGACAGCAATACGCCAACAGCCGCCGCGTCCGTCGGGCTGGCGATGCCCACATAGATCGAGCCGATGACCCCGGCGATGAGCAGCAATACCGGAATCAGCCGACCGCTGGCACGCAGGCGCGCCGGTATGGGGACGTGCGGCTCGCGCGCCGGCACCCGGCTTGGGTTGAGCAGCGACCAGACCACTACATAGCCCATGAACAGAACGACGAGCATGATCCCCGGCAGCACGCCGGCAACGAACAGGCGGGCGATGGATTCCTCGGTCGCGACGCCATAGACGATGAGAATGATCGATGGCGGGATCAACAGGCCCAGGGTGCCGGACCCGGCCAAGGTGCCGATGCACATGCGCTCGTCATAGCCGCGCTTTTGCAATTCCGGCAGCGACATCTTGCCGATGGTCGCGGCCGTCGCCGCGGATGAGCCGGAGACGGCGGCAAAGATGCCGCAGCCGAGGATGTTCACGTGCATCAGCCGGCCCGGCATCCGCGCCATCCAGGGNGCCAAACCGCTGAACAGATCGTCGGAGAGGCGCGAGCGGAACAGGATCTCGCCCATCCAGATAAACAAGGGCAGCGCCGCCAGGGCCCAGGAGTTGCTAGCCCCCCAGACTGTGGTTGCCATGATTTGTCCGGCCGGTGCCGGCGAGAACAGGGCAATGGACAGGAAGCCGACCGCCAGCAAGGACAAGGCAACCCACAAGCCGCTGCCCAGCAGCACAAACAGCACGATGAGAAGGCCGAGTGCCAGGATCGTCGGGTCCATTGCGCGGCCGTCCTACTTCGCGCCGGGCGCGGGCGGGCCGTCGCCCGTGAATACACTCGGGGTCTCGTCCTCGTATGTCGGCGAGCCGCCGCGCAAGACTCGGACCAACTCATCGACCAAGGCGATGGTGAGCACAACCAAGCCGACGGCGACCGGCGCCTGCGGGATCCACAAGGGCACCGGGACAATACCCGGAGAGAGATCGTTGAAGCGCAGCGAGTCCCAGACCAGCCGGGATGCGTACCAAGCAAAATAGCCGGTGAGCGCACTAGCGACCGCCGTGCACCACAGCTCGATGCCCCACCGCGCGCGCGGCGGCAGGTTGTGGATGACCAGGGAAACCCGAATATGGCCGCCGGCGCGCAGGGTATAGGCCAACGCCAGAAATGACGCCGCGGCCAGGAAGAACCCGGCGAACTCGGAATAGGAGGGGATTAACAACCCAGGCGGCGTACCGCCGACCCAGCCCACGATCTTATCGATCAGATTGGCGCCCACCTGCAGCAGAACGATGCCCCCTATGGCGGCGAGCAACACCGCCGCCAGCGCACCGCTGGCCCGGTAAAGCATGTCGAGAGCAGCGCGCATAGCAGACCGCCGAGCTTTGAACGGAGATTTCGGCTTGAACCTGGGAACCAGACCGGGACGGGCCCGCCGCGACAAACGCGGCTAACCCGTCCCGAACCCCGGCTTTACTTGTAGGCTTTCAGGACAGCGGCACCATCGGCACCGGCCTTCTCGGCCCATTCCTTGGTCATCTCCTCACCGATTTTCCGCATATCGGCGGCCAGCTTGTCGCTGGGATCGAGAACTTGCATACCGTTCTTCTTGAGGACCTGGGTCTTTTCCTCGGTCTCCGCCACCGATGCCTGCCAGCCACGGGTCTCGGCCTTGGCAGCGGCGTCCGTGACCGCTTTCTGAACCTCGGGCGCCAGCTTGCCGAAAGCCGCCTTGTTGACGAGGACGATGTTCTTCGGCAGCCAGGCCTGGGTGTTGTAGTAGTGCGTCACGAAGTCCCAGGCCTTGGAATTGGCACCGGTCGAGGGCGAGGTGATCATCGCATCAACCCGGCCCGTAGCGAAGGCTTGGGCGATATCCGGCGCTTCGATCTGTGTCGGGGCGGCACCGGCGAGCTGCGCCAGACGCTCGGTCGCGGCGTTGTAAGCCCGGAACTTCAGACCTTTCAGATCGTCGGTGCTGTTGACCTCTTTCTTGGCGTAGATGCCTTGCGGCGGCCACGGCACTGCGAACAGAACCTGCAGCCCCTGCGCATCCAGGAGCTTCTCGGTCTGCGGCCGGGCGGCTGCCCACAGCTTCTTAGCATCGTCGTAGTTGGCCGCCAGGAACGGCACCGAGTCGATGCCGAAGACCGCATTTTCGTTGGATAGGCGGGAAAGCAGGAGCTCGCCGATCGGCACCTGTCCGCCGCGCACCGCGTTCTTGATTTCCGGATGCTTGATCAGCGAACCACCGGCGTGCACGACGATGTCCAAGGCCCCGCCCGTGGCCGATTTCACGTCGTCGGCGAATTGCTTGATATTGACGGTGTGAAAATTGTTGTCCGGATANGGGGTCGGCATATTCCAGGTCTCGGCGGCCATCGCCGAGGTGGAAAGCATCCCTGCCGCCACACCGGCGGTAACTAGGGAAAGNACTTTTTTCATGATCTTGGATCCTCCCTGTTTGCTGTCAGAACGGTAGACGGCTTGGATCAACCTTGTCCAGCACCGCGCCGGACCGGCCATCCCGGCCGTAGTGATCGGCGACATTAGATCGCATCGCCGAATTTCGCGGAACGCGTCATGCGCCGCGCCCCTAAAGTGACGTGGCGGCACGCGCCGCCTGATCGTAAAGGCCCGACAACGCGCGCAGCAGGTCGGCCAATCCACCGATCTGCGTATTCACGTCGCCGCCGCGTGGGCCGGAAAAGACGCCAAGGGCCGCTACCAGGCAGTCCTCGCGCACTTGGCGATAGCGCTCGCAGGCGTCGCGGCCCGCGGCGCTGGTCGTATAATGGATCTCCTTGCCGCGCCGGGTGCCCTCGACCAGGCCCAGCCGGGCCAGTTTCTTCAGGGCATAGGAAACCGTATGCGCATCCTCCACATTGAGCACGAAACAGATATCCGCCAGCTTCTTATCGCGCGCCCGGTGGTTGACCGAATGCAGCACCAAGACGTCCAGCCGGCTCAAATCGGATAGCCCCGCCGCCGCCATACAGCGCACAGCCCAGCGATCAAAGGCGTGACTGGCGATAATCAGACCGAATTCGAACTCGCTCAGCTCCGCCGCCCGCTCCGAGACCAGATGGGAGGACGAGACGATGGCGCGCTTGCCCGGACGGTCGCCGCTCACATGGTCGCCGCTCATTCTGCCGCCCTCCGCTTTTTTTGCTGGCCTTCCTCGGGCGCCCCATAACCGCCACCACCCGGCGATTCGATGACAAAAACGTCACCGGGCGCCACGTCGATGGAATCGGTACCGGACAACTCGGTTACACGGCCGCCGGGGTGCTCAACCCAGTTTCGGCCGAGCGACCCGGGCGCGCCACCGGCGATGCCAAAGGGCGGAACCTTGCGATGGCTGGCCAGGATAGCGGCGGTCATCGCCTCGCGAAAACGGATGCGCCGACGAGTGCCGTCACCGCCGTGCTGCCGTCCTTTGCCACCGGAGCCACGGCGAATCTCGAAGGACTCGACGAGCACCGGATAGCGCCACTCCAGCACCTCCGGATCGGTCAGGCGCGAATTGGTCATGTGCGTATGCACGGCGTCCGTGCCGTCGAAGTCCGGCCCCGCCCCGGCGCCACCGCAGATGGTCTCGTAGTACTGGTAGCGGTCGTTGCCGAAGGTGAAATTGTTCATGGTGCCTTGTGATGCCGCCATGACCCCAAGAGCGCCGTACAGCGTATCGGTAATGATCTGGCTGGTCTCCACGTTGCCGGCGACGACGGCGGCGGGATAGCGCGGGTTGAGCATGGAGCCTTCCGGGATGAAGATGTTCAGCGGCTTGAGCACGCCTTCGTTCATGGGAATCTCGTCATCGACAAGCGTACGGAATACGTACAGTACGGCGGCGCGACAGACGGCGGACGGCGCGTTGAAATTGTCGGGTAGCTGGGCGCTACTGCCGGTGAAGTCGATGGTCGCACTTCGTGCCTGGCGGTCGACGGTGACCGTCACCGCAACCTGGGCACCACCATCCAAGGGATAGACGAACCGGCCGTTCCCCAGGCGGTCGAGGACCCGGCGCACCTGCTCCTCGGCGTTGTCTTGTACGTGCCGCATGTAGGCGTGCACCACGTCCAGGCCGAAATGCTCGACCATGCGGCGCAACTCCTGCACGCCTTTCTCATTGGCGGCGATCTGCGCCTTCAGGTCGGCTATGTTCTGCTCGACATTGCGCACCGGATAGGGGCCGGAAGCCAGCAGGTCGCGGATCTCTTGCTCGCAGAAGCGGCCGCGTTCGACCAACGTGACATTGTCGATCAGCACACCCTCTTCGTCGACCGTGTGGCTGTCCGGGGGCATGGAGCCGGGGGTGATGCCGCCGATATCGGCGTGATGACCGCGGCTGCCGACGAAGAAGAGGATGTGCGCGCCAGGATCGTCGAAGACCGGGGTGATGACGGTCACATCCGGCAAGTGCGTCCCGCCGTTGTAGGGCGCGTTCAGCACGTACACATCGCCGGGCGCCATAGTGCCGGCGCGGGCCCGAATGACCGCCCGCACGCTTTCGCTCATGGAGCCGAGGTGCACCGGCATGTGCGGCGCGTTCGCCACCAGATCGCCAGCCGGATCGAACAGAGCGCAGGAAAAATCCAGGCGCTCCTTGATATTCACCGAGTAGGCGGTGTTCTCCAGAGTCGAACCCATCTGCTCGGCGATCGACATGAACAGGTTGTTGAAAATCTCTAGCATCACCGGATCGACGGTGGTGCCGACCGCGCGCGTGCGCTCCAGCGGCACCACCCGATTGAGGACCAGGTGATCGCGCTCGCTCAGGCGCGCCCGCCAACCCGGTTCGAGCACTGTTGTCGACGTTGGCTCGATGACAATGGACGGGCCATCGATCTCGTCGCCCGGCCGCAACGAGTCGCGCACGTATACCGGTGTGTCCTGCCACTCGTCATGCGCGTACATCTGTACGTGGGCCGTGGGCACAAGCGGCCCCTGCCGATCGACCACTGTCAGCACCGGGTCTTCCGCCGCGTCGGTGGCGCCGACAACCTCTACCGAGATAGCCTCCACCAAAAGCGCCTTTTCCGCCATGATGAAGCCATAGCGTTGCCGATGCGCGTCCTCGAAGGCAGCAACCATGGCGGCCTGGCCGGCGAAATCCACGACAAGCGCTGAGTCCGTCCCCTCATAGCGCAAGTGCACCTTGCGCAAGGTCTGGATCCGTTCAGGCGCTACGTCCTGCGTCCGCATCTCGGCCATGGCGTCGTCAGCCAACACCTGCAGCTCGCGGGCAAGATCGGTCAAGAGGGGGTCATCGAGCCGCTTCTCCACCGCCTGCTCGCGCAGCGCCCGGATGTCCGCCAGCCCCATCCCGTAGGCCGAAAGCACACCGGCGAGGGGATGCAGAAAAATCCGCGTCATACCTAAAGTATCAGCGATATCGCAGGCGTGCTGGCCGCCGGCCCCGCCGAAGCAGCACAGAGTATACTCGGTCACGTCGTAGCCGCGTTGAGTCGAGATCTTCTTGATGGCATTCGCCATGTTCTGGACGGCGATCATGCGGAAACCGTGAGCAACCTCCTCCGGCCGCGGCTGATCGCCGGTCGCGGCGCCAATCTCGTCGGCTAGGGCGGCAAAGCGGTTGCCAACCACGTCGGCGTCGAGAGGGGCATCGCCCGTCGGTCCAAAAACCCGCGGAAAGAAGTCGGGGACAATTCGGCCCAGCATGACGTTGCAGTCGGTGACTGCCAGCGGGCCGCCCCGTCGGTAGCACGCAGGTCCCGGATCGGCGCCCGCCGAGTCCGGCCCGACCCGATAACGCGCGCCGTCGAAATGCAGGATCGAGCCGCCGCCGGCGGCCACCGTATGAATCTGCATCATGGGCGCGCGCATGCGCACGCCGGCGACGAGCGTCTCAAACGTACGCTCGTACGTACCATCGTAATGAGCCACATCGGTTGAGGTGCCGCCCATGTCAAAGGTGATTATCTTGCGCACGCCGCCCATGGCCGCCGTACGCACGGCGCCGACGATGCCGCCGGCAGGGCCGGAGAGTATGGAATCCTTGCCCTGAAACAGGCGCGCATCGGTCAGGCCGCCGTTCGACTGCATAAACATCAGCCGCGCCGCGCCCAACTCGCTGGCAATTTGGTCCACATAGCGGCGCAGGATCGGTGACAGGTAGGCATCGACCACAGTGGTATCGCCGCGCGAGACCAGTTTCATCAGCGGGCTAACCTGGTGGCTAACGGAGATCTGTGAGAAGCCCACTTCCGCGGCAATCTCCGCCGCCCGGCGCTCATGTTCGGTATAACGGTAGCCATGCAAAAAGACGATGGCGACCGACCGAATGCCCCCGTCAAAGGCCACCTGCAGGTCTCGTTGCAGCCGCGCTGCTTCGAGCGGCTGTAGGATCTCGCCGCTGGCGCTGACCCTCTCGTCGGCTTCGACCACGCGCTCGTAGAGAAGTTCGGGAAGCTCGATCTTGCGGCTGAAGATATGCGGCCGGTTTTGATAGCCGATGCGCAGGGCATCGGCAAAACCGCCCGTGATCACCAGCAGGGTTCGCTCGCCCTTACGCTCCAAAAGAGCGTTGGTGGCCACCGTCGTGCCCATCTTCACGGCGCGGATCGCCGCCGCCGGAATCGGCGCACCGGGCGGCACATCCAAGAGCTCGCGGATGCCCTGCAGGGCCGCATCCCGGTATTGCCCCGGGTTTTCCGACAGCAGCTTGTGGGAAACCAAGGATCCGTCAGGCCGGCGGGCCACCACATCGGTAAATGTGCCACCGCGATCGACCCAAAACTGCCAGCGTTCGGCCGCAGCCGTTCCCATTTCGCCCGTCTCCATGCCTCGATTGGTCAATCTGGCAGAGATAATTACTTTTTATCGATAAATTATCAACACTTTATTTTTATTTTATCGATAGCGTCTCTGACGCGCGCGAATTCCTGCGCACGCCGGGTTGACTGTCCCGCTGCCGATATAGTCCTCGTTGGCGAAACCTCTTAGCACGCGAAAACCGGGGGAATAATGCTCGCTTTAAGGGATTTTTGGGTAATCCCAGGCATCGTGCAGATGCCGCGTGCTGAACAGGAAATCCGGGTCCGATAGAAATGTTCAAATCCCCCGTTCGAATGCTCGTCGCGTTGCTGCTCTTGAGCACCATAAACGCCGGCCTTGCCCCTCTCGCGCACGCCGAATCCCTTAGGATCGGCGGCACCGGTGCCGCGTTGGGCACCATGCATCTTCTTGCCAAGGCTTTCACGCGTAAGCATCAGGCCGCTACC
>JGI24023J19991_10001330_pt1 | contig 19096 bp, 23 predicted proteins | sample Cruoilmetagenom1_FD_19991 | JGI IMG/M metagenome (IMG submission 19991) | reverse complement strand
TAATATTGGACGTTATAACAATGACTTATGGAGCAGCTAGATTTAATCCAGGGACGGACAGCAACCAAGGCACGGACAGCTTTGGGTTGATCGCTGTTAACAATGGACGTTGGCAGCAATAAAAAACCCGGTCTTTGATCGGGTTTTTTATTGCTGCCTATCAGGCTTTGGCATTAGATAAAGACTCGATGTGAATATTAAGATCGATTCGGATTTATCCTACAAAGATAGGCGATGTTTACCGACTGCGTTTCTTCAGGCAATTAGGCATTATTTACTTACAGACTGACTGCAGGAGAGCAATCACCTGAAAGGACTAACAAGTATTAATCCATGGAGGAGGCCAACCACGAGCATGGATCGCTCATGGTTAGTCGCTGCCAACATTCCCCGTATTGACAGCAATAAAAAACCCGGCCTTAAGGCCGGGTTTTTTATTGGATAATATTCAGCAGTTACATTGACTAAGCGTTGGATGTCCTTGCCGCTTTCTTGCGCTCATGTTCAAGCAAATACTTTTTCCTCAGGCGGATAAAATTCGGTGTGACTTCCACCAGTTCATCATCATCAATAAATTCCAGCGCCTGCTCGAGTGTCTGCTTGATCGGTGGTGATAATACGATATTTTCATCCGTACCCGATGCGCGCACATTAGTGAGCTGCTTACCCTTAAGCGGATTGACAACCAGGTCATTATCACGTGAATGGATACCAATCACCATGCCCTCGTAAAGCTCATCACCATGACTGACAAACAAACGGCCACGGTCCTGAAGGGTGAACAGCGAATAGCCAACGGCCTTGCCAGCGCCATTAGAAATCAACACGCCATTGATACGTTTACCATAGTCACCTTTTTTAACAGGACCATAATGATCGAACACACTATAAATTAAACCGGTTCCCTGGGTAGCCGTCATAAATTCGGTACGAAAACCGATCAAGCCACGCGCAGGCATGATGTAATCCAGTCGAACCCTGCCTTGTCCATCTGGCATCATATTCTTAAGGTCGCCACCACGGATACCAAGTTTTTCCATCACCCCACCCTGGTGCTGCTCCTCAACATCGACCGTGAGTTGTTCGAAGGGCTCATGCTTCTCGCCATCGACATCCCTGACAATAACCTCAGGACGTGATACGCCTAGCTCGTAGCCTTCTCGACGCATGGTTTCGATCAGGACAGATAGATGCAACTCGCCACGACCTGATACACGGAATTTATCCGGATCATCAGTCGGCTCTACCCGCAGGGCAACATTATGTACTAGCTCGCGTTCCAGTCGGTCCTTGATTTGTCTTGACGTGACAAACTTGCCGTCTTGCCCCGCCAGCGGTGATTTATTGACCTGGAAGGTCATGCTCACCGTGGGCTCATCAACGGACAAAGCAGGCAATGCCTCAACGTTTTCAGGATCACAGAGTGTGTCCGAGATATTCAGGTTCTCGATGCCGGTAAAGGCAATGATATCTCCCGCCTCCGCCTGATCCACTTCCACACGTTCCAGTCCGAGGAATCCGAAAATCTGCAGTACCCTGGCGCTACGGGTCTTGCCTTCGCTGTTAATCAGGGTAACGGTGGCGTTCTTTTTAATCTTGCCGCGCTTGATACGACCCACGCCGATAACACCCACATAACTATTATAATCCAGACTCGTCACCTGCATCTGGAAGGTACCATCAATATTCACATCGGGGGCAGACACCTCTTTTACTATTGTTTCAAACAAGGGTGTCATATCGCCTTCACTAACATCACTCTCCACTGACGCAAAGCCCTGGATAGCAGACGCATAGACGATCGGGAAATCGAGCTGCTCATCTGTTCCACCCAGTTTGTCAAACAGATCGAAGGTCTGATCGACTACCCAATCCGGACGAGAACCCGGCTTATCAATTTTATTCACCACAACAATGGGCTTGAGACCCAGATCAAAGGCCTTCTGGGTAACAAAACGTGTTTGTGGCATGGGACCTTCGACGGCATCCACCAATAGAAGAACACTGTCCACCATCGATAGTACACGCTCTACTTCGCCACCAAAATCAGCATGTCCCGGGGTATCGACGATATTAATATGGTAGCCGTTCCAGTCGATCGCCGTATTTTTGGACAGGATTGTAATGCCACGCTCTTTTTCAAGGTCATTCGAATCCATCAGGCGCTCGGTGGGTGCGGCTCGCTCGTCCAGCGTGCCGGACTGCTGCAAGAGTTTATCGACCAGCGTGGTCTTGCCATGGTCTACGTGGGCTATGATGGCTATATTTCTCAGTTTTTCGTTCACGACGGTCGTTACTCTTGCGTTATTGGGAGGCGAATTGTACTAAAAAACACGTATTAGCGGGAAATAATATTCATTAGCTATAAAATATTATAAAAATCAATATATTGGATTTATCTTAATTAAAAAGTATGGAATTTTGCAGCGACACACGGGATATATGCACATCACAATCGAGGCCAGTCCCGATTATCCAGGACCCGATAGCCTGATTATCTACGCTGATGGACGAATTGTTGTTTCGATTAACTGGGTGAGATCGGCAATGGAATGGCATTCATCGATTTGCTTGCTGGCTATCAGGGTGCTGATAGTCTGACCCTGGCGTTGCAGAATAACCGGATAACTTGAAAGCGTTTGTTTATATTGCTTTACAAACTCATCACGATGAAGAAATTCCACGGCCACACCCAGTTGCTCTATAAAGGCCCGCCATTCCTGTTTTTCAGACAGTAGTCCATGAGTGATCGCGCATAAATTACAGGAATAAGTCGCTGGCGATAACATCTTGTGAGCGATGTCGGACATGGTATTAAACAGGCCACTATCCGCGTTATAGACAAAAATGAGTGTACTTGTATTGTCAGGCATACAAGATCAGACAGGCATTTACACAGATAATTCCGAACAGGATTGCCAGACATCCAATTGACGCAAAAAAAAAGCCGATGCGTTGGCATCGGCTTTTTTGCTACTCGTCTGGCGCTTAGCGGTGTGAACCGGCCTCGGCGTGAGCGAGATCAACAACCTTGTTAGCCAGGTCATTGTATTCCTTACGGTAGCCAGATAAAGGATGGCCTTCACCCGGTGAGTAATAATCAAAGCCGTCTATACCATTTTTCTGTTCAAAGTCGACAAATTTCTTTTGCAGCTCGAGCATACGCTTGATGATTTCTGTCTTTTCGCTCATTGTAATGCCTCCAAATACGGTTCTCTTATGAGTCTAAATTCGAGAGAACGCGACTATAACACCGCTAACGTCGCGAGCCCAGTTAAAATACTATCGAATGAGAGATACTCTCAGACGGCGCAGGACTTGTTACTTACGTCGATATTGCGCCCGTAATATGCAGATATTATATACAGGCATTCAAAATTAATATATTAGTTTTTGATAATATATTTTAATGGATCTATCAAAAAATCATGAGGCTGGTTGTATCTCAAACTAAAATATATTTTATATTACTGTTTTTATTATAATTAATGCCATAAAAACAGGATGATAAAATTCATTTATAGGTACGCTTGCACCGCATTTTTACTATACAATGCCCCCCTTATTATTTCATTTGCCATTAGCAACGAATGGNGGACAGCAGGAACAACATGGCATTATTACTCTCCATTAGCGAGATAGGCGGATATCCTGACTTTTCTTCGCTGTATCAGGAATTCGGCTATCAAACCCTGTCAGCCAAATCCGTACGCAAGGCGATTTCCAGCATGAAGAAACAGGCGCCTGCAGTGATTGTTGCCGAATTTAACTTCCAGTCAGATTTCAGGGATCGTACCAGCAACCTGGAAACCTTACTGGCTACCCTTCAGGGCCAATACCCGCAGTGCAAGGTCATTGTCTTGTATGAAAAGGAATTTGCGCCCGCATTCGCGCGTTTACAGGAAAGTTATCCGATCGATTGTGCACTCAGCTTTCCTGTGAATAGTGGTGACATGCGCTCTGCTCTTGAGCAAATCAATCAAAAAGGGGCTCACTAATGTCGAACAACCTTAACAATAGAAAACAAAAAATCTCGGCGGTGTTCGATCTGGTCGCTTCCGGTTATGACAATCCTTCATTACGTTTTTTTCCATTCTGTGCCGACGCCCTGATCCATTTCATCCGCCCTCCCTCTGCCAGTAAAATACTGGATGTGGCGACAGGCACGGGTGCGGCCGCTGTGGCAGCCGCACAAACGATTGGTCCTAACGGACGCGTACAAGCCATCGACCTGGCCGAAGACATGATCGAGAAGGCCATTAAAAACGTCGACAAGATGGCCTTAAATAACGTCGATTTTCATGTCATGGATGCCGAACAACTTGAATTCAAGAACGATTATTTCGATGCGGTCATGTGTTCATTTGGTATCTTTTTCCTCCCTGATATGAATACTGCATTGAGTAACTGGCTACGGGTACTCAAACCGGGCGGACAAGTCGCTTTCACTATATTTGGTGAAACGGCATTCAAGCCGATGGCCGATCTCTTTCGCAGTCAAATTGAGGAATACGGTGTCGTCTTTGACGACGCGGCCTGGCAAGCGCTCAAACACGAGCAAGATTGCCAGGACCTGCTCGAGGCCGCGGGGGCAGTTGATATTCGTGTCGTGGAAAAGCAAATGGGCTACCACCTGAATGATGCCAGCAACTGGTGGGATGTCATCTGGAACAGCGGATTTCGTGGCTATATCGAGCAGCTAAATCCTGAACAACTTAGTGATTTTCGTACAAAACACCTTCAGTCAGTGAGCGAGCTTGTGACCGACAAGGGCTTGTGGATGGACGTTAGTGTCCTGTTTGCTGGTGGAAAAAAAACCATCGACAATTAACTCATTACTATTATACCGGGAGATGCCACGTGGCAAATGAATTATCTGAACAAGCATTAGGCGTACTATTCAATGATGCCCGTAGCCATAATGGCTGGCAGGATACAGACGTTAGTGACGAACAATTACAGCAGATCTACGACCTGATGAAAATGGGGCCAACAGGGGCCAACTGCTGCCCGGCCAGGGTTCACTTTGTGCGTAGCGATAGCGCAAGGGAAAAACTACTCAGTTGTGTCAGTGAAGGCAATGTCGAAAAATGCCGTAGTGCTCCCGTCGTTGCCATCATCGGCATGGATATGGAATTTTACGAAAAACTCCCCAAGCTGTTCCCCCATACTGATGCCCGCTCCTGGTATGTCGGTAATGATGAGGCCATTTATAATACGGCCTTCCGCAACAGCACATTACAAGCAGCGTATTTTATGATGGCGACACGCAGCCTCGGTCTGGATTGCGGCCCCATGACAGGTTTTAATGCCGATAAAATGAATGAGACTTTCTTCCCTGATGGCAAGATCAAAATCAATATGATTTGCGCGATCGGTAAAGGCGACCCAGATAAATTATTTCCACGCCATCCGCGCCTGGATTTTAGCGAGGCCTGTCAACTGCTGTAGTCAGCACCTACACCCATATCCAGCGCAAAGTTGCTACCACCTGATACGATTATTGAGATAAATAATCGTATCAGGTGGTAGCAACAGATGTTGATAAACGTAATGCTTTTTTGCCCATGACAATACGCCGGTATTCTCCCGGCGTAATGCCAACAACCCACTTGAATTGATTGACGAAGTGGGACTGATCATAAAACCCAAGGTCATAGGCTATATTGCTTAAAGATCCGTCTGTATTCTTGATTAGCAACCGGGCTTGACTGATTCTTTCTGTGCGCGATAACTCGACAGGTGTAATTCCTATCTGACTCCTGCATATCCTCTCCAGCTGACGTTGGTCGATGCCGATAGAGCTGGCCAGCTTCCTGATGGGTAAAGCGCCTTTATGTCTTTTCATTATGCTGATAGAGCCTTTGATAATGGCGGATACTTGCCTGTCTACAGACAGCAATGAATATAAGGTTTTATCTATTTTCCTGATACAGGCCAAATCATTAGCCAGGACCGGTATAAGATCATATAGCCTGGAAAACATTTGCTTATTAATATCGGCACACGAAAAAACCTGATTCTTGAGTTCATGTAACGGTATCGAAAAAAATGCATAAGCACCCGCCGGTTTAAATCGAATACCGACGGCGCTAATTTTTCCAGTCAATTTCAGGCAAACAGATTGTGTATTCGCGCCGTCTATAAAAGGACCATCGGGCGTTAAATTATTGCCGAAATATAAATCCTGACCATAATTAAAAATAACGCTGACTCCGCCATCCGGGTGCAAATATTCTTTATAACCCTCGCCACTATTACTTTCGGCGTTGATGAACCAATAGCAATCTACGTAATCAAGTAGCTGTTTACATGGCGCGTATTTACGAAACCCCAGATGAGGCAAAAGATTGTCATTCAGTTCATTCATTTTATATTACTTACCGGGTCACGGATGTCGGAAATTTCCAATACAGATGCAAGGAACTATTTTAGGATACATCCATTATCATCCTATCACGAGGTTCTGACCATGCTCAAACAAGCATTACTATATTCTTTATTATTTGGATTTTTTATAGGGAGTACGACCGTGAATGCTGAAAAACTCACTTTATCTGATATCACAGTCAAGAAACTGAATGGACAATCTGAAAAGCTGGGTAAGGTACTATCAAATAAGCCTGTGTATTTGAAATTCTGGGCGACATGGTGTCAACCTTGTCGCGAACAAATGCCTCACCTTCAACAAACATTTGATCGATATGGTAAAAAAATTGATATTGTCTCAATTAATCTGGGGGTAAATGATAGCCTTGCAGACGTCATTAAAACAAAAAATGAATTCAAACTTACCCTCCCCATCTTTATTGACGAGACAGCAAAACTGTCACAAACAGTCGACTTGATAGCAACGCCTTACCACGTCCTCATTGACAGCAAAGGACGGATTGTACATAAGGGCCACAAAGCATCTGTTGAACTGGATAGCAAGATAAAAAAACTAGCTGATAATAACCAACAAGTATTGGCTGTAACACCAGAGAATAATAGTATAAATCCGCTAGTACTTGACACAAACGTTTCACAACCGACACTATTGTTTTTTGCATCGACGTGGTGTGACTGGTATCTGGAAAAAAGCAGGCCGCAGATGTCTGCCAATTGCGTCAACGCACAGAATGTCATCAACAATCTATATAACAAGTATCCGCATATGAACTGGCATGGAATCTTGACCCGATTATGGACAGGACAAAAGGAGTTGGATGACTACAGAAAAAAATACAGCATACAACACCCTCTGTCTATTGACAGCAAAAATGAAGTATTTTTAAAATACAGAGTCAAAAAATTTCCCACCTTGATTGCTATCAAAGGGGATCGAGAAATATTCAGACTAGATGATTTCAGCGGCTCTGCACGAGCCTCAAAAATGCTTTTACAACTTGAAAATAATTATTAATACAGCAAAACAAGCGAGCCAGTTAAACGGATGACTCGCTGAAAATTGCAAACATTTAATCATTAATCAGGCATCGCCACTATTGATCATGGCTTGGTTTCAAATCACCCTGGCAACACTGAATGCTGCCAGAATGTTATAAACAAAGGTATCTACTGGGACGGTATACGCAACACCTGCCCTGGATAGATCTTGTTAGGATCGGATAGCATGGGCTTATTAGCTTCGAATATTTTCATATATGCACTCGAACTACCCAGATGCGCCTTGGCTATCCCGGAAAGTGTATCGCCTGATTTCACGGTATAGAACGTGGCCTCAGGTTCTGTTGACTCCACTTTGAGTTGATTGTCAACACGACTGATACCGTATTGGTTTCCAGCCGTTAATGTCGCTTTTTCGCTATCTTCCTGGCTTTTGACACTCCCTTCCAACGTGACCAATTCACCATTGGCGGTGACTTTCAGGCCTTCAACCTTCAAACCTGCCTCAGCGATCATTTTTGTAATTTTTTCTTCACGCAGTTCATTGATGCGTTCGGGGGAAACGGTAACGATATCCTCTTTCTTTTCATCAGACCCGAAAATTTTATCACCAGCGCTGGCTACAAAGTCAAATAGTCCCATGTTTCTTCCCCTCTAAATATTGTGATTATTAATTTAAGCGTGGCCAGCATGACCACTATTCTCAAGGAGACTAAACATTATCAAATATTGAATGGAATACAAGCCAAAGCAGGCAGAAATGTCTAGCAGATACGAAACCTTTACAAAATTATCACATTTCTCTTTGCAGAGAATTTCATGTAAACGTCATATCGCAGGTTCTAACAACATTTTTTAAGTACTTATCCCGGTGGACGTGTGTCAGGCGTTACAGAAAGGATATTACAATACCTAGTTGCAGCCGTCTGTCGCAAATAATAACCTGGGATTGAGATCACTATATTAGTGATCCCACCTCCCTCTTACCAGATGATTACATTACTCACTATTAAAATTTCAATCCCAACCAAACCCATAACTTATCGGTATACACTTTACCTGCGCCAACATCGCCTGCGGAGTAAGCCGCGTATTTCATCCCTGCGCTGTAGTGTTTGCCATATTTTCTCACATAGGATAAATCCAGCTCACTACCCAGGTCGTCGATGGCAGAAAAGCCCTTGTATTCACCTGTGCTGTACCCCAGGCGACTACGCAATGTCAGCATTGGCCGCGGCATTATCCTGGTCAACTGATTCATAACGTAAGCGCATATCCACACTGGTCTTGCCACTGGTTAATGCCTTGGTAAAACCGGTTGCCGCCAAAACATTCCCGCATGCCACCATAGCGCTTAATAGCACCGCTAACTCTTTATTCATGTATACCTCCTCACTATATTGATAAATTATAATTTTTAAATATTACTAATTTATAAATAAACCAAGGGGCATGCCAGTGATGCTATTGCACTGTATTGAGACATATAAAATAAAAAACCGTCTGTCATTGCGCATGAAACTTTTATGACACTACTTATTGCTGACAGCATTTATATTATTGACTACTATGGGTACGAAAATATTTCTGGTTGCACCTGTTAGGAACCATGTGCATGTTATCCATTGGTGCATTTCGGGCATATACTGGTGCAAACAACCAATAATTCGTATATTTGGAATAGACACTGACGGCCAGGAAATCAAAGTTACTATGAATATTCATGAAAAAATTAATTATGTCGAATTTCCCGCAAAAGATATCAGCGCGACCAAGTCATTTTTCAGTGATTGTTTCGGCTGGACATTTACCGATTATGGGCCGGAGTATAGTGCCTTTTCGAACGCGGGCCTCGACGGGGGATTTTTCAAATCTGACCTGGCCGCTACAACCGCCAATGGCAGTGCTTTAATCGTATTTTATAGCTCAGGACTGGAAGAAACCCAGGCCAAAATTGAAAGCGCAGGAGGCTCAATATTGCAGGCCATATTTTCATTTCCAGGGGGGCGTCGCTTTCATTTTAGTGACCCCAGCGGTAATGAATATGCCGTATGGTCTGATTTATAAGCACCGTCACATGGATTCGTTAGACATTGAAGAAATCAAGGCATTCGTACCTGCAAAAGATTATAATTTATCCATCCAGTTTTACCAGGATCTTGGATTTACATTGGCCTCTAATGAAAACGGCATCGCCTATTTTCATTGTGACGGTTGCAGCTTCCTCCTTCAGGACTTTTATAACAAGGAACATACCGATAATTTTATGATGCATATCCTGGTAAAGGATGTTGATAGTTGGTGGGCCAGGGTAGAAGATGCCGACTTGATAAACAAATATCATATAAGAAACGAAGCCCCGTCAGTAAAACCCTGGGGCATGAAAGATTTTGTTCTCATCGACCCAAGCGGCGTGCTCTGGCGAATAGGAGAAAATATCGATCCATAGTTTCAACAATTTTCTTTAGTCGCTAATCCGGGTGGCATATTATGAAATTACTCAATCAAATACAGATTAATTCACTTTCAATAATCAGCCTGATAGTGGCTCTGACAGCCTTGGGTTATAACACTTATCGTAATGAACTGACGGAACAAAACCGTAATATCAGGCATGCTGGTTTCGAATTACTCATGGAGTTAAATGAACTTCAGCTTCTCACTGATTTTGCTCATTACGGAGACGACAGAAAATCTGCCAATCCCATTAAGGGATGGAGTCATATCCTTTATATTAATGATATGAGTTATCTCATTTCAACGCAGGTATCGACACAAGCTAATTTGCTACAAAAAACCTGGACAGATGAATGGGAAACACTTCATACAAACGAAACGAGTAATAAAAACATAACACTTGCAATTAAAACTCTTCGAAACAAGGTCATGGATACCATGAGAAGACTAGATTAAACTGACCTCCCTGGCGTTACTGTATCGCAAATGTCTCAGACCAATTATTACCTGTCATTTTCTCAGCATCTGACTTGAGCTTATGGGCTAACTCACTATTTCCCATAGCGTCCAGGACCAAGCTTTTTAATAACAATGAATCCTTATTAAATTTTAACAGCAATGATTTGTCTGCGTATTCAAGCGCCTTTTCATTTCGATGGGTCACATAATGCACCATAGCCAGGTTGTGCCATGCTTTTTGATAGCTTGGATCATGCTTTAATGCATGCTGAAAATGCCATATCGCCTTGTTATAGCTTTTCTCTTGAGCATAGATAACACCCAGATCATCATGCGCCTCTGAGTTGCCTGCATCCAACTGAAGCGCTTTCAAAAGATCCGCCTTGGCTTTTTTCAATTCACCCATCCANATATACCTGACACCACGTTTGGTATACGCACGCGATTCGTTTGGATTTTTTTCTATATACAGACTGAGATCAGCAACACCTAATGNCACTTGCTGGTTTCGGCCATAAGCCATACCACGCCAGAATAAAGCGTCATTATTTTCCGGNTCTAACTCTAGTGCTTTTGATAAATAAAGTATTGACTGTTCAAATTCATGTTGATTGAATTTATCTATTCCAATTTCAACAAACTCCGGGGCAGTTTGCGGTTTATCATTGGGCTTAGTCGACTCGGCAGATATGCCTGCAGTCTGCGTATAATATTTAGCATTAATCGGATTTTTTAATTCTCCAATTTCCGTCACAAGGTCACCAAAACAGGAGGGATAGACTTCATTGTATAGCTGTTCTTCAAATGCCGGCTCACCAAACGGTATATCATCTTCGTCCAAAGACATAAAAAAAACCTGACCAAAGAAACCACCCTTGCACTGCTCATAAATGCGATCACCTGAAGCATCGAATTGCCGGTAGGCTGAAAGATGCTTGTCTTTATGATGAATATTGATCAAGGTTTGAATGGGAGCATTACGTGCCTGTGGCAAATAAGCGGATAGATAGTCAAGCCTTAATTCACCATTACTATCATATACGAATACCTCGATCATATGAATATTGTCAGGATGCTCGCTTTCCCATTGTATTCGACTCAACAATGCATTGCTTGCGGCGTCATAAAAACGCTCTTCCTGATAAAACTCTTCCTGGTTTTGGTAGCCCCCTATGGATGTTTTTCTGACGACATCACGACCGTTAAGCTGCGAGAGATGCAACTCATACAACCGTAGGGTAAACAAATTCCACTCATTAACTTGCACTTTATCAACAGTTAGCTTCGCTGGAACTCTGGCATTAACGTCCTTTAGAGGCAACAACATTAATAGCAAGAGCATCATAGCACTGAGATTTTTCATAATAATGGCCTCCGCAATCTAACCGTAACATGTCAATAAAAAAACACTCTAAAGATAGCGTAATTGTTGTTCTTTCTTGAATCAGTAACATACTAAGTCAGGCGTTTGTCACTAAATGTAGCTTATCAGGCTAATACGCCTCAATAAATAACGTACACTTCGATTTTGTCCTGCATGTATCAATAACGCAATTAACAGGATTTTATTCCCGTTTTTGAAAAAATAGGGAATAAACTACTCAACAATACGTTCTCTTACCATTCACATGCTGGTTTTTATTTAAATATGCATAAATTTTTCGGAAAATCTCAACAATTCAAGTTGTTAATGGATAAACACTGGGAGCAAATGTATCGCGTCAGCTTTTCATGGTGCCATGACCCGGAATTATCAGCTGACCTGGTACAGGAGACCATTGAGGCCGCACTGGTCAATCAGCATAAATTTACTGACGCTGAGCATGTCAAAAAATGGTTGTTCACCGTTCTGGTCAATAAATGGCGCGACCACTGTCGTCGATATCGACATCACAGCGACATAGATGATGTTGTGCTGGCCCATGAAAACACGCCAGAAACTGAACATCAGAACAATGAATCCATTAAACACATGTTTAAGGCCATGAGCCTGATCAGTATGGAGCAACGCGAAGTATTGTCGCTGATTGCACTGGAAGGGTTTTCATATGAAGAAGTTGCCAGCATTCTGGACATACCTGCGGGAACAGTAATGAGTCGCCTGTGCAGGGCGCGCAAACATCTACGCAAGCTGCTTAATAATACAGACAAGCTCTCTACTTCTGAAACCCACATCAGGAGGATAAAATGAATCAAGATAGGAATATATCGGAATCACAAATTAATGCTTTCATTGATGATGAACTGCATGACAATGACCGTGCTCAAATGATTGATGCTATCAACATCGATGATACAGTTGCACAAAGGGTCAATGATATAAGAAAAGATATGGATTTATTGAGGCTTGCCTATAACCATCCTCCTTTACCTCGCCCCGAAAAAAAAATTCACCCGGACTCTAAAAAAATAAAACTGGCGACTGCCCTGGCAGCCAGCATTTTTTTGTTTATCGGTACTATTGTCGGCTTATTGGTATCCACTCACTCTGAAAAGGTAATCAACCCCTCATTCACGGCAGTCAACGACTTTGTAGCAGCAAACAATGATAATAAAAAAATCATGATTCATGTCAGTCGCCTGGATGATAAAAAAATTGTCAATGCATTAGATAAAGCCGAGGAAATTCTGCAATACACCCAGAAATCCAACAAAGCCGTTGACCTTGTACTGATTGCCAATGAATCTGGCCTGGGACTACTCAGGCAGGGCTCACCTTATGCCGACAGAATTCATGCACTATCCAATAAATATAAAAATGTAAAATTTTTAGCCTGCGGTATTGCCATGGAAGTTGCACGACTTAAAGAGGGGGAGGATGTTGAATTATTACCCGATGCAGAAAAAATTCCTGCTGCATTAACTGAAATATTAGAACGCTTGAAAGGCGGCTGGCTATATGTCAAATCCTGAATAATATACACACCTGAATGTGTCGGTCTTTTCAATAAACACTACCATACCCAAAATGGAGATTTGCCATGTCACTCAATCGTCGAAATTTTTTGAAATTTGTTACTGTCAGTACGTCGGCAACTTTATTTTCTAAAGCAACACTCGCACAAGCCGCAAAGAAATCACAGATTAAGGCTATCGCTTTTGACGGGTTTCCCATATTTGACCCAAGACCCATCTTTTCATTGGCGGAAACATTATTCCCAGGAAAAGGTAAAGACTTAAGTCAGGCATGGCGCACAAGGCAATTTGAATATCAATGGCTGCGCGCTTTATCAGGTCAATATGTCGATTTCTGGCAGGCAACAGAAGATGGCTTATTATTTGCTGTCAAACAACTAAAACTGGAACCAAGCCAGGAGAAAATAGAGCGGTTAATGAACGCCTATCTTAATCTCAAACCATGGCCGGATGTTATTCCTGCCCTGAAATCCTTAAGAAGTTCAAATATACGTTTAGCCTTTTTGTCTAATTTAACACCTAATATACTGGCCACGAATATGCGCAAGTCCGGCATTGAAGATTATTTTGAGCACGCTATCAGTACCGATCGAATTCACACATATAAACCTGATCCGCGTGCTTATCAATTAGGTGTCGATACACTAAAGCTAAAACGCGAGGAGATTGCCTTCGCCGCATTTGCAGGCTGGGATGCAGCAGGTGCCAAATGGTTTGGCTACCCCACCTTCTGGGTTAACCGCGCTGGGTTCGATGCTGAAAACCTGGGCATTACTCCAGACGGCACGGGAAAAGGGATGGCTCACTTGGTCCAGTTCATAAAATCACATAATAATGCATAATTGATTTTGGCAGTCAGAAGGATTCGGTAGAACGATACCAGGCACCAAAATTTTTCTCCTGACGCTGGTTGGCGTCTATAGTTCAGCCACTAACGCCAGGAACACTATGTCATCCTGTTTATTAAGTACCATTCAATCAGCTAATACTTTTTTGCACAGGCTCAACATTGGCTTCAGATGTGTCTATAATCAGTCCTGTTAAATAGCTTGACTGATTAACTTGCAATCAGCCAAAGGAAAATACCATAAAATGTTAAACTTAATATATCTTTAGACACTTGAGTAAGATGATGCCCACATGACTACAGACACGCCTGTTCAATTAACCCACTCTGTTGCAGCCTGGGGCAGCCCCACCTTTGCTGATGTACTCAAACAGGAAATATTGCAACTGGACCCAAGACTCCTGCCTTTACAGCAGGGCATGTCATATGGAAATTATGTCAACGATGAAAACCTGGCGGTGTTGATACTGGCTGTCAGTGAAGAAGGGCCAAATATTTATGCCAGAACAGGTATTATGTTTAGCGGAATCATCGGGGGTTGTCATTGCGCGGATGACCCATCACCCGACAATGAACATCCGGAATATTGCGAATTAATGTTCGAAATCAATAAAAGCAATGCGCTAACAAACATTCATTTACTTAATGATGAATAAACAACTGCTGTAGTTGTCGCCGACATGACACTTTGTTATTTCGAAAAGAAATCGCCGATACTGTATTCCAGTGCCACACCCAGAAAAACCACCATGCCAAACCAGTGATTATTAAGGAAAGCATTGAAGTAGGCTTTACGCTTACGTGTGCGAAGCAGTAACTGCTGGTAGATGGCCAGAATAAACGCCAGGACTACACCCACATAATAGACAGGCCCAAACTCCATACTATTTCCAACCATGATCAGGGACATGATTACCATCGCCTGAATCACCGCGACCATAAGCCGATCAAGGTCACCGAATAAAATCGCCGTGGATTTAACCCCGATCTTGATATCATCTTTACGATCGACCATGGCGTACATGGTGTCATATGCCGTCGCCCACAGCACGGTACAAGTAAAAAGCACCCATGCAATATTCGGCACTGTATTGGTTTGAGCGGCAAAAGCCATCGGAATTGCCCAGGCAAAGGCAGCCCCAAGAACCACTTGCGGCAGATAGGTATAACGTTTCATGAAAGGATAAATAATGGCCAGCAATGCCCCGCCCAGCGATAGCGATACGGTAAAATCATTCATTAGCAAGACCAGCATAAATGCCAGCAATATCAAAATAAAAAATAACACCAGCGCCTCTTCCGGCGTCACCTTACCGCTGGCAATCGGTCGATTGGCCGTCCTTTTGACATTGGGGTCTATCTTGCGATCAGCATAATCATTAATAACACAACCCGCCGAGCGCATCAGGATGACGCCCAGGACAAACACGAATAATACATCCCAATCAGGGAAACCTTCAGCCGCTATCCACAAGGCAGTCAGGGTTGGCCATAGCAACAGGTATATCCCGATCGGCTTATGCAGTCGCATCAACAAATAATATTGATATAAACCTTCCTGCCAGTGAGCACGAGTCTTGTTGGTGCGCAATACGCTAGGCGGATGTTGTGACGACTTCTTCATAGGTGTGTTATTGTAAACCCCTGCTGCAAGGCTGACGAGCCCTGAAACCTTGCTGCATTATTTTTCCACCGCCAGATCAGGTAAAAAAATCTCATTGACCAGCAGCGGCTTCCCCGAGAGATAAAAAACCGAACGCCGTCCCCATATGACCGGGCATTTTTTCGTCAGCCCCTGTGTGGCCGTGTGATACAGATAATCGCCCTCAGTGATGCCTGCGATTTCCAGCTCACCCCTAAGCATACTGTTATCGGCAAACAAAACCTCACCTAATGATCGATTACCCAGCATTTTCAACCTGCGTACCGAGCCCTGCAATGTTTTGTAAGGTATCACGGTACGTGCGAACACCCAGGGTACGCCGTTACACAATAGCCTGACTTGCCTGATCCTGGCGATGGCGGCCGGCTTCATCCCGAGCGCCCGTATTTCCCCAGGGGCCGGACGAGCCCATGATTCGTCCAGCACTTCTACCCGGAACTGCCCGGGACAATGGGCGATCAGGCGCTGTGTCAGGGAGCTTGCGTCTAACAACCAGGAGAGTATTGACGGTGTCATCTCTTTATAGTTCAGTCGACTGTATGGCCTCCAGCGGGCCTCGATCTTCGTTTTGGCTACGTGTCTGCTCAAAAGTGGGTCCAGATAATGTCTTGATAACGCTGAGCATGATATAGGAAAATACAAACAAGCGGTACTCGACAACAGCCTGGCTCGGTAGCCATCATTATCCTCACCCTGCCGCCCAAAAACCTGCTGACAGGTCACACCTTTCCGTATTCTATATTTTGACCCAACCAGCGATGAACCAGATCGGGGACAATCTCCGGGCACTTATCCATAATCATCTCAGCCGATAGATGCACAGCTGGCATCAATGCCTGGTCTCGGAGGATATCGGCGATCCTTAATTGGACTACGCCCGTCTGCCGAGTCCCTAACACTTCGCCAGGCCCACGGAGTTCAAGGTCACGCTGGGCGATGACAAAGCCATCGCTGGTTTCTCGCATAGCCGCCAGACGCGCGCGTGCCATTTTTGACAGGTGACCCTGATAAATCATGACGCAGTGACTTTCCTTGCCGCCACGGCCAACGCGTCCGCGTAGTTGATGTAACTGTGACAACCCCAGGCGCTCTGCATTTTCGATAATCATAAGATTGGCATTGGGAACATCGACACCCACCTCGATCACCGTAGTCGCCACCAGCAGGTCGATCTCGCCCACCTTGAATCGTGACATAATGGATTCTTTCTCCCCTGCCTTCAATCGTCCATGTATTAGTCCGATCTGTAGATCAGGCAAGGCCTGCTGTAATAACTCAGCCGTATCAGACGCGGTCTGACATTGCAGGGATTCCGATTCTTCGATCAAGGTACATACCCAGTAAACCTGGCTACCTTGTCGGCAAACATTCATGACGCGCTGCAAAACTTCCTGACGGCGATTATCCGGGATAACGACCGTACTAACCGGGATGCGGCCGGGTGGCAGCTCATCGATGACGGAGACATCCAGATCAGCATAGGCGGTCATCGCCAATGTCCTCGGGATAGGGGTGGCCGTCATGATAAGCTGGTGGGCAACACTACCGTCGATGCCACCTTTTTCACGCAGGGCCAGACGCTGATGAACACCGAACCGATGTTGCTCATCGATAATCACCATGGCGAGTCTGTCAAAAACCACTTCATCCTGAAACAGCGCATGCGTGCCGACGATCATTTTCGCCTGGCCACCACTGATGCTCTCCAGTGCCAAGCGCCGTTCCTTTGTCTTGAGTTTTCCCGACAACCACACTACCGGGATATCCAAGGGTTCAAACCAGGAGAGAAAGTTACGATAATGTTGCTCGGCCAATATTTCTGTCGGCGCCATCAGGGCTACCTGAAATCCCGAATCAATCGAGGCCAGCGCCGCCGCTGCGGATACGACCGTTTTACCTGAGCCCACATCGCCCTGCACCAGTCTCATCATGGGGATAGCCTGATTCAGATCACGTGTGATTTCGTCGATCACCCGTTGTTGCGCCGAGGTCAGTGAGAAGCTTAAGCGGGAAAGGAAATCCTTCCATCGTCCAGGGTGTAGTTGCAGTCGATGTGCCGGGTGCGCCTGCATTTTTTTTCGTAATTGTCTCAAACTCAGATAGTGCGTTAATAACTCCTCGAATGCCAGGCGCTGCTGTGCAGGATGTCGGCCCGCCTGCAATGCGCTCAAAGAGACATCGGCAGGCGGATGATGAAGAATGCGGATGGCCTCGGCGACAGGCATTAATTTATTTTTATCGCGTATGGCTTGCGGCAAAATCTCACTGATGTCAGTCGAGGCCTGCTGCAAACGTTGCAAGGACTGCAGCACCAGATCTCGCATCTTTAATTGATGAACGCCATCCGTCGTCGGGTACAGCGGGCTTAAGGTGTCTTCTACACTCGTGATTTCTTCTGTGGAGAGCCGGCTATACTCCGGGTGGATCATTTCCAGGTGTTTTTTCCCTGCACGTACTTCACCAAAACAACGAATGCGGCTTCCGCGAGCCAGACCATCCTTTTGCGCATTACTGAAATGAAAAAAACGCAGGAGCAAAGAGCCGCTACCATCACTGATATGACACAATAGCATGCGCCGTCGAGCAAAGCCGATCTCGGTCAGTTCAACCACCCCCTCAACTACCACTTGTTCACCAGGTCGCAATGACCCCATCGGCTGCACTCTTGTCCGGTCTTGATATTTAAGCGGTAAATGAAACAGTAAATCCTGGACAGAAAATAAACCGATACGATTTAATTTCTGCTCTAGCTTGGGACCTATACCTCGTAGGGACGTTAGCGCCTGCTCATGTAGTGGAATCCGTTTCCCGGACGTGGCCGAATAATCTGACATAATAAAAAAATTAATGACTCTTTATAATTCCAGCACGGCATCCATCTCAACCCTGGCCGCTTTCGGCAAGGCGGCGACACCGATCGCAGCACGGGCAGGATAAGGCTGCTGAAAATAGTCAGACATGATCTCATTAACCACTGGAAAATCTGACAGGTCCGTCAGAAAAACATTAAGCTTGGCCACATCTGCCAGACTGCCACCCGCAGCCTCGGCAACAGCAGACAGGTTATCAAATACCTGCCTGATCTGTTTTCCAATATCACCCTCAACCAACTCCATTGTGGCCGGTACCAGGGGAATTTGCCCCGATATATAAACAGTGGAATTCACCTTGACAGCCTGCGAATAAGTTCCGATAGCCTGTGGCGCCTTGTCTGTTTGTATAATTTCACGTGCCATTTTTATTTCCCTTCTCTTTAATCTTTAATCTTTAGGGAACCTCTGATTAATTGAAAGTCTTAAGTCATTGCGAGCGCAGCGCGGCAATCTGTTAAATAGAATCAAGTAGTTACAGATTGCTTCGTCGCT
>JGI24023J19991_10001329_pt1 | contig 19106 bp, 19 predicted proteins | sample Cruoilmetagenom1_FD_19991 | JGI IMG/M metagenome (IMG submission 19991) | reverse complement strand
ATAACAACTTTGACAAATAGCGGCTATACTGCCTTTCAAATTTCTGCATGGAGGCCTAAAACTCATATTTTGGCCTTTTCATCGAGTAGAAGAATATTAGCTATGCTTAATTTATTATGGGGTGTTAAAGCTCAATATTATGATAAAATGGTAAGTACTGATGACACTGTAGTCGATATTAATAAAATAGCTAAAGATAAGGGCTATGCAGATACTGGAGATTATGTTATCAATCTTACTTCTATGCCCGTACAAGAAAAAGGAATGGTAAATACTTTAAGGATTAGTCAAATTATGTAAACCTAATTCGTTTTTTCTAGTTCAAGCTCTAATAATTTTAGTCCGTCTTCAATGAGGTTCACAATTTCTTTATTATCAGTTAACTTTTTTAGATGCACTAAAACCTTATTCTTTAAAGTTGTATCTTCTTTATAAATCAACTCATATATTTCTAAAGGCAATAACCAGTCATTAGGATATTCAAGAAGAATAGTATTTAAAATGCTTTCCAAATCATTAGTATTCAAATTATTACTTTCTCTAATATTGCGAACTTCTTGATATAATTTATGCAATTTTAAATCGTTTTTCGAATATGTAATTTTATGTGTTTTTTCTTTTGGAGCTTTAAAAACCAATCCGAAATTTTCAGGATCTGCAACTCCCGCATATGCAGAAACTACTTCTTTACCCACAGCCATGTCATAAGTACCCCATTCTGGCTGAAACAAAATAGTATCTTGATGTTTGACTGAACAATTTTTAAAAGAAATTAAAATAATCTTTCCTTTTAAATTCCGTTTACCCGTAATAATTTCACCTTTTACATAGATCCCTCCTTCAAATGTCAATGCTACAGTTTTACCTTCATAAATTCCGTATGCTTCCAAATCTGTTGGAGACATATCTTCAATGGCAAGATTAATTCCTTTTAATTTACCAATGGCTGATCCGAATCCTTTTGCATGATATTCTTTATTATGCCCAATTAATTCTTTGTTTTTATAAGATAGAGCCGTTGGACCTGTAGTTTGAACATAAACAGGTTTATAATTCTCATTGGCAATTACATTGGTAAATTTACCTGATATCTGAATGCCTGTACTCAATAAAATAGTACCTAAATTTTTAGAATCAATTAATTTTTCAAGGCCTTTTAATCCTCCTTTACGCAATGCCATGGTATTGGCAAATTCTTCTAAAATTAAACTCAAATGAGCAAAATTTGGCGTTACAAATAATTGGGGTTGCGGTTTGGTAATATCAAAATCAGTATCTGCTGCTATAATTGAATACGGTATTTTTTTTACTTCATCACCCATACACCATCGACTTTCACCTATTGATGATAATAAACCTGCTCCGTATATTTTCGGATCATCCAACGTACCGATTAATCCATATTCAACGGTCCACCAGTGTAAATTTCTAATTTTTGCCATTTCGCTGGGTTCTCCCATATTAGCAGCTATTTCTGCTACTTTTTTATCCGCCTTAGCGATATCAGCTTCAGGTGTATTCGGGTCTTCTTTAATAATTGATAAATGACGGATCGCTTCGTATAATTCATAATCTTTTGATGACGAAATAGCCTTACTACCTATGTCACCGAAACGTCTTAAATATTCTGCATACTCAGGGTTTGCAATAATAGGCGCATGACCTGCAGCCTCATGAATAATATCCGGTGCCGGTGTATATTCTATATGATCTATGGTTCTAATATCAGCAGCAATTACCAATATATTATAGGCTTGAAATTCCATAAAAGCATTTGGCGGAATAAATCCATCAACAGAAACGGCAGCCCACCCTATTTCTTTTAATATTCTATTCATGCCTTGCATTCGTGGAATTTGCTCAGTAGAAATTCCTGTTAATGCTAACCCTTCCTTATATGATTTATGCGCAAATTTGGCAAGATAATTTACACTCTTTCTCATTACATATCGCCATACCGCCTGATTTTGAGCAGTGTATTCATCATAAGGCTGAGGTATAATCAACGACCTTAAATGTTTGGGTAATCTAGCAATTGTTTTATTTGATTTAAAATCCATATAAAAAAGTAAATTAAACTATGGGTAAAGTTACATATTTTCTTACAGTATTAGCATTATAGAATTAAATGGGTATAAGGAAAAGTTGTAAATCACAATAAAAATTAATTGTATATTTATGCCATTATTTTACTTTAAAAACTAAGATTATGAGAAGAAGAGGCGGGTTAAAAATCAGATTGCTCATAGGTGTCGGGATTATATTATTTTCTTTATTTAAATATTATTCTAATAGAGGTACCAATGAATATACAGGAAAAAAACAAAGTATAACTTTGACCACAGATGAAGAAATTGCAATTGGTTTACAAAGTGCACCAACTATGGCCCAACAACATGGCGGTTTATATCCTGATCAAAAAGCACAAGATTTAGTTGATGAAATTGGCAATCGTCTGGTTAATTACAGTATTGCTAAAAAAACACCTTATAGATATGATTTTCATCTGTTGCGAGATCCAGAAACAATCAATGCTTTCGCTTTACCGGGAGGTCAAATTTTTATAACCTATGCTTTATATTCAAAATTAGAAAACGAAGATCAATTAGCCGGTGTATTGGGTCATGAGATTGGTCATGTTGTTGGGAGGCATTCAGCTGAAAGGATGGCGAAACAAGGTTTAACTCAAGGTATAATTTCAGGCGTTATGGTAGGTGCTGATGGTGGAGCCGGACAAATGGCAGCCATGATTGCCAATGTTATAAATATGAAATACGGACGAGGTGATGAATTGGAAAGTGATGAGCTAGGTGTAAAATTCATGATAGAATCAGGTTATCAACCCGAAGAAATGATAGGTGTTATGAAAATTTTAAAAGCTGCTGCCGGTCCGAATAGAACTCCAGAATTTCAAAGCACACATCCAGATCCTGAAAACAGAATAGAAAAAATTAGAGAAGCCATTCAAAAGTATCGCAAATAACTTCTATTGAAATATTTTTTTAAAAGAGCTTATTATCATATTAACTATAATAAGTGTATTGTTCGTTTTATTTTACTTTATAATTTTTTAAATTAAGAGCGGTATAATCTAAAAAGACTATACCGCTCAACTTTTATATAAAAATATAACTAAACTACTCTTTTACTTTTCTTACTTGATTTTAAGAATTTCAGTTCATCAGAAATGATATTAAATGCGTCATGTGCCTTAGACATTTCAGCATATTTTAATGCGGTAAAGCCTCTGTTAGATTTAGCTTTTACATTGGCTCCGTTAGCAATTAATAATTTTACAATTTCTGTTCTATTTTGTCTGGCGGCGTACATAAGAGGGGTCATTCCTACAGATTTTTTATTAACGTCTGCACCAGCATCAATCATTCCTTTTACGGCTTCGTAATTACCTTGCTTTATAAGTGTACAAAAAGCGTCTGTTTCTGTTACTACAGTTGCAATGTCTAATTTATTAATTGTTGAATTGTTGGCGATAGGTTTTGCGTTTACAGCAAATCCTACGATTAATACTGCGGCTAAAAATAAGTTTTTCATAATATTGAAGTTTAAATGTTATACAATAAGAGACGATTGTATTGTAACAAGTGTTACGCCCTTTAACACTTATTAACTAAGTTTAACTTCGTCGTAACAAACTCTTAAATTTACCTTAAAAATGTTAATTTTGCCATTCTAAACTTTATAGATGAACAAAAAAGTAATTTTAATTATTCTTGACGGATGGGGTATTACTCAAAATCCGGAAGTTTCGGCTATCGCAAAAGCAAATACTCCTTTTATAAACTCATTATATAATAAATATCCTAATGCCAGTTTAAGAACTGATGGATTACATGTAGGTTTACCTGAAGGACAAATGGGTAATAGTGAAGTTGGTCACATGAATTTAGGTGCTGGACGTATTGTTTATCAAAACTTGGTTAAAATAAACAATGCTGTATCAAACGGAAGTATTACTGAAAAACCTAGCTTACAAAATGCCTTTAAATATGCTAAAGAAAATAATAAGAATGTTCATTTTTTAGGGTTGGTTTCTAATGGTGGTGTTCATTCACATATTGATCATCTAAAGGGTTTGGTAAAAGCTGCCAATGCGGCTGGCGTACATAGCACTGTACATGCATTTACCGATGGTAGAGATGTTGACCCTAGATCAGGGAAAGCGTTTATTACCGATTTAGAAAAATATTTAGAAAATTATAATTCTAAGTTAGCCTCAATTGTTGGGAGGTATTATGCAATGGACAGAGATAAACGTTGGGAGCGTGTTAAATTGGCATATGATGTAATAGTTAATGGAAAGGGTGAGAAATCTATAAATGCTACCGAAGCAATTCAAAAGAGTTATGATGCAGATATAACCGACGAGTTTATAAAACCGATAGTGTTGGTTGATGAAAATAATGAACCAATATCTACTATACAAGATGATGATGTTGTTATCTTTTTTAATTTCAGAACAGATAGAGGCCGTCAATTAACTGAAGTTCTTTCTCAAAAAGATTTTCATGAATACAATATGCACAAACTCAACTTGTATTATGTCACCATGACCAATTATGATGACACTTATAAAAATGTACATGTTATCTATCCGAAAGAAGATCTAAACAATACCTTGGGGGAGGTTTTAGAAAATCATAACAAAAAACAGATCAGAATTGCTGAAACTGAAAAATATCCTCACGTAACTTTTTTCTTTTCAGGAGGAAGAGAAGATGAGTTCAAAGGTGAGAAACGTATTATGTGTCCATCACCAAAAGTGGCAACTTATGATTTACAACCTGAAATGAGTGCAAAAGATATAACTGATGCGATATTACCAGAGTTAAATAAACAAGAGGCCGATTTTATTTGTTTAAATTTTGCAAACACTGATATGGTTGGACATACCGGAATAATGGAGGCTGCCATAAAAGCTGCCGAAACAGTTGATTCTTGTTTAAAAGAAGTGGTTACAACTGCTCAAAAAAATAATTATAGTTGTATTATTATTGCTGATCATGGTAATAGTGAAACGATGATAAATGAAGATGGTTCCCCTAATACAGCACACACAACAAATCCGGTTCCCTTAATTTTAGTTGATGAAGACATAAAATCTATCAATAGTGGAAATTTGGCTAATATTGCTCCAACGATTTTAAAGCTAATGGATATTGAAAAACCAGCTATAATGACTGAAGAATCATTAATATAAATTTATTCTTAATGAAGAATCTTGGACTTCTTTTATTTCTATTCACTTTTCAACTTGGTTTATATGCTCAGGTTAAAGAAACTATTACCGAAAATAGAACCGATCAGGTAGGTATAAAAATTAAAAAAGATTTTGAACAAGGGCCTTACAATAAATGGTTCAATCTAAATTATAAAGAATATTCATTAGATAAAAAAACAATCAAAAAGCTAAAAAGATATTCAAATAAATTTAAATTAAAAGTATTTATGTCGGTTTGGTGTCATGATAGTAAACGTGAAGTTCCTCATTTGTATAAGATTTTAGAAGCCATAAATTTTGATCAAGAAAATCTTGAAGTAATTGCCCTGAATCGAGCGAAAAAAACTCCCAAAAATTTACAAGAAGGATTTGACATTGTACGAACGCCAACTTTTATTTTTTATAAAAAGGATAAAGAAATTGGTAGATATGTTGAAATTCCCAGAGAAACTCTCGAAAAAGATATCCTCAAAATTGTTAGTGGGAAATCTTATAAACATGCCTATCTGAAAGATTAAATTTCTCATTTTATTAATTTATCGTGATTAGTATAAATAAAATACTGTTTAAAATATAAACGTTAAATTTGCGATTAATTAAAAATTTCTATGCTGCCAAAAGACCATTTAATAATTGCGATCGATTTTGATGGGACCATCGTGGAAGATGCTTATCCTGAAATAGGGAATCCAATACTTTTCGCCTTTGAAACACTTAGAGAACTGAATAAAGATGGTCATAGGCTCATTCTTTGGACCTACAGAAATGGACATAGGTTACAAGAAGCTGTTGATTTTTGCTCAAAAAAAGGAGTAGAATTTTATGCGGTAAACAAAAATTATCCGGAAGAAAATTTTGAAGGTAAGGTAAGTAGAAAAATTAATGCAGATCTATTTATTGATGATCGAAACATTGGGGGGCTATTGGGCTGGGGTGAAATATACAGGCTGATCACCAATAACCCTGAGGCTAGTCTTCCTAAGAAAAAGAAAAAAAGTTTTTGGCGATTATAAATTTATTGTAACCTAAAACAATCTTTTTCTAATTGTTCTCTATGATTTGGATGTGCTATTTGAATCAATGCTTTAGCTCGTTGCTTTAAAGTTTTCCCATATAAATTTGCTACACCGTATTCAGTAACTATATAATGTACATGTGCTCTAGTTGTTACAACCCCTGCCCCTTGTTTTAAAAATGGCACAATTCTATTGATCCCTTTTTTTGTAGTAGAAGGAAGTGCAATAATAGCTTTACCACCTTCGCTTAAAGAAGCACCTCTTATAAAATCCATTTGACCGCCAACACCAGAATACAATTTTGAACCAATAGAATCAGCACACACTTGGCCGGTTAAATCAACTTCAATAGCTGAATTTATAGCCACCATTTTTGGATTTTTTCTAATATTCACAATATCATTCACATAATCTGCACTTCTCATTTCAATAAACGGATTATCATCAACATAATCATATAATCGTTTTGTTCCCATTAAAAATGTTGCTACTCCTCTACCCTTATCTATTCCTTTAAAATTAGAATTTATAACATCTTTTAAAATCAGATCGATAACACCATCTGAAAGCATTTCAGTATGTAACCCTAAGTTCTTATGATTTGTCAATCGTTTTAAAACGGCATTTGGTATAACACCAATACCCATTTGTAGCGTACTTTCATCTTCAATTAATTCGGCCACATGATCGCCTATTTTATTTTCAATTTCAGATGGTTTAGGGCTAATCATCTGATGTATCTCCGCTTCTATTTCTACGAAAGTATCCAACTCAGAAATATGAATTATCCCTTCACCATGAGTTCTTGGCATATTCGGATTTACTTGTGCAATTACATGTTTAGCATTTTCAATCGCCGCTAATGTAGCTTCAACAGAAACACCTAAAGAGCAATAACCATGTTTGTCTGGAGTTGAAACTTGAATTAGAGCCACATCAATTGGTAATATATTTCTTTTAAATAATATGGGCAGTTCGCTTAAAAATACCGGTGTATAAGAACCATTTCCTGCTGCCAATGTATGTCTAACATTACCGCCAATAAAAAAAGAATTGACGTGAAAGCTATCTTTTAAATCGGGGTTAGCATAAGGTGCTTCTCCCTCGGTATGTAAATGACACACTTCTACACTTTTTAGCTCTCCATGTCTCTCTGTCATGGCATTGATCAATGCTTGTGGCGCTGCTGCTGCTGCGTGTACATAGACTCTATCGTTAGTTTTAATAACTTTTACCGCATCTTGTGCAGATATTGCTTTATACATTTTATTAGTTTTAATATGCAACAAATTTATAGCATAACAAGGTCTTAATTCCTGTCAAAAATCATGTTTCTGTACAAATTTGAAACATTCTTTTTTTAAAGTCTATATATGTTATCTTTGTACTCTAAATTTAGTTGATGATTAAAATAAAAACCAAAGATGAAATTGAGATAATGCGCGAAAGCGCACTTATAGTTTCTAAAACATTGGGTGTTTTGGCTAGTGAAGTAAAACCCGGTGTGACCACATTGCATTTAGATAAACTGGCTGAAGAATTTATACGTGATCAAGGTGCTGAACCTGGATTTTTAGGGTTATATGATTTTCCGAATACCTTATGTATGAGTCCTAATAGCCAAGTAGTTCATGGTATTCCTAATAACAAACCTTTAGAAGATGGTGATATTATTTCAATAGATTGTGGTGCTTTGAAAAATGGTTTTTACGGAGATCATGCCTATACTTTTGAAGTTGGAGAAGTTGAGGAAGCTACTAAAAAGTTGCTAAAAGTTACTAAAGAAAGCCTATATATGGGCATAAGAGAATTCAAAGCAGGAAATAGAGTTGGTGATGTAGGCTACGCCATCCAAAATTATTGTGAAAGCTTTGGTTTCGGAGTTGTTCGTGAATTAGTGGGACATGGTTTAGGTAAGAAAATGCATGAGGACCCAGAAATGCCTAATTATGGTAAACGAGGTAAAGGAAAACAATTTAAGGACGGAATGGTAGTTGCTATTGAACCTATGATAAATTTGGGCACTCATAGAATTAAACAATTAAAAGATGGGTGGACTATTTTAACAGCTGACGGAATGCCTTCAGCCCATTTTGAACATGACGTTGCTATAGTTAATGGTAAACCTGAATTACTTTCTACTTTTAAATATATATATGATGCATTAGGGATTGAAAGTGATGAAGAAGATGAATTCCGTCAAAAAAATGTTGTTTTTTAAATATGAATTATAAAGAAATTTCTAAAATTAAGTCTAAAGAAATTCTTAAAGGATTTAATGCCAAACTTATACATAGCGATAATTTCACACTTTCTTTTGTAAGTATTGAAGCAAAAGCGGAATTACCTGAACATGCTCATATACATGAACAAATAACTCAAATTACCGAAGGAGAGTTAGAATTAACTATCAATGGTGTTACTAAAGTTTTTGTTCCTGGAATGATAGCCATTATTCCTTCAAATGTAAAACATAGTGGTAAAGCATTAACAGCTTGTAAAGTAACCGATATTTTCTATCCTGTTAGAGAGGATTATAAATAGCATGAGAATATTCAAGTATATCTTAAATACAATTCCGCGTCCTTTTTTGATAAAAGCCAGTTACTGGGTTCGTCCATTATTTGCTTTTTATTTAAAAGGCTCAAAATATACTGATCCAATTGATGGTAAAAGTTTTAGAAAATTTCTACCTTATGGCTACGGCACTCAACGCCCGAATGTACTTTCGCCAAGTACTTTATCTTTAGAACGCCACCGTTTATTATGGTTATACTTACAAAATGAAACCGACTTTTTTAAACCTGTCCGGAAGTCTCAGGATTCAGGTTCTTCCAAATTGAAAGTCCTACATATGGCGCCAGAACAGTGTTTCTTAAAACGGTTTAAAAAACTAAAACATATTGATTTGGTTACAGCTGACCTATATTCACCCATCGTTGATATAAAGGCTGATATTCTTGATTTGCCCTTCAATAATAATAGTTTCGATATTATTTTTTGTAATCATGTGTTAGAACATATTGAAGATGATCAAAAAGCAATGCAAGAACTATATAGAGTTTTAAAACCCGGTGGTATGGGAATTTTTCAAATTCCACAAGACTATACCAGAGAAACAACCTATGAAGATTTTAGTATTACCGCTCCGGAAGAACGGGCTAAGCATTTTGGGCAATATGACCATGTACGTGTTTATGGCAGTGATTATTTTGACCGATTAAGAGCTGTTGAGTTTACAGTAAATGAAGTTAATTATTCTNAAAAATTATCTGAACAAGAAATGGACAAATACCGTTTAATGAAAAATGAAATTTTACCGGTTTGTTTTAAGTAACGCAGTCGCCATGTACCGATAGCTATTGGGATCGTTTCAGGATCTTACTATTGCATAGTCTGGATTCGACTTTTTCAGAGTTCTTTCAAATCATCAGCGATCATCCACCCTATTTTACCATCAGCAATTTTAATTTTTTTCCAGTTATCCAGACTTTCTAAGACCTGCACTTTAGTCCCTTCATGTAACTCAAAACTCACCTCACTAGATAGTGTAGGTGCACTTTTAACTTCGGTTTGTTGTGCAAAAATTATTGCCGGATTATTCGCTTTAACGATATTAAAATTATGATAAGCAAAAGTGATAGTCACCAATACCATAGTAATACTTATAATTCCCGAAATAAAATAAATACGTTTTGTCACTGAGCTATAAGAAAAATGATAAAGTAAAAAAAATAGCGCAAATAAAAATGATAAAACCACACTAGACCAAGCCCATATATTATAACTTAGTTTTAATATAAACCTTTCGGTTATTTTTTGCGAAAATGTTTTAGGAAGTGGTTCTATATTGTCAATAGCCATTCGCTGCGCAAATCCTAAATTAAACATTACATCATCATTATTTGGATTGACCATTAATGCTTTTTCGTAATAATAAATTGCCGGAGCTATCTTATTTAATTTATAATTGGCATTCGCTATATTGTATAACAGATCATCAGATTGCTCGGCTGCGTCGGGTTTTTCTTCTTCAATTTTTTTATACAAGACGAGTGCCTCATCATATTTTTCCTGCTGGTAAAGTTTATTAGCCTTAGTGAACAAACTATCTGCTTTCTGAGCTGATAATCCCGATGTAATAAGTAGTATAAAAAAAAGAATATGTTTCATTTTATGTGTTATCTTATCTGAAAATACTGAAACAAGTTCAGCATGACAAATATGTCATAATTGTTTGTCTATTTTAGCTATAATTATCCTTGCTTTATTATATTCTTGTTCCATCATTGTATTTGTGGATGGCGTATAACGTGCGTAATCGCAATCGTCAAATACTTTAATAAAGTCATTTACATCCATAATATCCACATTGCGTCTTATTAATAGATCACTAATTTTTTCCTTGCTAATATCCGATGTTTCAACTTGTAATTTGGCTTTTAAATAGTTGTGCAATGCTTTTTCTAAAGCCAGGTAAAATTGCTCATTATTCCCTAATTGTTTTTTCGCTTCGGATAAATACTTCCTTGCTAATTTATCAGCTTTTCTACGTTTATTTCCTACGATGTCACTATCTCTTTCTTTCTTTTTCAAACCGATAAAAATTCCTAATGGTATTGACAATAATGGTAATATTAACAAAGAATAAAATAGTTTAGAACCTAAAAAGTCTTCTTTGGCAATTGTGGGTTTTAAATTTGCATTAGTGCTAATATATCTAATATCTTTTGCACTACTAATAACTTTCCTTTTTATCACAGATGAAGTATCATCAACTTCGGTTAAAACCGTACCCTGAGGTGCATTTATAATAAGTGCATCAGAGGTAATCGTTTTATATGCTCTATCTTCTAAACTAAAAAATGAAAATGATACCGGAGGAATTTTAAATTTCCCTCTATATTGAGGCACAACTGTATATTGATCGTAAATAGCGCCTCGTAATCCGTTTAATGAAGTCGTGATTTTTTCCTTATGCTCTGGTTCATATCTTTCCAGCCCATTTGGAGTTTCTATTTTAGGTAATTCAACCAATTTTAAATTCCCTTTGCCTTTAACTTCCACTTTGATTTGAGCAGATTCATTTGTCTTTAACTCAACTTTATTAGTGGTTATTTTAAAATCAAAATTGCCGACTGCACCAGAAAAATTAGCCGGTTTATTTTCTATTGGTAATGCCTTAACGTTAACGGTGCGTTTTCCTGTAGTAAGGGTTAAAGTAGTATTATTAGAGATCATATTTCCAAAAAGATCTCTTCTGCCAATAGGTACGCCTGCAGTAATTTCTATTTCCATCGGATCAATTGTCAGTTTTCCAGATTTCTGAGGAATTAAAACGGTTTTTTTAATAACTGCATAACGATGCGCTCTTCCTTGGAAGGAGCCCTCTTTTGGTTCCCATTGATTTACCTCAATATTTTGATTCCAAAAACCATTAAAAGAAGGTGATTCTACTTCACGAGTATTTCGAACACTTACTTTATTTACATCAACATAAATTTTATAAACTACCGAGATACTTTCGCCTACATATGGCTTGGTATTAGAAATTTCGGCAACTAAATGGATGTTTTGAGACGCTATATATGTTGGGTCGTTAGCATCTTTAGGTATTTCTACTGCCCCGGTAACCGTAACTTTAACAGTATTAGATTTAATAACATTTCCATTAACCTTAATACTAGCAGACGGAATTGTATATGCCCCCCTTTTTCTCGGTTGAATTGTATATGTATATGATTGTTCAAACGATTGTTTACCATTAACATATGAAAAGTTAGTAGATTGCATAGGACCTGCTAACACTTTAAAATTCTTAAAGTTTGGAGGTGTAAAGTCATCTGCACCTTGTTTATCTATAGAAAAAGTGATACGTAAACGTTCATTTAAACCCAATCTGTTTTTACTCACAGTGGACTTAAATGAAACTTCCTGAGCCAACAATTGTTGGCTAGAAATAAGTACTATTAATATTATTATACTTTTTTTAAACATTAATTTAATTTAAACTGGATTCCTGCCTGCGCAGGAATGGCAAATATAAAACCTTGCAGGAGCTCTCAAACATCGCTCCTTTTCTTAAAATTTTTCAGCTATCCTACTTCCAACTTTATACTACCAATCTTTTTCTTGTTTTACTTTTCGTCCTTTTGCTTTTTTAGCGTTTACTTTTTTCTGTGTTTTATTCTCCTCTTTATTCATAGCCTCTAACAATTGTTTTACTTGTTGAGGAGATAATTTAGGTTGCTGAGGCTTAGGTTGTTGTTTCTGCTTGTCTTTTTTATCGCCATTTTCATCCTTCTTTTTATTCTTATTCTTATCCTTATCATCACCTTCTTTATCTTTGTCTTTGTCTTTATTTTGGTCTTTCTTATCGTCTTTATCTTTTTTATCCTTATCCTTTTTGTCTTTATTTTTATCTTTGTTCTTGTCTTTATTATCCTTGTTTTGTTGTTGTTGCTTTTTTAGCATTTTTTGAGCCAGCGCTAAATTATATCTAGTTTCATCGTCTTTAGAACTATTGCGTAGTGAATTTTTATAAGCTTCAATAGCTTTTTCATATTGTTTTTCCTTCATCATTGAATTCCCAATATTATGGAACGATTCTGCTTTGGTCAACTTATTTTCAGTAGTTTTTGAAACCAATTCATACATTGGCAACGCTTCTTTAAATCTATTTTGCTGGTAAATTGCATTTCCTAAGTTATAATTTGCCTTTTCATAATTAGGATTTTGCTTTAAAGATTTTTTATATTGAACTTCGGCATCAACATAATTCTGTTGTTTATAAAAATCATTACCCGTTCTGAAAAGTTGTTTTTCTGCCTGTTCAATTTTAGGTGCGTCTTTCTTGTCCTTTTCTTGAGCAAAACCCAATACAGCGAACAATAAAAATATAGTTATGATAATCTTCTTCATCTTAATTCTTTTTTTGTTCATTAAATAAGTTTAATTTCTGAATCCATTTTGTCTTTTTATTCAACATAACAGCGTCAAACACTAAAAATAAAATCCCCAAACCAATAAACCATTGAAATTGATCTTTAAAGTCAGAAAATTGTTTGGTTTCAAATTCCTTTTTATCAGCTTTCAATAATAATTCATCTATATATTCAACTGTTTTAGCTGTATTATTTCCGTACAAATATTCACCATTTCCATCTTCAGCAATTTTCTTTAAGGTTTTGTCATTTAACTGGGTAATTACAGTTTCTCCGGCTCTATCTTTTTTATATCCAACAAGTTTTCCATCCCGTTTTAACGGAATTGGAACTCCTTTAGCCAGCCCTACACCAACAGTAAATATTTTAATTCCTTCTTTAGTTGCTTCATCTGCAATATAACTTACATTTTCTTCATGATCTTCACCATCAGAAACAACAAATAAATACCTGTTTGTCTGTTCATCATCATCATAGTAACTTTTTGCCAATTTTAATGCTTCATTTATTGCGGTTCCCTGAGAAGATACCATATCAGGATCTGCATTTTGTAAAAACATTTTGGCAGCAGCCTGGTCTGTAGTAATTGGTAATAAAGGATAGGCGTTCCCAGCATAAATAATAATACCAACCCTATCACTGCCTAGTTTATCAATAATTTTAGATATAATTTGCTTGGATTTTTCGAGCCTATTTGGAGCAATATCTTCAGCCAACATACTCTTCGAAACATCTAATGCAAAAACGATATCAACACCTTCTCTTTTTATAGTTTTAAGTTTAGTCCCCATTTTAGGATTTACCAATGCAATAATTAAAAAGGATAATGCAAGTGCTGTTGTAAATATCTTAAGTGCCGATTTAAATGGTGAAGCTTCAGGGCTTAATTTTTCTAATAAAATTCTATCAGCAAAAGTTTTCTGTTTTCGTTTTTTCCAAAAGGCCACCAAGACAAATGCAAGTAACAAAATTGCTACCGCAATAAAATAAATAAAATATGTTTTGTCTTCTAATAGATACATTCTATTGTTATTTGTTGATGTGTTTATTNGTTTATTTGTTTATTGCTATTTAATTGAGCTTTTCTTAAAGAGTTTAGCATATTTGTTATTTTAGAAATCTTTTTTCTTAATTCTAAATAATTTTCTTCAGATATAAATTGTAATTCTTTTGAAATTATTAATTGATTTAATACTTCCATTGCTGAACTAAATGACATTGTTGTAAAATGTGCTTTGTCCTTATTTGTTATTCTGGATGTTCCTTCAGATAAATTAGACGAAATTGATACCGATGCCCTACGCAATTGATTTACAAGTCCATACTTTTCTTCATCAGGAAATTGATTAGTAATTTTATAAATTATTTTTACCAACTCTATTGATTCTTTCCAAACTTCTAATTTTTCAAATGAATATTCAAACATCTTAATATCTATTAATATACAATTCAACAAATAAACAAACACACAATTATATAAAGCTTCTAAAAATTGTAAATCGTAATAACATTTCAAGTAGCACTAAAAATCCTGCTAACAGCACTAATGGACGATACTTTTCTTGATAATTGTAATATTTAAATTCTTCTACTTCGGTTTTTTCTAATTTATTTATCTCGTCATATATAGATGCTAATTTCTTATTATCGGTGGCTCTAAAATATTTTCCTTCAGTTTGTATTGCAATAAATTTTAAGAGTTCTTCATCAATTTCAACCGGTGCCATTCTAAATTTTAACTTTCCATTTAAATCCTTTGCATAAGGAAACATTGCTGTACCATTTGTCCCTAAACCAATTGTATACACTTTAATATCTAATTCTTTGGCCAGTTCAGTGGCAGTTTTCGGATCTACAAATCCAGAATTATTCACACCATCAGTCAATAAAATAATGACTTTACTTTTTGCTTTACTTCCTTTTAATCGATTTACTGCAGAACCCAATCCCATACCAATGGCTGTGCCTCCATCTAAGTCACCCCAGCGCAATTTTCTTATTGTATTTGTTACAATTCTTTTATCACTCGTTATTGGAGTTTGTGTAAAACTTTCACCGGCATACACTACAATTCCAATTCTATCATTAGGCCTTTTAGTAACAAAAGCTGTTGCAACACTTTTTAATGCTTCCAAACGATTTGGCTTTAAATCTTTTGCCAACATACTTGCCGAAACATCTATAGCCATTACGATATCAATACCTCGTGTGGTTTTTGTTTTTTTACTCACCTCCACATTTCTAGGTCTCGCCATTGCAATGATCAAAACAGTTAATGCCAATAACCTTAAAAGATATAATAATGGCTTTAATTTTGCCAAAAGAGATTGTTCAGCAAAACCCGTGGTATTGGCCATTTTTAATCTCGCTGTATCCTTTTTTCTAACAAAAAAATACCAGATCGCCAGTAGTGGAATTAGCACCAGCAACCACAAAAACTCAGGATTGGTTAACTCAAAATTATTCCACAACTTCATCCTCTATTTCATTTTTGGGGTGTAACATTTCAATTATTTCTCCTGCATCATTTCTATGTAATTCTATTTCGTTTGACAATGGCTTATGTTTAGCAAATTTTACCAAATCTGCTTCTTTCAATAATTCTTGCAATTTTTTAATGGTTTCCTCAGGGATATTCAAAGAACTTGAACTATTAAAATCAGAAATAGTTTCCATCAATTCATCAGTAGTTGATTCTAACGCGGGAATACTGAGTTCTCTTTCTATATATGATCGTACAATATCTGTCAATTCAACATAGTATTTTTTTATTTTATTTTTTTGCCATAGTTGTTTTTCATCTAATACTTTCAATCGATTTAAAGCCAATTGATAAGGAGGGATTCTAGCTTCAATTTCTTCAAGTGTTTTCTTTTTTCTAAGCACAAAATATAATATCAATGCTAACAATAATAAAATCCCTAGAAACCACCACAAATATGATTTAAAATCATCAAAAGTATAGGGCTCATTTTGTATTGCCTTAATAGGATACATTTTTTGCTTAGTAGTATCAACCGCAACAGTTGCCACATTAATCAAAATAGAATTAGTATAATAGGGTTGACTCCAAATATAAATAGGTTGTTTTGGTATCACATATCTGCCACTATCAAAACTTGTTAACTTATATTTTTTTATAAGTCTATTCTTTAGAGTATCAATATTTAAAGACTCTACAACTTCTATTTTCCCCAAACTATCTAATAGCAATTTTGGAAAAATTACTCCGTTTTCAGCATCTTCAACTGATATTTGATAATCAATTTGCTCACCAATTCTTATGTTGGTCGTATCTACTTTTACAGAAACAGTGGGCGTTTTTTGAGCAGTTGCTAAAAAACCAATAAGCAATAAAGTATATAAAAAGTAATTTTTCATCATATTATTTAGCTCCTCTACGTTTAAAATAACCTAATAATTTTTTAACATAACTCTCGTCAATTCTATTATTGATTGTCCCTGAGCCACTTCTTCTAAACGTATTTTCAAAATAATCAACTGTTTTTAAATAATGAGTTTTATAATTTGTTCTTACTGTTTTTGAATTGGTATTGACTAAAATAGTCTTTCCTGTTTCAGCATCTAGCATCGGTATCATTCCTAATTTAGGAATCTCTTCTTCGTATTTATCATATACTCTTATACCTGTAACATCATGTTTTCTACCAACAATTTTAAGTGCACTATCATAACCATCATCCATAAAATCAGACAAAATAAAAACGATAGCTTTCTTTTTCATAACATTAGAAAGGTATCTTAAAGCTTGAGTAATGTCTGTTTTTTTACTTTTAGGATGGAATTCAATCAATTCTCTAATAATTCTCAATACGTGAGACTTCCCTTTTTTAGGAGGAATAAATAATTCTATTTCGTCTGAAAATAACAATAACCCAACTTTATCATTATTTTGAATTGCAGAAAAGGCCAATGTTGCGCTAATTTCTGTAATTGTTTCTTTTTTGAACTGTTTTGTTGTTCCGAACAATTCAGAACCACTCACGTCAACCATTAATACCATGGTCAACTCACGCTCTTCCTCAAATACCTTTACATAAGTTTCGTTATACCGAGCGGTTACATTCCAATCTATTGATCTGATATCATCACCATATTGATACTGACGCACTTCTGAAAAAGCCATACCCCGTCCTTTAAAAGAACTGTGATATTCTCCTGAAAAGATATGATCAGACAACCGACGTGTCTTGATCTCAATCTTACGAACTTTTTTGAGTAATTCTTTAGTATCCACTCTTTATTATTGAACTGTTAATTTTTCTATGCGCTAATCGTTGCTGTTTCAATCGAAACTGTCAGATTAACGATTAAACATTCATTAAGGTACTTCTACTTCATTAACAATTTTGTTGATAATATCAACCGAAGTTATATTTTCTGCTTCTGCTTCATAGGTAATACCAATTCTATGCCTTAACACGTCGTGCACAACGGCTCTGACATCTTCAGGTATTACATAACCTCTACGTTTTATAAATGCATAACATTTTGCTGCCATTGCTAAATTTATACTCCCTCTTGGTGAAGCGCCAAAACTAATTAATGGGTTTAGATCTGGTAATCTGTATTCTTCTGGAGAACGAGTTGCAAAAATGATATTAAGGATATATTTTTCTATTTTCTCATCCATATAAACCTCTTGCACTGCCTTTCTGGCGTTAAGGATTTCTTTTAAACTCACAACAGCATTCACCTTATCAAAACTTCCTTTAAGGTTATTTCTCATGATCAACTGTTCTTCATCCAAATTAGGATAATCAATAACTGTTTTAAGCATAAAACGATCTACTTGTGCTTCTGGTAAAGGATAGGTTCCTTCTTGTTCAATCGGGTTTTGAGTTGCCATTACCAAAAATGGTTCCGGTAATTTAAAAGAAGTATCACCAATAGTAACCTGATGTTCCTGCATAGCTTCAAGCAAGGCTGATTGTACTTTAGCTGGCGCTCTATTAATTTCATCGGCAAGCACAAAATTGGCAAATATTGGTCCTTTTTTAATAGAAAAATCATTCTCTTTAACGTTATAGATCATGGTACCAATAACATCTGCCGGCAATAAATCGGGAGTAAATTGAATTCTACTAAATGATCCTTTAACTGCTTTAGCCAGTGTATTTATGGCCAATGTTTTTGCCAAACCAGGCACTCCTTCCAATAAAATATGTCCATTACCTAACAAACCAATCAATAATCGTTCTATCATATGTTTTTGACCAACAATTACTTTGTTCATTTCTAAAGTCAATAAATCAACAAAAGCACTTTCTTTTTCTATTTTTTCATTGATCGCTCTTATGTCAATACTTGAGTTTTGTTCTTCCATTATTTATAAAAAATTTTCGCAATATTATATTAATATTTTTAGGATAGCAAACTTAGTGTTTACGGTAGTTTTTTGTTGTTAAAATTTGGTTAAAACGATGATTTTTCAATCAGACATCAACCCTCTAAAAAATATTCACTAATAAGTGCTAATAATTGTTAAAACGGCAATTTAATGTTAAGTTTCTTTGTTGTTTGTTAAAAAAAAGTAATATTTGTTCTATTACTAACTAATTAATTTAAACATATGAAACGAAAACAACTACTTAAAAAGTTGTTATTTTTCTGTGCATTTTTGTTACCACTAAGTATATTGGCGCAAACAATTACAGGAAAAATAACTGACGGTAATGGAGAAGCAATTCCTTTTGCCACTATTCTTGAAAAAGGAACTTCCAACGGAACTACAAGTGATGGAGATGGTATTTTTACCCTTAATGTGAGTGAATTACCTGTGACTGTTATTGTAAGTTCACTAGGGTTTGTTACAAAAGAAGAGGTAATTACTTCTGAGGCATCAGTTACAATAGTAATTTCTGAAGATTCGGTCAGCTTAGAAGA
>JGI24023J19991_10001328_pt1 | contig 19127 bp, 17 predicted proteins | sample Cruoilmetagenom1_FD_19991 | JGI IMG/M metagenome (IMG submission 19991) | reverse complement strand
TATCAGCAAAAGGCAGTGGCGGGCAGTTGAGAAATCGTTGTCATTTAAACGTTCAGATCGTCTTGAGTCGGCTGAAGAGTTTTATCAGCTGTTCACAACAAAATTCAAGCCTGGTTATCTCGCCGCAGCTTCGGTTGCGTTGATCGCGATGTTATCGACTACTGTTTATGTTATCAATAACAATCAAAGTGGTATTTCTGAAGATGATTTGCGTAACGAGATGGAATACAAGATTCGGTTCGACCTGTATAAAGAAGGAGTAAAACGACTCATTACAAACGCTACCTTCACAATTGATTGGGAAGAGGATTTGTGGCGTGAAGTGTCTGGTATTACTGAAATGTTATCCAGAGACGATAACTGGCTGGTATCTATCAGACGTGATATTTTCATCCTATATATAGAAAAAATACGGCAGACAAGGGCTGAAACCAAACTGGCAAGGACCAGGATTCTGATAGACAATGCAGGCAGATATTCAGATGACAAAAATATTTTAAATGGTGAACGAGCCAAGCTTGCGCAGGCAATAGAAGCACAAGAACGTCAAAAACGTCAGTATGCTGAAAATATCAGAAAAGAAAAGCGTTTAAAGCTTAAGAAAGACGAAGTAAATAAAAAAACTCATGATTCTTTCAATCTCGCACTTGCCAATGTTAACAAACAGTTACAATGTCAAACTCGATTGAGTATGAGGAATTTTGATATCGCTATAAAAAAATTAAGATCGCTTGATGTCGCTCGTTATCAGAAAATGGAACGGCGTATTATCAGCTCGCTATCAGCCTGTATCGTCACAGTTGGAGAAAGATTCCCTGAACGAGCTGAAGAATCCAAGCGATATGCCTTGAAATTATTTAATAATAGTCCACGAATTGCGGCCATTAAAATAAAACCTAAAGATGCGTGTGACCAATCGATCGCTGGATTAGGAAAATATGGTAAACGTGGCGTTTGTCGCGATAAAATTCGTGGCTTGGGAGAAGGTCCAGACTTGATAGTGGTTCCTCGAGGCAAGAACATCAACGCCTTTGCGATCGGAAAATATGAGGTTACTGTCGGCGAAATAAATAATTTTTGTAAAAAGACAGCTAAATGCACGGTTGTGAATGGTGTGAATGGAAATATGCCCGCAACAAATGTTCCACTTAATACAGCTAAGCAATATATGCGTTGGCTGAGCAGGAAATCAGGACGGAAATACAGGTTGCCGACAAAAAGGGAATGGGTTTATGCTTCAAATTCGTCCAATAATCAACATGACCCTAATCGTAATTGCCAGTTAAGTAGCCGTGGAATCCAGAAGGGTGGGGAATTGGTCAATACCAGCACGGGTAAGCAAAATTCCTGGGGTTTGGTTAATTACCTTGGCAATGCTCAGGAATGGGTCTATTCAAAAGGTGGCAAGCTGGTAGTGATCGGTGGCTCATATCGAGATTCAATGGATAAATGCAATGTAACCGCCTGGAGTTCGCATTCTGGTAATGCAGATAAAATGACGGGCTTTCGAATACTTAGAGAATTAAAAGAAAAATAAAATGAACGAACTACTCGACTTTGCCAGAATTCGTGACTTATCGAATGACTATTATCAACAGCGAATGACAAAAGATGAATATCGAAAGCTAAGGAAAGAACTGTTAGATAAAATAGATAAAGAAATAAATAGTATAGAATATGTAGAACATGTAGATGAGTCAGACCGAGGTTTTGTTGACCGACTGATGTCTTATTTCAAGAATCCGGATGAAGAAAAGATCCTATAAAGTCAACCAGCCAATGAGGTTGATTATCATTTTAAACAAAGATTAATAATATCAAGAGGGTGTTTTATGGAAATTGTAAAGTTTTTCCAGAATGGTGGACCATTCATGTATCCAATTTTAATAGTGTTTGCGATTGGTCTTGCGATTGCTATTGAACGTTTTTTGTATTTATCAAGAACGCATCGATTGACGATCAAAATTTGGTCTCAGTTAGTACCAATGCTGAAGGCTCATGATTTTCAACGAGCCGTGAAATTAACTGAAGCTGTCAAAACACCTCTTAGTAGCGTGCTGGGTTATGGTTTTACCCGGCACAGTGCCAATAAACGACGTGAAATAATCGAATCAGCTATGGAAGAGGGCATGATGGATGCCATGCCGGATCTTGAACAGCGTACTCACTATCTGGCTACTTATGCAAATGTCGCAACTTTACTGGGCTTGTTGGGTACGATCGTTGGCCTGATACAGGCGTTTACCGCTGTAGCAGCAGCCGATCCTGCCGAAAAGGCCGATTTGCTCTCAGCCAGCATTTCTGTCGCTATGAATACAACGGCTTTTGGTCTTATGGCGGCTATCCCATTATTATTGCTGCATTCCTATCTGGTAACGAAGACGGCACATGTTGTTGGTAATCTCGAAAAGGCTGCAGTAAAAAGCCTTAATCTGATGGTTCAGGACTGAAGGCGATTTGATTATGAAGAGGGTTAGTAAAAAATATATCGCAGAAGCTCAAGAGCTTAATATTACTGCCTTCATGAATTTAATGGTAATACTGGTACCATTTTTATTGATAACAGCTGTGTTTTCCCGGATTACAGTACTTGAGTTAAACCTGCCACCTTTAAATGCCAAGGTAAAGCAACATGAAAAGGTTAAACTCCAGCTAGAATTGGTTTTGCGAGATAACTCATTTGATATTCAAGATGCAAATCTGGGAGTAATTAAAAGATTTGAACGAAAAGATGGTGAGACACGTTGGGACCTGTTCAAGGACGTTCTGGTTGAAATTAAAACCAGGTTCCCTGATGAAAATAATATTACTCTGTTACTTGAGCCTGGTATCAATTACAAAACGCTGATCCGGGTCATGGATCATGTTAGAAGTGCAGATGTCGTTCATGGCTTGAGCATGGAAACTGTCGAACTGTTCCCGAATATATCAATTGGTGATGCTGAGCCAATTGCGAATAAACAAGGTAAGTAGACGTGAAGTTGATGAAAATATCAAGCCGTGCACAACGCATGGAACAGTTTAAAAAGTTGCATGGCAAGTCTGGTTTGAATCTGGTTTCATTGATGGATATTTTCACTATCCTGGTGTTCTTTCTACTGGTCAGTTCTTCAAATGTTCAGCAATTACCAAATAATAAAAAAATAACGCTGCCAACATCAGTTGCTGAAAAGGTGCCCAAAGAAACCATCATTATCGCAATTACAAAGACAGCCATACTCGTACAAGGTAAAGAAGTGCTGAAAATTGATGAGGCAGTCAAAAATGAAAAGCCTGTAATTGACAAACTCGAACAGGAACTTAAATTTCAGACTTCAAAGACAAGCTATACCAATAAGGCTGGTAACATCGCTCGATCTGTCACCATCCTGGGAGATGAAAATATATCGTATCAGTTGTTGCGAAAAATACTTGCGTCTTGTCGACAGGCAAACTACACCCGGATAGCCTTTGCGGCTTTACAGAAGGCAAAAGGTAAGGGCTGATGACAGTATTGACGTATGAAAATCTGGCGCTGCAATGGACGCCTGAACGCAAACACGACCACCGGTTTAATGTTCTTGCGACCTTTTTTATTGTCGGATTATTGATTATTGGTATTGTTATATCCACAATTGAGCTTCCAAAAGAAGAGCGTAAAGCACGTACAGTTGTGCCAGAGCGTATTGCAAAATTTATTCTACAAAAAGAAAAGCCTAAAAAGCTTAAACCTAAACCGATACCAAAAGCAAAAATAAGACTAAAACCTCAACGAAAGAAAGTAACAAAAAAACCACTTACAAAAAAGCAACAGAAAGCACGCAATAAAATTGCCGATACTGGTCTGCTTGCCCTTGGCAACGAACTTTCCGACCTGATAGATACCAGAAGCATCAGAGCGATGGTTGGAAAGAAAGTATCTCGAACCAACCTTGCCAGCAAAAAAGCTTCCGTAAACACGAGTGTACTCTCAGATGACGTTAACAAAGGTAGCGGTGGTGTAACTGCTGCTGATGGCCCAACTATCATTGGCAAGACGACACTGGCTGACCGAGAGCGACTGGCTGTCCGGCAATCAATTACTGCCTCCGGTACTGCTGCGGGTATCGATAAGTCCAAAAAACGTGGTTATCGCGGTGAAGGCTTGCGTTCTGAAGAAGATATTGCGATTGTGATGGACCAGAATAAGAGCCAACTTCATGGCCTGTATCGTCGCGCCAGGCGCAGCAATCCGGGCCTGAAGGGAAAAATTGTCCTTGCGATCACGATTCTGCCATCTGGGCAGGTTTCAAAGATTGAGATTCGCTCCAGTGAGCTAAATGCTCCTCACCTGGAAGCAAAGCTCGTGGCTCGTATCAAGCGCTTTAATTTTGGAGCCATGGGAGTTGAAAAGCTTACCGTTACTTATCCTATTGAATTCCTACCCTCATAAAACATTCCAATGCAATCTTAAATAAAGGAATTCGATAGTCTGTGATCTCCAGGCAAGTTGCACTCGGAACCCTTCATTTGTAAAATAACTAATAAAATCAAACGATTAACAGACTTGTGTTGGCATGTAAACTGCCTTCGTAACTATCACTAGTAATTGTATGGTATTGGCTTGAATCTATCTCAGTATAAGATGTTGATTATATGGCTTACTTTTTCAAAAAAGGGTGATAAAATTACTAGAAATCATATATATAGACTGCCCGCAAAAGGTGAAAAGGAAAAACACCGAGAGTGTTGGATTTTAAGGATTAATAACTATGTATCTCGAACATTTTGGTTTAAAGGAATTTCCATTTAGCCTTGCATCCGATCCCAAATTTTTATATTTGAGTAAGGCACACGCTCGTGTAAAAGCGCAAATTGAATATGCACTTTATATTCAGGACAGCCTGGTTGTATTTACCGGTGAAATCGGTTCTGGCAAGACTACATTGTTACATGATGCACTGGCCAAGTTTGATGATGACTTTCTTGTTGCCAAAATTCATCAAACTCAAATTAATGAAATTGAATTTCTCCAGCTTGTTCTCGTGGAGTTTGGATTTCAGCTCTTTGAGGCTTCTAAGGTCGAGTTGTTAAACAAGTTATCCTCATTTCTAAAAGAAAAGTTTCAAGAAGGAAAAAAGGTTGTTCTCATCATTGACGAGGCACAAAATCTTGGCAAGCGGGTACTGGAAGAGGTAAGGCTATTATCAGATTTACAAAATGGACATGAAAAACTACTCACTGTCGTGATAGTCGGTCAACCAGAATTAAATGATATTATTGATAGTCCTGGAATGGAGCAATTTGTTCAGAGGATACGGCTCAGATTCCATATAACAGCATTAACAGAAAATGAAATAGCAGGATATTTACAACATAGATTAAGTGTTGCTGGCTACGAAGAGCAAAATTTGTTTGCTGAAGATACAATACACACAATTCATACTTACACTGGCGGACGTCCCAGATTGATGAATATTCTATGTGATTATGCGCTGATGAATTGTGCAGTAGAGAATAAGTATGAAGTTACCAGAGATGTAATTGAAGAAGCCATATCTGAACTGCAATGGCAGCCATATGAACGGCGTTTTGGTAGAGTAAAAACCTATTCTGCACTGGATTCATATTCTGGTAATGATAATAGTTCCAGGTTAATTGTTTCTAAAGATGACAAACAGATTGGTACCTTTGAGTTGAATAAAGAATATTTTTCAATAGGGAGAAGGGCCGACAATGACTTTCTGATTGATGATAAGAAGGTTAGTCGTTATCATGCTCAAATTGTGAGCAATAATGGTGAATCATACTTAAGAGATCTGGATAGCACCAATGGTACCTATATCGGGACTGACCTGGTTGAGACACATCATTTACGTGATGGTGAAACATTCATTATAGCTGATATATCTTTTCAGTATATTCAGGCATTGCAGGATGAAGAAAGCACTGAAGAGGAATATGGCAAGATTCTTGAGTATCGTAAGCCAAAAAATAATTAAAAACCAGAATTAACTGTCTATTTTAGTACAGGTAAAAAAACTCCATTTTAGTGTCGGCTAACTCCAGAATATCCCGATCATTCAAAGTGACTGGCTCGAGGCTGATTGGATGCTTGTTTAATAAAGGTGATTCTCCAGCGTTTTTAGCATTGCCAGCTTTAATTGCAGAAATTGTATAACCATCGACATTTCGACTAATCATCGCCAACTTATTACCATTAAATCCTAATGTGTTAAATGGTTTGCGTAGTTCAAGGACTTTTTTAGCCATCGGTCCATTCATGATGCGAACACCAGCCAGCCGTTCTCCTTTTGCCATGATAGAAGCAGAGCTGGTATCGATTATTTGTGTATCTTCTATTTCAGCCCGGATAAACATGGTGGGTTCATAATCATTCTCTTCCTCGCAGAAGAAAGTAAATTGGTAATTACCCGTCTGAATTGTATCGCCATGCTTTAGTTGTGATTTGGCGATGCGAGCGCCGTTTAACAATGTTCCATTGGTGCTACCCAGATCGTCAACATAAGTATGTTCCCCCATTACAGTAATCAGTGCATGTCTGCCACTGACTGTCAGATCATTAAGTTGAATATCGTTACCGTGTTTCCGACCGACACTAATGCTATCTTTGTCAATCTCATACTCGCGTATGACTGCACCATCGAGTGTAAGGATTAACTTTGCCATTGCTGCCTACCTGTTAGACTATACATTGATCGTATTGCCAGTCGTACTGGCAGGTGTGGAAGAAGTCGATCCTTGATCATTTTCAATGATTTCATCCTCATTACTGAATTTCTCAAATTCAGCCTTGTTTCTGGATTTGAGATATGCCTCTTCACCCGAAATTATCTGTGCATCAAGCAATCTCCGTATTGCAGTATCCATGCGTTGCATGCCATGCATTGAGCCACTTTGTATGATGTTATCAAGCTGATCCGTTTTACCTTCTCGTATAATATTGGATACCGCAGCGTTATTTATCATGATTTCCAAAGCGGCAACCCTGGATTTTTGATCTGCTGTACGCAGTAATTGCTGCGAAACAACGGCAACAAGCGAAGTTGATAGCATCGTTCTTACATAAGGTTCTTCACCGGCTGGAAATACATTCACAATTCTATCAACAGAGGATGCGGCACCACTGGTGTGCAGGGTGGCTATCACCAGAATACCGGTTTCAGCAGCAGTGAGTGCCAGGTGAATGGTTTCCAGGTCACGCATTTCTCCAATTAAGATTACATCAGGATCCTCTCTTAATGAAGAACGTAATGCATTAGCAAAACCAGCTGTGTGTGAGCCGATTTCTCTTTGACTAACCAGACACTTTTTATTTGAATGTATAAATTCGATTGGATCTTCAATGGTGATGATGTGACCCATTTTTTCACTATTGATGAAATCAACCATGGCTGACAAAGTTGTGGATTTACCAGAACCTGTTGGTCCCGTGACCAGGATCAGCCCTTTTTGTTGCCGGCACAGGTTTTTTAATACTGGCGGCAGGTTGAGTTCACTCAGCGTTTGAATGTTATTGGGTATGGCACGAAAAACAGCGCCTACACCACCCAAATGCTGGAATACGTTGACACGAAATCGTGCCAGATTTTTAACTTCATATGCAAAATCTGCACCGCCTTCTTTTTCAAAGGTCTCTTTAATGCCCGTCGGCATGATTTCGTAAAGAAGCTCACCGGTTTCCTTGCTTGTCAGCTCCCGATATTTAACTGTAAATGCTTCGCCATGAAGACGGATCCTGGGCGGGTTACCAGAAACAAGATGCAGATCAGAACCCCCTTGTTTGATTACTAGTTCCAGAAAGGCATCGATTCGATTCATGTCAACTCACCGCAAGATTTATTTGCGGTAACAAATCGGGGTTTGTTACAAAGCGTTGAAATTGTTTTTTATTTACTGCATGGATATATACATCATCCGGATCCAGTTCCTTGTTTTGTAATGCTTCAAGTAGAGCCTGGTCCATGAGTTGCATGCCAAGTTCCCTGCCTGTCTGCAAGGCAGATGGTATTTGAAAGACTTTACGGGCTAAAATAAGTCTTGCAATAGCAGGTGTATTCACCATAATTTCTACAATAGCTTTACGGTTTCGGCCATCGGCTGTTCTAACAAGCTTCTGGCTTATTACACTTTTGAGGTGTTGTGATAAGAATGTTGTAGCCAGAGATTTTTGTTCTGTCGGCATGGCATCGATGATCCTGTCGAGCGTTTTAACAGCAGAAGTGGTGTGCAATGTACCAAGTACAAGGTGCCCGGTTTCGGCAGCGGTCATGGCCATCGATATAGTTTCCGGGTCTCGTAACTCGCCAACAAGGATAACATCCGGATCTTCCCGTAATGCCGCACGCAAACCTTCAGCAAAACTTTTTACATGCGTGCCTACCGCGCGTTGTATGATCAAGGATTGATTGCTCTTATGGACATACTCAACGGGGTCTTCAAGTGTAATGATATTGAAGCGACGGTTGTTGTTGAGCCAGTTGATCATCGAGGCAAGCGTGGTAGACTTTCCTGTACCGGTTGCGCCTGTTACCAGGATGAGTCCCTGATTGGCATGTAAAAAATTTTCTACGATCGGGGGCAGACCCAATTCAACAAGGCTGGGTATCTTGGGGGCAATGGCTCGCAGGCTTGCTCCGATACCATTGAACTTGCGATAAAGGTTTACCCTGAATCTTCCAACTTCTTCATGTTCATATGAAAAATCAACATCCTGGCCAGAAGAAAATATCGCTTTTTGCTCAGGTGTTAAAATTTCATAGACCAGATCTTCGAGTTCTGTTTCAGAAAGATTGCGGTATTTGATTGTTTGTAACTCACCATGCAAGCGAATGAGGGGCGGACTTCCTACCGCCAGGTGAATATCTGAAGCGCCTTGCTCTCGACCGAGTTTAAGAAAGGCATTGATTCTGGCCATTATGCGGCTTCCTTGTTGAGGAGATTTTCCAGATCATACTGCATCTTGGTGATCTCCTGATAGCGTTCATCAGGATTGGTTGCAATGGCTTTCATGATAATGGCATTGAGCTCGTCACTGATTTTAGGGTTTATCTGTTTTGCAGGTTTGGCATTGCCTTCAATATGTTTAAATAAGGTACCCATGTGATCTTCACCCTTGTATGGGGGACGACCGGTAAACATTTCATACATCAGGATACCAAGGCTGTATATATCAGTCCTGGCATCAATTGCCCTGGCCCGAATTTGCTCAGGCGCCATATACGTGGGTGTCCCCACGAGGATGCCGCTTTTGGTTATACGGGAGTCGGACTGGCTGGCTGCAGCGGCAAGGCCAAAATCCACAACTTTAACCAGATCATTTTCACCGACCAGAATGTTGGCAGGCTTGAGATCGCGGTGTACGACACCGGCGTTATGTGCGACTGCCATGGCTTTGCATATGTCACAAAAAATACGTTTTAATCGATTATGGTCTCTCTTGCGTTTGGTTTTTATTTCATAGGCCAGGGAATGGCTTGAAAAATACTCCATTGAGATGGCATAAGATTACCAAATGTAATGAAGTCATATATGCGAATGACATTTTCGTGCGTGATTTTCCTTGCGTATCGAAGCTCATGAATAAATCGCTGGATTACGCTTTCATCAGAGGCCATGTGGGGGTTGAGAAATTTCAGGATAATGTCTTCATTTACCATTAAATCCTTGACGAGTATGACGACACCAAAGGCGCCTTTACCTATTTGACGGATAACTTTATAACGGTCAGCAAGCATCTGATCCGATTTCAGCTTGGAGGCATCAATGATTTGTTCGGCGTAGATATCGGATGTCTTGGTGGTTTGTGAGAGGTCTACGATAGCGTCTTTTTCTTTCTCAATAATCGTTTCGTCAGGACTCTCATTGACGTCTTTTCCATCAATGCGTGCAATAATGGTTTTTAAGGTGGAATCTGCCAGACTCCGGAATTCCATGCTGGAGTTGTTGGAAATTTGTTGTAGTGCGCTTTTGACAATGGGCAGATTTTCCTTATCAGTCAGCTCGCTAAGCGCTTGTAATATATCCTTACCCCATTGCTCCTGTGATTTTGATAAAACCTTGAGCAGTGGTTTGATGACGGTTTTATCATCCAGTTTGGAGACGGCCTGTATGGCGACAGGCGCAGACTCAGGGTGAGTATTAATCATTTTCAAAAGGGAAGGGGTAACTCTTTTGTCTCCGAGTTGACCCAGTGCGTCGGCTGCGCGCTCACGCACCCACCAGTCATCATCATTCAGGGCGTTGGCAAGGTGCACCACGGCGCGCTTGTCTTTGACGGCATTAAGGATCTCAACGGCTGTGCGACGCAAAAATTCATCCTTGTTTTTAATCAAGCCCAAAACGGCCTCAACAACTTTTGGACCACCAATGCTGCCCAGGGCATCAGCCGCACGTACCTTGACCCACCAGTCCTTGTCGCGCATGGCAATTAACAAGTCCTGGATGGCGCTCGGATCGCCAACTTCATTTAAAACTTCTACTGCGGCGCGACGTACATATTCAGATTCGTCTTGCAAGATATCTATCAGATATTTTACGGTAGATGGATCCTTGATCTTTGCCAGCGTATCGATGGCTTTGCTTTGTACGGTAAAATCCGGGTCCTTGAGCAGTTGGCAAAGAGGTTTAGCTGGAACAGGGACGCTGGTTTCACCCAGTCCTTCAATCGCTGCCTGCCGGACATTTTTGTTGGTATCATTAATGGCCTGAAGCAGGACATCTCGTACAGTTTCAGTATGGAAGCGGGAAATAATTCTTATTATGTTGAAACGGATATTCAGATCAGGACTGTCAGCATACTTGAGAAGGTCATTCAGATGGGATTCTACCGCAACCTCATCAAGCACTTTTAAGATCATGAGACGAACATTTTTTTCAACCTGGTTAAGCATGCCGAGCAGGGTTTTAGCATTAAGTTTTTCTCTTTGTGCCAGCAAGATCTGCACAAGGATATTCTTGGGGATATCCGGATCATCAAATAATTCAAAAAGCCGATTAGGATCATATTGTTTGGAATTGGCCAAAACCCGCATTGTCCCGGCCACGATGCGCTTGTCCTGATCGGCCAAGCCGTCAACATAGTGGGCCAGGGTCCTGTTATCAAGCATGCTAATAAGCAATTGCTCAACCGGTGAGTTATCTGGAGATTCTCCCAATGCAATAATCAGCTTTGGTATGGCCGGGGCGCCGATCTGTTTTATTTTAGCGATAGCTTCCTTGGCTTCTGGATTGTTCACACTAGAACAGGCCAGCAGCGTATCAATTGCTTTATTTGCTTTAAATCCTTTAATTAGACTCATGGTATTTTGTGACTATTAGTATTTTATCCATTCTCTGACAGAATTTGTGTTACATAGGATTTATTGATCAAGTAGGTCGTTGCATAATTACTCAGGAGTTTGATAAAACGATCTGCTGTCTGGTTCAGGTAATCATACAAGCGGGAATATTCACTTGGGAGAGATTCCTGGATCATCCCGTTGATCACAGAGCCATCCATCANCATGAGTTGACAGTTGTAGGTATGGCTNTCTTCAGATAAATCAGTGCCTGATTTAGGGNACTCGGCACGAATAATCGCCGAGCGNTTGTAAAAACGAATTTCTNCNGGATCCCGTTTCTGTANAACCAGAAAAGGGACATCCNTATTGAGNACATCAGCNGGTTTATCGCCACTGNTATTGTCTNTCTCTGGCTGGACAAATATCGANCCCGTTNCCCGNCCTTCGGGATGGACCCAAAGGGTGNTGGGCCTGAGTGTTTTNNCAATTTTCAGGCTTTTCGATGCCACANAATCTCCCTGGCTGTCTGTNCATNCAGATCAANNTAAATTATAACCTTAATATATTCCCGGTGGGGAGTAATATGACAATATTTTGTGGAGTCCTTTGAATAAAAGCGTCTATTATCAAAAACTTGCTGNCGCGCCTAAAATGATCGATGTCTGTTTGGACTAANGCCNTATACCCGTCCAGCCCGAGTAAAGCGTTTTTGCCAGTAAGCTGAGTCCAGACGGGCTATTGAGACCGATTTCCCCGTNGATGGGGCATGGATGAAGCGATTATTTCCGAGATAGATACCAACATGAGATATTCGTGAACGGTAAATACGGAAAAAGATCAAATCACCGGGNGCNAGATGCTTTTTTGAAACTGGCCGGGATCGTTTGAGNTGACCATAGGCGGTTCTGGGTAGGGTTACGCCCGCTTGCNGAAAGCTGTAATACACCAGCCCGCTNCAATCAAATCCCTCAANCGGTGATTTCCCCCCATATTTATATTCCGTCCCCAATTGTTGCCTGGCGGTTNTGATGACCCGGTTTTTGTCTATCGCTTGTGTGCCAAACGCAGACCGAGGGATNTTNGGCTGGCTACAGGCGACCTGGAATATCAGGATGGAACTCACAGCGACATATTTAAAGGGTTTATCCATCATTGGCGGTCACTCTCTTGGTTGACTCATATCACAGTATCGATAAACGGCATTATAAAAGCATAATCCAATTAAACTCTAATAATCATAATGTTAGCACTTATTTTTAATATGTTTTGTGATATATAACCATAATTAAATTAAGAAAAAACTTGATATTGCTTAATATTTGACCGATATATAAGGCGTGCAGAAATATTACACTTTGAAAAATTGAGTTATTTATGGATTCATCCACTGTAGCAGACCGGCAGAAGTCCAGAAACAACACGACTGCCCCTCCAACCCGAAACCGCTCAGGCCAGGATCGTGCCCGGCAGGTGGCGACGGATGAGGCCGTGCGTCAGGAGCGTCGGGCTGCCAGTAATCGTGAGGCGGTGAGACGACAGGCGCAATCGGCAATGCGGGAGAGTATCGAGCAGGATCGGGCCCTGGAACGACAGAATATGCAGGCCGGGGTCGAAAAAATGGTTCGCTCGGTGGTCCGCAAGGAATCCGGTCAAGACGTACAACGTCAGTCTCAGGAAACGGCACAGCAACATGGCCAAGAGGCCCAAGCCGAATATGTGCGTGAAAAACTCAATTCGGCTTATCGCAGTGACGCAGCTGAATCGCCACGTGATGAAAGCCCGCCGCCATCCCCCTCACAACACCAACAACAGCGCGCCATTGAGGACTATCAGCAGTCTACTCGCAACAGCATCGATCGCACCGTCGAATTGGTTATTTAACCCGGATCCATAATCATCATGGCTTCAGGCAAGAGAAGCCGATGACATGAACGGGTTTGCAACACGTATTCGAACTGAATCATACTTATACCGTTTAACCCGTACTATAATAAAAACTTTATCCCNGTACGTATTATTGAGCTTTGTATGGCCAAAAGACGCCCGACGCGCAAACGCAAACCCGCTGANCAAAAACAGAAAAAACGCTATTCCAGAAAAAAGCACAACACCAAAAATCGTCTTCGCCAATGGCCGCACTGGCGCAAAACGATTCTTGGCTTGTTTGTTTTGTCGGTGGCCTATGTGGTTTATCTGGACATCGTTATCCGTGTCAGTTTCGAGGGCAAACGGTGGGCCTTGCCGGCCCATGTCTATGCCCGGCCGCTGGAGCTTTATCCCGGTGTCAGGCTGTCGGCATCACAATTCAATCTTGAACTGGAACGTCTCGGTTACCGTTATAGCTATCGCCCGACCGAACCGGGTACCTATACGCGGCAGGAAGACCGCTTTTATATGGTTAGCCGTTCTTTCCAGTTCTGGGATGGTAATGAGCCATCTCGCCAACTGGATATTCGTTTTGAAGAGGGCAGACTAGAAAGTCTGAGAGAGGCGAGTCTCGACAAGGACCTGAGCCTGGCGCGTTTGGATCCACCGCGTATCGGCGGTATTTATCCGGCGCACCACGAAGACCGTATCCTGGTCCAGCTGCAAGATACCCCGGCATTACTGGCCAAGGCCTTGACGACGGTCGAAGACCGCAATTTTTATACCCATATTGGTCTGGATGCACGGGCGATTGCCAGGGCCTTATGGGTCAACCTGACCGGCTCCGGCGGTCTACAGGGTGGCAGTACCCTGACACAACAATTGGTTAAAAACTTCTTTCTTTCCAACGAGCGGACCCTGTGGCGCAAGGCCAATGAGGCGGTGATGGCCCTGTTACTGGAATGGCACTATGACAAGGACGAGATCATTGAGGCTTATTTTAACGAGGTTTATCTGGGGCAGGATGGCCGCCGTGCCATCCATGGGTTTGGACTGGCAAGCCGGTTTTATTTTGATAAACCGGTAGAACGCTTGAACCTGCCCGAGATCGCCGTGCTGATCGCGATGATTCGAGGCCCGGGCTATTACCATCCTTATCGCCATCCCGATCGCTTGCTGGAGCGCCGCAATCTGGTGCTGGGTTTGATGGCCAAGCAGGGCGTGATCAGCAAAGTCCAGTACCAGTCAGCCAGGCAATCCGCATTGGGTGTTATACAGGGGCGAAAGTCGGGGGCCAGTTCTTATCCAGCCTTTATGGATCTGGTCAGACGGCAACTGAAAGAAGATTACCGTGAAAAGGATCTGACGTCGGAAGGCCTGCGTATCTTCACCACCCTGGATCCCTGGGTACAGAACACCGTCGAGGAAACCGTCAAGCACCAGATCAAGTCGCTTGACCGGCAACGGGGACTCAATGGGCAGCTACAATCCGCCGTGATCATCACCAATACCACCAATGGTGAGGTACTCGCCATGCTGGGGGATCGCAAACCGGGCTATGCCGGGTTTAACCGGGTGCTCGATGCCCAACGACCCGTGGGTTCACTTATGAAACCGGCAGTTTTTCTTACCGCCATCGAGAAGCACAGACAGTACAACCTGCTAACCCGGATCGATGATGCAGCCATCACCCTGCAAGCCCAGGGAGGGACGACCTGGGCGCCAAAGAATTACGATGGCAAATCTCATGGCAAGGTGGCGCTTTATCGTGCCCTGGTCAACTCGTACAACCTGGCGACCGTACGTTTGGGTATGCAACTCGGCTTTGAGGCCATTGAAAATACCCTGCACCGTCTTGGCATTAGAAAATCGATTCCACCGTATCCATCCATGCTGCTCGGGGCCATCGAACTTACGCCCATAGAGATTGCGCAGATGTATCAAACCCTGGCAGCGGGTGGTTTTCGTACTCCCTTACGTGCCATACGGGAGGTCATGACGGCCGATGGGCAGCCCCTGCAACGTTACCCCATTCATATTGAGCAAACCGTCGACAGTAAATCGGTGGCCGTGTTAACCAGCGCCATGCAGGAGATCATGCGAAATGGCACGGGTAAAGGGGTGAGGCGGTTTTTCCCGGATACTATCGAGCTGGCGGGTAAAACGGGGACCACCGATGAACTGCGGGATAGCTGGTTTGCCGGTTTTGGTCGCGATTATCTTGGCATCGTCTGGTTGGGGACCGATGATAATCAACCGATTCACTTATCGGGCAGCAGTGGAGCCCTGCTCGTGTGGGGTGATATGATGCGTCGCTTGCAGACCCAGTCCCTGTTACCCATCGCGGCTGAAGGGGTTGAGGTCTTGCCGATCGACCCTGAGTCATTGCTGGTCGCAGGGGATGACTGCGGTGAACAGGTCAAGCTGGCCTTTATCAAAGGTACCGCCCCTGACCGTTATGCGGCCTGTGCCGGTGGTGGACAACGATAGGAATCGAGTGACAGATGATTAAACAGTTGAACTATTTTTTTATGGCCGGTTTTTTGATCTTGCTTACGGCCTGTAGTTCCCCCCAGAAAAAGGAGGCCGGCTTTGAAGTGGGGGAGGGCGAACCCCAAGGGGAACAGATCCTGCCCGATTCACGCACCAGTAAAACCGTCCTGGCGCTGCTCGACCATGCCCGCCAGGCGGTCAATTCGGGTCGGTTACATAATGCCGAGTCACAACTGGAGCGGGCGCTGCGTATCGAACCCCGTAATGCCGTGCTCTGGCACTATATGGCCAAGCTACGCCTGCATCAGGACCGTATCTCAGAGGCCGTCGGCTTTGCCGCCAAATCCAACAGCCTGGCCGGTAATAACCGCCATCTGCAAGCCGATAACTGGCGCATTATTGCCCATGCCCGCCACCAACAGGGGGATACGACAGGGGCGCAGCAGGCACAAAACAAGGTCAATCAACTCAAACAGTGACATTGTTCTGTCAATCGATTTTAATCTTGTTAACGGGATGAGACTGTTTTGTTACACTTCCGCTAATGCACATCCATAAATCGCATAATTCAATGAATTTCAGGCTGCCGTTATGACCGAAGAGCAACGCCAGGGTAAACAGGTCTTTTCTGTCGACAAGCTGATCAGTGAGGCACGCCATCTGGCCGCAGAATATCGACGTACCACGGGGCAACCTCTTGGCATCAGTGGCGAAATTGCCCAGCATGACGCCTGTAATCTGCTGGATCTCGAACCCGCCAAGGATACGAGCAATAGCTTCGATGCCATTGGCAGAGGGGAACGCGAGGGGCAACGCATCCAGATCAAGGGCCGGGTCATATTCGACGAGGCGAAAAAGAATCAACGCATCGGTCAGTTAAAAGTGGAACAGGAGTGGGACAGTGTGATGCTGGTCCTGATGGATGAAAACTATGAAACCGATTCCATCTATGAGGCCGATCGCGATGCCGTGCTGGAAGCCTTGAACGATCAAGCGGACAGTAACCGCAGTAAGCGGGGCGCAATGTCGGTAGCGAAGTTTAAAAACGTCTCCCATCTGGTCTGGAGCCGCGAGGAAGGGGCGGTTGAAGACGATATCTGGGATAATCAATCCGGTGTCTGAGTTGTCTTTATCGAGTTGTACTGAAATATGACATTATCTGTAAAGGACGTTCTGTCCGATTCGGGTCCCCTTGCTTCCTCCGTGCCTGGTTTTGCGCCGCGCTTGCAACAACAGCAAATGGCCGAGACGATTGACGAAGCCCTGCACGAGAAATCGGTATTGGTGGCCGAGGCAGGAACTGGCACGGGCAAGACCTTTGCCTATCTTGTCCCCAGTTTGCTTAGTAGCAAAAAGGTGTTGATCTCTACCGGCACCAAAAACCTGCAAGACCAGTTGTTTCACAAAGACATCCCCCTGGTGCAAAAAGCCCTGGGGATTCCGGTATCGGTGGCTTTATTAAAGGGTCGGGCCAATTACTTATGTCCGCAACGGCTGGAACTGGCCTTCCAGGATACCCGGACCCTGAATAAACAAGGGCTCGATAAATTACGCCGCATCGCCGACTGGAGTGGCCGCACCCGCATGGGTGATCGGGCAGAGGTAAGTGATATTGCCGAAGACGACATCATTTGGTCGCGGGCGACCTCAACGGCGGAAAATTGTCTTGGTCAGGAATGCCCGAGTATAAATGACTGTTACCTGGTCAAGGCCCGTCGTGCCGCCCAGGCGGCCGATATTGTGGTGATCAATCATCATCTGTTGTTTGCCGATATGTCCTTGCGCGAACAGGGTTTTGGCGAATTGTTGCCCAAGGCCGATGCGGTGGTGATCGACGAGGCCCATCAATTGTCTGAAGCGGCCTCGGCTTTTTTTGGTATTGTTCTGACGGGCAATCAATTGCTGGAACTGGGGCGTGATAGTGAGGCGGCCTTTCATAAAGAGATCAACGAAGGCCATGAATTGCCCAGGGCCTGTGATGAACTGGACAAGGCCATGCGTGATATGCGTCTGGCCATGGGCACGGCTCAACGGCGGGGTCGCTGGTCTGACATTCAGCATAACCCACAGTTGCAAAAAGACATTCAGACGCTGTCGGGCAGTCTGGTCAAACTGCATAATTTACTGGAACCTTTGTCTAAACGCAGCAAGGATCTGGAAAGTTGTTACCGTCGATGTACAGAATTAAGCGAACGATTTAGTCTGCTGACAAAGGAGGTATCCGAAGGCCACATCCACTGGTTTGAAACCTATAGACGCAGTTTTGCACTGCACCTTACCCCGCTGGATATCAGTGAAAATTTTCAGGCCCACTTGAAGTCCATGCCCGGGGCCTGGATATTCACCTCGGCGACCCTGAGTGTTAATGGTGGCTTTAATCATTTTGTCGGCCAGCTGGGTTTGCATGAGGCCATCACCCGGTGTTGGGATAGCCCGTTTGATTTTAATCGTCAGGCCATGCTCTATTTACCTACCGGTCTGCCAGAACCTAATCAGGCCAGTTATACCGGGGCAGTGGTGGAAGCCGCCCGGCCGGTCCTGGCCGCCAGTGGCGGCCGGGCCTTTATGCTGTTTACCAGTCACCGGGCGCTGCGCGGAGCGGCTGAATTACTCGAAAAGAAATGTGATTATCCGGTACTGGTACAAGGTGATGCACCGCGAGACAAGTTACTTGAGCAGTTCCGCCAGGCCGGTAATGCCATCCTGCTCGGGACCAGCAGTTTTTGGGAAGGGGTCGATGTGCGGGGTGAAGCCCTGTCCTGTGTGATTATCGATAAGTTACCCTTTGCCTCGCCCGGCGATCCGGTTTTGCAGGCCCGCTTGGAGGCCATGCGTCAGCAGGGCGTTAATCCTTTTATGGAATTTCAATTACCCCAGGCCGTTATCACCCTCAAGCAAGGGGCCGGGCGCTTAATTCGGGATGTGAATGATACCGGTGTCTTGATGATTTGTGACCCGCGTATGAAGACTAAACCCTATGGGCGGATCTTCCTCGCCAGTTTGCCAAATATGCGGCAGACAAGTGACCTCAGTGCTGTCGAGCAGTTTTGCGAATATATGCAGCACATGAACAATCAGGCGCGTATGGATGAAGCTACTTGCAATTGATGCCGCCACCGAGGCCTGTTCGGTTGCCCTGTTAGTGGCTGATACCGTTTACGAACGTCACGTCATTTCTCCACGGGGCCATGCCCAGCGGCTGTTGACCATGGTGGATGAGGTCACGACCGACGCCGGTATTAATCTTCAATCACTGGATGCGATTGCCTTTGATCGCGGACCGGGTTCCTTTACCGGCGTGCGGATAGGCACCAGTGTCACCCAGGGACTGGCCTTTGGTGCCGACTTGCCGGTGATCCCCGTCTCCAGTCTGGGGACTATCGCCCAAGGGGTATGGCGAGAATCGGCGCAAGAGCAAGTCTTGTCGGTGATCGATGCCCGCATGGGCGAGGTCTACTGGGGATATTACAAATCGAAAGAGGGCGTCATGGCCTTGCAGGGTACAGA
>JGI24023J19991_10001324_pt1 | contig 19154 bp, 8 predicted proteins | sample Cruoilmetagenom1_FD_19991 | JGI IMG/M metagenome (IMG submission 19991) | reverse complement strand
TAAATCTCCATAGGCAATCCCGAGAAACTTTGACAGCTCCCCGTACTCCGAAGGGGCGTTTTCCTGAGTGTAGTATTTAAGCGCCTCAGTGTAGGCGTCTACTGCTTTTTGCTGATACGCCATATTACCGTCAACCTGGGCGACTATCCCGTAAACTATGCCGATTTTCCTTTGAACCGCACTATACTCTTTTAAGTATCGTCCCTCACCAAAAGCCTTAAGCGCCTCAGCGTAAGTCACAATAGCGTTTTGATATTCCTCCGGATTACCCGATATCTCGGCTATTGTGCTGTACGTGCTGCCGATATTCATATATAAATTACCGTATGTCTCCGGATGTTCTTTGGGGTTAAATACGCTAAGAGCGCGTTTGTAAGCTTCCAAAGTTTTACGGTAGCTATTTATATCCCCTGAGTGATCGGCGAGCATCTTCATAGACTCGGCTATTTTTGTCTGAACCTTGCCGTACTTCTCGGGATAATCCTCAGGGCTGTAAACCTCAAGCGATTCCTCGTAGGACTTAACCGCTCTCCTGTAGTTATTCGCAGAGCCTGTTTCCTTGGCGACTTCTGTATAAAGGCCTCCGAGCCTGGACTTTATCCACCCGTACTGCTCGGGGGCCGTTTGAATAGTCTCAGTCAGCAGCGCTTTCGTATAATACTCAATTGCCTGATTCGAATCACTGAACTGGGGCTCTTCCATGACCGCGTCCACACCCGAGTCGCCCGAAGCCGCTGCGGCAAGAACTGCCTGTGGCATGGACTCTACCCTATCCTCATCTTNCTCGGGCTCTTGAGACTTAACTTCTTCTTGGGGTTCAATGACTTTCTCTGTTTCATTTACATCCTCAGATTCATCGACATCTTGGGACTTAACTACTTGAAGTAGTGGTTTTTCCTCAAATGTATTAGTTACCTGCTCGGGCTCCTCGGTCCGCGCGGTCTTTTCAGGCTGTTTGTTATTAAGCCTGGTAATAGCCTCGTATGCCCGGACGACATTGTTCTGTATCTCCATATGGCGCTCGGGGTAATCCTCGGGGCTGAATATACGCAAAGCTTCGCGGCACGTGCCGATAGCTTTATTTAAAAGCTCCACACTTCTCTCTCGCTCTCCCATAAGTAAATATAAAGAGCTCAATTTCATATGGACCGAGCCGTATTCCATAGGATTAAGGGCTTCACTGAAAATACCAAGCGCATCGGTATAGGCATCTACAGCCTTCTCATACTCCCCCTCATCGGAGCTTTCACGGGCAGCATCTTCAAGGGTTTCTGCCCGGCGCATGTATACGTTTCCGATCTTAAGCTGCGCGCGGGAGTATTCCTCTCCGAGCTCAAGGGAATCATATAGATCCTGTGACTGCCGGTATACCGACAGAGCCTCTTCGAATTCACCATTTTCCAAGCTTTGGTCCGCAAGAATATTCTTTACAGACGCCTTATCGGCCAAAGTTTCTTTGTGCGCGTTTTCTATACCCAAGCTCTCATACACTTGAGCAGCTTCCCCATAGGCCAAAAGCGCCTTCTCTGCTGTAGCCGAGCTTGGATCTTTCTCAAGAAGCTCACGGTAATTATGACCAAGATTCCTCTGGATAGAGGCATATTGTTCAGGAGCGTCTTCTTTAGTGCATATAGTTAATATTTCAAGGTACTCTGCTTCCGGACTCGTCTCGGTCTCTGCTTCTGCGTGTCTGTAATTACCCAGCATATCGTATATCCCCTCAAGTTTGTCATCTATACTGTGTGCAATATTCTGATCTTCCGCATTTTTAGAAAATTCCCGTGCGTCTTTGTAGAACTGTATAGCAGTCTTGGAGTTATTTATCGTATCTTCAGTAAGTGCGAGCTTCTGATGAACCGAGCCAAGCTCANGAGATAATATAGCTCGCTCGGCTAAATCGTTTGAACCTTGATAGAGCTCAAGGGCGAGTCTGTAATTCGAAGCGCTCTCTATTAGGGCGCCGGACTCTTCAAGCGCTCCAGCCAGAGCTTTGTACGCGGCTCCAAGCTCGTTTATTAAAGCGTTATCCTGAGCAGATTGAGCGTCAGAATCGTAACCCCTTTGCGCCTCCGCATACGAATCCACCCTCTTTTGGAGCCAATCGACATTTCCCTCGGTGGATGAGATTTCAGCAGATGCGTCGCCTATCATTTTATGGAGCAGGGCGTACTCCGCAGGATTATTTTCTAATGTAAACCGTGTGAGGGACTCAGCAGCAAAATCGATTGATTTTTTATATATCTCTGGATCCTTACAGTCCTGCGCTACTTCAAAGTAATGCCCGGCTATGGTTTTAGTAATATTGCCATAATCTTCCGGGTGCCTGCTAGCGTTGAAGTGTGAAAGTGAATCAGTGTAATACCTCGTAGCTGATTCAAGATTAGCCGCTCTATCGCTTTGCTCAGCCAGCTTCTCGTATATACCGGCTATTCGTCTGTTCAAATTAGCCGATTCTTCTGGGAATTCTTCAGCTACATAAATATCCGAAACCTTCTCAAAGTGTTCGAGCGACGTGGCTAAATCGTCGGCCTCCAGCTGTTTTTCACCTAATTTTATGTATATGCCGGCAATCTCGACCCTGGCTTGCATATTGGCCTGAGAGTAGTCTTCGGGCGTATAGAATTTGATTGAATCAATATAGGATTCTAATGCTTTGTTGAGATTATCCTCTTCTTCCCGGACTCTGGATAAAGACCTATAAACGCACCCGAGCCTGAAATTTATACAGGCCCGCTCACGCGAGTAGCTTTCCTCACCGTATATGCTGAGCGCTCTTTCATAAGACTCCAGGGCAAAGCTCAAATCTTCGGGTGCAGCCGCGCTTGAATCAGGCACGGTGCCGCCCCCGAGAGGTATCCCGAGATAGGAATCGCCGAGCTTCATCTGAAGTAGCGCATGCTCATAAGGCGAAACGTCCTCGGTGCAAATCTGAAGTATCTCTTGGTAGACTGAGCGGGCACCCTCGCCCCCGCCCGCGTCAAATTCGCTTAGGAATTTATATAGTCCTTTAATATCATCCGTAATTTGAGCGTACTCTTGTGAGCGCTCACTTTCAGTATAAAACTTGAGAGAGTCCCTGTAAGCCCCAAGAGCGTCTTTAATGCTGCAAAGATCGTTATTTGTGCGGCCGGTCTTTTCGAGCACCTGAGCAAACTCCCTTTTGTATTTGCCGTACTCTTCGGGGAATTCCTCAAAACTATAGACCTTAAGCGCTTCCGTGTAATGATCGAGCGCTCCCGCGCAGTCATCCAGCTCGCCCTTTGCGCCCGCGAGCATAGCGTATACGCTGCCCATCCTTTTTCGGAGCTCTTTGTACTCCTCATAATACTCTTCACGCGTGAATACCCCAAGCGCCTTATTGTAAGAGTCTAGCTCAAGCAGGTAGTTCTCATCCCCGCCTTGGTCACCACCGAGTGCGCCGTAGGCAGCTCCTAAGCTCTTCTTTACTTCTCCGTAAAGCTCGGGATGCTGATCGGCTGTGAACACTTTAAGACACTCATCATAATGTGATATTGCCCTTTGGTGCTCCGAGGGTGAATTGCTTACCTGGGCTATTTCGGCATATAAATCACCAAGCTCTTTATTAAGCTGGCCGCACTCAGATTTATCATCCATTACTGTGTAGCCCCTGAGCGCTTCCTCAAAGGAATTTACAGCTTTATTGTAATTCAGATCTCCGTCTACGTCTCCAAAGCTCCTGTATGCCCTGCCGAGCTTCTTATGGGTAGACGCATACTCATAGGGATACTCGTCGAATTTGTATACCAGCAGCGCCTTTTCACAGAATTCAATCACGCTTTGGGAATCATAACTCTCAGAATCTTCACTGCTCTCACAGAGCGATTCGAGTCTTTGAATCAGCTCCAGATAATGCTCCGGGAAACTTTCAACGGGGAAGCTTCCGAGGGCGTCCTCATAGCACTCCGCCGCACTCTTCTCGTGAGATTCTTTTTCTTTGAGCGAGCTTATGAACATATGGGCATCACCCATTGCGGCTCGTATAATTCCGTATTGATTATTATGATCGGCACTAAATCCGCTTTGAGCCTCCTCAAATATTTGAAGAGCCTTCTCTGAAAGGGATACGCATTCCTCACCGGTTTTAGCAAACTCACACTGAAGCATGAGCAAGATAGCGATATTCCTTCTGGTTGTCGTATACTCAGCCACAAATTCTTCTTTCGTATAAACGTGGAGAGACTCCTCGTAAGCATCCACAGCGGAGGCATAATCTCCCTCGCGGTTATCCATTAAAGCCCTACGCGTATACGCGCGGCCTATATTTGTTTTAATTTGTGCGTACCTATGCGGCTGCTCCCCTGCCTGTGTGAGAGAAATGGCGTCGCTAAAGCAGGCGAGCGCCTTTTCTACGCTCGACCCACTTTCCCCATGCTCAGAGAATGACAGATAGGCATTTCCAAGATTGTTATTCACAACCGCGCTTTCAACTCCGGCTCTGTGTGAATATACGTCGAGAGCGTCTTTGTATGACTCAATTGCATGTGAGTAATTCTTTTTGCCCTCTTCCGCCGCTGCAAGCTTAAAGTAGGAGCTTCCGAGATTATTTTTTAATCGCGCATACTCAAGCGGGTTTATTTCAAGCGTAATTACACAAAGCGCCTCTTGTAGTAATTCAATAGATTTTCTGAGATTACTCCCGGGATCCTCCGTGTGAGAGTTTTTATTGTGAATAGCCCCCAGATTCCCAAGGGTTTTTGAATAGAGCGCCCGGGCATCGTCCCCCTGAGCACTAAAGGTCTTAAGATTTAAAGCCGCGTCTTCAAATTCAGCAAATGCGAGCTCCATATAGTTATCGCCATTACCAGACTGCTGTAGCTGCCCATAGGCAGTACCCAAATTGTTCTTAATAAGAGCATGATGAAGAGGCTGCTCTTCAGGACTCACGTGCTCAAGCGCCTTAGAAAACGCCTCGACGGCTTTTTCGCAATGCTCCCTTGAGTCCTTAATAATCGACATGTCGACACGGCACTGCCCTATTTTATTATTAACCTGTACAAACGTCTCTTTAGAATCAATAGAACTGCAAACATGTAAAGCCGATTCATACTGTTTAAGCGCATTCTCCAAGTTCTGATATCTATCGTCTATACCCGAGAGACCGGCGTAAGCGTCCCCTTTAAAGAGTTTGAGCTTTACATACTCTTGAGGGAACTCTTCCTTATTGAATACGGAGAGTGCATCGCCAAAGGCTTCAAAAACTCTTCCAAAACCCCCGGGATTCCCTTCATGGAGAGCCGCCCCTGAAAAAAGCCGCCCTTTGTTCATCTTTATCCTTGCGTATTCTATCGGATACTCTTCTTTACTATAACTCTTAAGCGCACGCTCGTATGAAGAGGCAGATTCATTTGCGTACTCCGTACCCCCTTCAAGCTCTGAAAGGCTAAAAAGCGCATCACCCAGTTTTTTATGTATTATTGTAGAATTTAAAGGATTCTCCCCTTCGGTATATACTTTAAGGGCTTCCAGATACCCCTTGACCGCCTGTTTCAAATTCGGGGTCGTATCCTGCACCTCGGATAATAACAAGTACGCATCGGCTAGATTATTTGATATCATAGCGCGCTCTAATGAGTGCTCGGAGGTGCTGTATACATTAAGGGCCTCAGAATAAGCTCTCACGGCGTTTAAGCTATTCTCTTCCCTATCCTTAATCTCAGCAAGCGTGCTGTAAATCACGCCCAGATTATTCTGTGTCATTGCGTACTCACACGGGTCCCGCTCAAGAGTCCTAACCTTAAGTGATTCTGTGTAGCAAAGTAGTGCTTTTTCGCAGTTTTGAGCTTTATTTTCAAGCTCTGCAAGAGTGCCGTACGCGTTTGCGATGTTGTTTTGTGTTGTAGAAAACTGGTCAGGATAGTCGTTAATCGAATAGAACTTCAAAGCTTCCTCAAAGCTTTCAATAGCACAGCGGCAGCTCTCTGAGCTCTCTTCTATTTGAGCAAGCATATCGTAAGAAGCGCCGAGGTTGTTGTATACAAGCGCAGACTCAAGCTCAAAACCCCCACCCGAGTAAACCTGAAGCGCTCTCTCGTATGCTTCTATGGCCAATATGCAGCTCTCGGCAGATACTTCAATCTCCGCCTGTGTGCGGTATGCATTACCAAGGTTTATATGAGCCTCGGCATATGCCTCAGCTGAGCGCTCGGGTGTAATGAACCTGAGCGACTCCTTTAAGGCATCAATCGCCTCGGCAATCCCCTCACTGCTGTTATCGAATTCACCCAGAGCGCTGAGTACCCGCCCCTGCAAATTCATAAGAATAGAATATTCCGATTGAAACTCAGAGGGCTCATATACCTCAAGCGCGCTCTTTATATAAGTAAGCGATTTCTTGTAGCTTACTTCTTTCTCCTGCTGAGTCTCATTTAGCCCGGCTAATACGTTATAGGCTTCCCCGAGGATTTGATTTAAAAAAGCGAAGATTAGAGCGTCCTTATCTTTACCAAAATAATTGAGCCCCTCTTTAAATAGCTTAAGGGCCTTTTCAATATTATCTTTATCCTCACTATCAAGTAGGGACAATAAGAGCATTTCACCCTGTCTTACCTTAAAGCACGAAGAGAGCGCAGTATCCATATCATCCGAAGATATGCTCTCATATATTTGTGCGGCTTTGTTATAACACTCATTCTTCTCCGAATCGTTATCATCATCGGCTTTTTTAGCGTAAAGCGCCGCAAGCATTGCAAGAATTTGAAACGGAGTACTTCGCCCCGAACTCTTTTCCCATTGTGCAAGCAAATCGCAGGACTTATCCAAATCGCTTATCTCATGCTCTTGTGTATTTGTGTAATAATTCGATATTTCCTGGGCCAGCTCCCTGAGATTGGAATACGGCTCGGGACCTAAGGAACTGTAGGTCTTGGTCAGCTCCGAGATATAGCTTTCTAAAACAGCCGGAATGAAAGATTCAAATTCATCCCTGATTTTATGAGCCGGCATCTCAGACGAAGTGCCCACTGAAGAGCTATCTACCCAGATTTCATTAAGAGCATTTAAGCTTGAATTAGTTGCTAATTGATCCGACTGGTTTTCCCCGGACGGCTCAGGCGAGGTGCCTTGCTCTTCTCTGGTTTCACCGACAAGGTCGCGAATGGTTAGAACAAATTTCCCTTTTCCATTCAAGTAACCGTAAGAGTACTGCAGACCCGGCCCCGGCCCGCTTAGTATAAGCAAACCAAGCGCACAGTCCCTTGCCACATTCTCTAAATCCCCGCTTTGTGACGACTCTTCGGATACAGCGTTAACCTTGAAACCTTTTTCAGAAAGTACATCGGTAAGCGGTTTAAGTAAGAGTTCAAGCTTAGAGCCCGTCATTTCCTCCGGGTATATGACTATACATGGAATCTGACACTTCGGATCCCAAATAGCGTCAAGCGGATTCAAACGCAGGATTCTCTCCCGACCGGACTTCAATGTTTCACCCATACTCTATTCCATATCCAGCGAAAAAGCTCACACGCAATCAGGCTGATATATTCAGCTTAGGTACGCATATTCAAACCTACTGTATAGGGTGGAAAATAGAACGCAAAGAAGATGGAACTACGAAATTACGGAACAAATCCGTCTACATAACAATCCCAACCTCGGTAGTCCGGCTGCCTGTAACTCATTAGCGCTGTCATTTAGGCCCGTGACTTTGCGTCCCACCCTTTCAGATGGTTTGCCTTTTTCGACTTAGGATTAATATTTCCCCGTCAATACAAACCTTATAACCGTTTTAGTCCGCTGTCAATATATATATCTACTCATATTTGAACCTTAGCGTGAATATCTAGAGACGGGTATGAACCTGGGAGTGGTTAATTAGAATTTTCTTATATACCGGGAAAGGTTTTCGACCTAAATTTCTGCAAGTAATACAAGTGCGCCATGTTTTGGATTTAATCTCGGGGCTATCACTTAACGGCTCCAGGTAAATCGACTTTTTTTGAGCAATCCGGACAGTATTGTGATCCCTGGGTCACTTCGGCCCCGCATTCGCAAAACGCTATAACCGCAGGTTTGGCAAGCGCTTTTAAGCTCCCGAGCTCCTTTTGAGCGTTTAAGTGCACGAGCCTGAGCTCTTCTTCACATTTATCCATCTCGCGCTCTATACTCTCAATCTCAGCGCATTTGACCTTAATACTGTCCTGATTTACCTCCCCCTTGTATTTATAGGAGCGGTATATGGTGTTCCCCATATCAAGCGCGCAGTCCCGTCTTTTTTTCTTGAGCGATCTTAGCCTGTTTTTGATTAGAATCGTGCCGTAAGCCTCTTTCGATCTGATATTTACTATCCTGAGGCCCTTATTAACACCCGATTTTAAACGGCTGTACAAATCTTGCGTATCCAGGATATCAGCCATTCACAGTCTCCTTAAGTCCAATAGCAGTTCACGATTCTCTTTAGAGTGATAATAAAAATGATACTTGATAATACACAAAGTCAAACGGCAATTTTCTAAAGCGATTATAAGCGTACCCGATCAAGAATTAACGGTGTTTAATATACTCTTACCCTGGCATTTACAGATGNTGTGCAGATAAAAAATACAGCACAAAAATAGGTTTGACTCGGTAAAAGGATAGGATATGCTTTTTCACACTGATATGTAATCAGCTAGTAGGGGTCGTTAGAGGAGTGTCGGGGTTATCCGCTTCATATCGGGCTTTTTGTGTTAGAGTGCCCGCTGCTGTAGTAAATCCGCCTTACTCGGAATGTCCCGGAGAAGATTCATAATAAATATTGAGAGGTTTTAAATTATGCAACATCTATATAAAAGCGCACTTTTTAGCATTATTGAATGCTTAAGGAAAGATATGAGAGTGTTCACTGTTACGGCTTTAATATTGCTGCTCACATTGACTGCAGGTCCGCAAGTATCGTTATCTCAAGAAAATGCTCAGGAAGAACTAATAGTTGAAAACAGCGCCGAATTATCCGAAACAACCGAAGATCTCAAAGCTGCAGAAGGCGGTTACGCAGAGTGGGAAATGAGCGCGCTTATGGGCGCTCTCAATGACCCAAATCCCAAGGTCAGGACTTTTGCTATATATAAGCTTGCGCCTCTCGATGACGAGGTTGTGAGAACCCGGATTGTTGAGTTTTTAGATTCAAAGGATGCACTACCCAAGCAAGCGGCATTGTACTCGGTCGCATCATGGGGTGAAGCCTCAAGGGAGTACCTGCCTCAAGTAATCGAGAACATGAATGACAGGAAAGTAAGCACCCGGAGGGCCGCGGCGCAGGCAGCACTTAACATAGGGAAACTTAACAGGTCTCAAATGCAGGTAGTAATATCACTCCTTAGTGATGATGACAGCAAAGTGAGGCTGTTAGCTAGAGAGATAATAGAAGCTAACCCCGAGCAGGCCGCCGCCCAGAAACAGCAAATTATAGAGCTCGTCAACAACGAAAACTCCAAAGTCAGGGCAATAGCATTAATAGCGCTCGGAAAACTAGGGGAAAAAGGCGCTAGCAATAAAGCCCTTATGGTAAAAATGCTTAATGACCCTGATCAATCGGTAAGATCGAGCGCGGCACTGGCACTTGGCGACTTAGGCAAGTCGTCCAAACCCCAAATTAAAGATATCGTGCCGCTTCTTAATGATCGAAGTATTTATGTACGTACCTCGGCACTAAAATCTCTAGGCAAAATAGGCGATGTATCCGACGAAGAAGTAAAAACCATCATAGCGATCCAAAGAGAAAATAATAAGAGAGTACGTTCGGCATCCCGCGCGGCGCTCGGACAAATAGCGCAAGTGAATCAGAACACAGCAGCGATTGTAGCCGAGCAGTTGGACAGCCTTGACCCTAAGCTNAGAATAAGCGCTTTAAAAGCCCTGGGCCATATGGGTGAGCCGGCAGCGGGGGAGGCTCCTGAAGTGGCAAAGCGTTTAAATGATCAGAGCACTGGAGTGAGAATAGAGGCGGTACTTACCCTTGGACAGCTCGGTGAAGCCGGGAAGGAATACGCCCCTCAGATTGCCGAAAAGCTCAAAGACCCTAACGGTGTAGCCGCTTACAAAGCTCTTGTTGTTCTAAGCAAGATGGACGTACCCGCAGAAGATTACGCTGAAACTTTTACAGGGCTCTTAAAGAGTCATAACAAAGTCCTTCGGGCCCATGCTGCAGCAGTTATTGGACACATGGGCGAAAAGGCTTCGCCTCAATTCCCTAAGATTATAGAGCTTCTAAGTGATAAAGATAGTAAATTCCGCTACACAGCTTCCTTAACATTTCAGAATCTCGGAGAAGGCGCAAGAGGGGCTGTTCCTGAAATAGCCAAGCTCCTTCAAGATGACAACCCCGTAATACGCATGGCAGCGCTTAATGCGCTCGGGAGGATGTCGTCTGCGGCTGAGGACTCAATACCCGATATAGTTTCCCAGCTTCAAAATCCCGACAGAGACGTGCGCGCGGAGGCGGCAAAAGCACTTGGTAACATAGGCCCTACCGCATCCGGGCAGATACCCGAAATAGCAAAGCTTCTTCAAGATGACGACAGGCTGGTACGATTGAACGCCGCATCAGCGCTTGGGAAGATGGGAAAAGCCGCAGCTCCACAAGCCCCTAAAATAGCAGAGTTACTAAACGACAAAGATGAAGACGTGCGCGCAAGCACCATTTTAGCCCTGGGCAGGATAGCTTCACCCGATACCACGCCTCAAATCGCAAGTTACATTCAGAGTCTTGATCTAAACCATAGCTTAAATTCTGAGAATATATCAAAAGCGGTTCAGGCGCTAGGCAATATGGGCATTGGGGCCAGACCCGTCAGCGGCCCTGTAGCCGATCTTTTAACGGCACCTGACGGATTAGTACGTTCTACAGCTTTGGTTACTCTCATGAAAATGTCCCCACTGGACAGGGAAACAATCATTACAATTCTCGCCGCCACCCACTCCAAACCCGAAGAGATAGGTGATCTGAGATTTCTGGCTCACTACTCTGCAGGCGGAGACACCGAGAGCGTAGAGCTAATAGATTGGCTCGGCGTTGACGGTAAGAAGGAAGTGGGAGAAATTCCCGAAGCAAAAGCCCGAGAACTCCTCGGCGTGTTCCTCGGCAACTGGGAGCTAACAGCACCGCACGAGGAGATTCGTAAGGACCTTGCAGCGAGCATATCTTCTGTGGTTATAAACGGACAGTGGACAAAAGATGATTTAACGCTTTTAAAAGAAGCGGAAAGCAAACTGTCCGCCGGGAACTTCGCCGAACAGGCAAAAGAGGTAAAAGCTAAAATTAGCAAAGTCGGGAGCTGATATAGATCGAGCCTCCGGGTTCTTTTATATTTACATCCGAACTTAGCTCAGTTGTGAGCATCTCAACACGACCATTTAATTTTAAAATCAGGTATGATTACCTTCCTTTAACTTATACAGTACTATCTCATCTAAGGGCTGAAATCTTGATTAAACACATCCGGAGAACTGCTCTATACAGAGTCTGAGAGAGAGGAATAGATGTTCCGCATAAAGATCTTTTACGGTTGGTATATAGTTGCTGCGTCTCTCCTGATAATTATGCTCGATGGGCTTCTGCTTTATTCCTTCGGGGTATTCCTTCCGTACTTAAATGAAGAATTCGGTATGTCCCGAGCTGAGGGATCGGCAATATTCTCATTCCGGGCCCTGGTCCTTGCTCCTGCGTTCATTATAGCAGGTCGTATGATAGACAAGTTCGACCCAAGAGCTGTCATATTCGGAGGTGGGGTAATTGCCGCCATCGGGATGATCGCCACGGGATTCATGACAAAACCCTGGGAGCTATATCTGACTTACGGGTTCTTCGTAGGTCTCGGGGATGCCGTGCTCTACATTACCTGCGTTGCCATAATAAGTAGATGGTTCGTAAAAAAGAGAGCTTTTGCTATCGGCATTATCACAACCGGCGTGCCTCTAAGCGGCCTTATAACCAACCCTCTTACCGCATGGCTCATTAACGACTTCGGCGTGAGAAACGCGCTATTTATTTTGGGCAGCTTGATGATAGTCGTACTCCTCACATCTTTTGTTATGAGGAGTTATCCACAAGACCTGAATTTGAAACCGTACGGAGAAGAAGATAACGACGATAAAGAGACGAATAATAATTCTTCCCATAATATAAGCTCGAACCAAAATAACGACTGGACCGCAAAAGAGGCCATTTCCAACATCAATTTTTGGGTGATGTACGGGATGTATTTATTAGCTTTTATAACGTTTCTCATAGTAGTAACGCAGTTCTATAACTTTGAGATTGATCTGGGCATAGCAGCATTGGCAGCCGCGGGGCCCCCGGCCGCTATAGGGGTCGGGAGCATTATAGGAAGGACTGTTCTGACATCGTTCCTTGCAGAGGTGCTTGATTACAGAAAGGTCATACTTATGTGTTTTCTGGCTCAGGGTAGCGCCATTATCTTACTTCTAATATTCAAAGACATCTGGGTGTTCTATCTTTTCGGACTCCTGTTCGGCTTTTTCTACAGCGCTGTTGTGCCTCTATTCCCCACAATGCTCGGGAAGTTCTACGGCTTAACCGCGCTCGGCACAATTTACGGGGTCTTTGCAACATCTTATTCATGGGCCGGTATTATCGGCCCCATTGTAGCCGGATACATCTATGACTTGACCGGCACTTATTTCTATCCGTTCTTACTGGCTATCATATGCTGTTACATTGCGGCATTAGGTGCGTTTTTCATAAAAGAGCCGAGGAAGAAAATAAAAAGAGTGCTTGGAGAAAATGTTTGAGTAACATAGCACTTTGAAGAATCTGTTTCTTTCTTTTAATATAGGTCACAAGGAATACATCTAATCTGAGTCCTGCCTGTGAGCGAAAACACAATAATACAGATAAGAAACCACGGCGAAAGATTATTCTCCTCTCTCCATAGAGAGTTTTACTCAAATCTCACGGGACTGAGCAAAAAATCCGGGATTGAAGAGATATTCAATTCTCACAGAGAGTTTGGAGAGCCCGAACTCTTCCACTCTATAGACGAACAAGTGAAAGCGGCTGATGAAAGTAAAGCCGGACTCGAGCTGCTGAGGGCGTTTTTAGCCGATATGTACGTTATGAGCCGGACGTCATCGCAAAGAGACAAGATCTTAACGACCGAGGCACGCTCTGTGCTCAAGATTGGGAAAAAGAGGATCCCATACCGATCGGCTCATCAAAAGATACTTAACGAGCCTAAAAAAAAGAGAAGGGACGAGATTGAGAACCACAGAGCAGAGGCTCAGGAGAAGCTAATACCGCACCTTTTAGATATGCACTATGTTAGCGGTGGTGCTTCTGAGAATCTCGGGTTTTCTAATTACGCAAGGCTTAAGGAATATACTGAAACACAAGACACATCTGCATTAGTAAAAGAAGCAAAGCTATTTATTCGTGACACGGAGTATGTTTCAAAAGAGATGCTCAAATGGTTTTTTGTGAAGCACATGGAGCTTCCGCTTAAAGATGCAACTTCGGCAGATGTTGCATTCATGCTGAACTCCTTTGAACTCAAAGGCGGATTTCCTGACAATGAGTACATCGTGTGCGCGGCTAGGGTACTCGACGACTCGGGACTTGTGAACAGCTCAGCCGTAATCGCGGATTCAGAAAAAAGAAAAGGCAAGTCATCTCAATCATATCTATTCCCCATCTCTCCTCCCAATGAAATGGAGGTGTCAATTTTCCCCGCAGGAGGCCCAGAGGATTATGAGTCCTACTTAAGCGCGCTCGGCAGCGCTCTCTCTTACGCTTTTACAGACAGGGACGATGATTTCGAGTACAGATGCCTTAGAGACCCAGTACAAACTGAAATCTTCTCGGAGCTCTTTAATAATCTGATTTTTGAGCGTAAGTGGCTCGACAGATACATTGACTATGAGCCTTCTGAGGACTTTTACAAATTACTTTTCTTAAGACGCCTGATGTCAGCAAGGGAAGAGGCCGGAAGACTTATATACGAGGCTTCATTATACTCGGGAGAAAGTCTAGATAACCTGCCGGACATATATAAAGAAATCATGGAAAATGCTCTTCATGTTCGGGTAAACGAAGGGGGTTTTCTGTCTATTAGAGATATTAGAAAGCCCATGCGCTCAGACAGTCGTTTTAAAGCCATTTTAATCGAGCCCTCTCTAACAAAATATCTTCAGGAGAGCTTTGATGAGGATTGGTGGCGCGTGAAGGAAGCTGGAGATTATTTAAGAAACGTATGGTGTGAAGGCGGTAGAATTAGCTCTGATCAAATCATCGAAACTACTGGGTTCAACGGTACGGGAGCCTCACTGCGCGGGATTTTTGAGAGCGAGCTCGGATAATATCTTTAAAACATCAATACATGTCCGTTACTATGGATTTAGAATTACCTTTCCGAACTGACTACTATCCTCAAGCATTTTCTGCGCCTCTGCGGTTTCTGATAGCGGAAACTTTTTATCAATCACGGGTCGGAACCTGCCTAGTGACATCATATTGATCAGGTTTATGAGATTCTTCCTGGGAGCCCTAAATACCGTGACACCCAGAATTGAAAGGTCCCTCATTATTATCGGGCCGAAGTTCAGCGTCTCCTGACCCCCTCCTACAACGCCCACGAGGAGTATCCTACCCCCTGCTTTAAGCGACTTCAGGTTATTTTCCCACGCCGATGCGCCTACCTGATCGAATATCAAATCAACGCCTTTGCCTTCTGTTATATTCTTTACCTCTTCGGCAAAATCAGAGGTTTTGTAATTTATAGTGGCATCAGCACCAATCTTTTTTACCTTCTCGAGTTTGTCGTCGCTCCCGGCAGTGGCAATTACTTTTGCGCCAAGCTCCTTTGCCATCTGTACCGCGGCGCACCCCGTACCGCTGCCCGCGGCGTGCACGAGCACCGTCTCGTCCTGCTGCATACCTCCCCTGTCGATCAGCCCGTACCAAGCCGTCACATAACATATCGGAAGCGTAGAAGCATCGTCATATGACACTTCATCCGGAATAGGGACAACGTTTGCAGTAGGTACTTTCACAAATTCTGCAAGCCCACCCCAGCGGTTTACGCCGATCACGCTCGGCCCCTTGGGTGTTCTCACTGTTGGATCCACGACAACCCGGGTCCCGGGGGCTATATCACTTACATTTTCACCGGTTTTCTCCACGTCCCCCGCTATGTCTATGCCCCCTATATGAGGCAGGTCCACAGGCCTCGGTGACTTACCGGCTCGGAGCCGTAAATCGAGATGATTGAGCGCTGCCGCCTTTACACGCACAAGCACATCGTCTGCACCGATCTCGGGCACCTGAACATCCTCATACTTTAGTACTTCGACTCCCCCGGTTTCATGGTAAATTATCGCTTTCATATCTTCTCTCCCTTAGTATGCCTTATTATATAACCCAATTCATTTTACTGGTATTACTGAAAAACACCAGACTTCTTAACATGGGCTCTCAAGACAAGACGGTAATTGAAGATAGACACTATTTAAGGTAGCCTTTGGCATATAAACTAAATAAGAGTACCAAGGTTGCAAACGCATGTTCGGCATCGGAACAAGTGAAATTCTAATAATACTCCTCATCGCCCTACTCGTCTTGGGCCCGAAGGAAATCCCCAAAATGGCTAGAACTCTAGGCAGGGGTCTCCGTGAGATCGAGAGGGCAAAGGATGAGCTCAAACAGAGTATAGAGTTTGAGGCGGATGATACTCACGAAAAAGATTCAAAGGACAACACTCAGTCTGAGTTTCAGGCGAAAAAAGATGAGCCCAAACCCTCTGAAAAACTGGATGAAGAGATGAACAACCTTCCGTCTAACCGAGTATAAGCCATAACTTCAATCTGGGCTATCCTGTAATATTCCGTTATTCAAAATCCTAAACCAATGCGTGCGAGATGAAAGAAACCCCTGTTTTCGAATACTACCCGGACAAGGTCGTAATACCGATCAGCCTCCCCGACGGCACAAAAAGAGCTATAGAGATAAACCCCGGCTGGGCCTTCGGTAAGGGATTTCACACAACGACTAAGCTGTGTATTTCGAGGCTGGAATCTTTATTCTCTAACCGGCAGACTAGCGGAAATGCAATCGACAATATGCTCGATGTAGGCTGCGGTAGCGGCGTTCTTTCTCTTTGCGCTGCGGCTCTTGGCGCTAAGATGGTTACAGGGCTCGACATAGACAATATAATTGTAAATGAAGCGTGCGAAAATGTTTCAATAAACGGTTTCGAGTCAGAGATAAAAATAGTTCTTGGCTCGATAGATGATATTCAGGGCTCCTTTGATTTGGTAACGGCAAATATACTCATAGGCTCTATGCTCCCAATAAGTGCTACGCTTAAGAAAAAAGTTAAACCCGGAGGGATCCTCCTTCTTTCGGGAATTAAGGATAGCGAGTCGAGTATTGTGATCGAGAGATTTACCGGGCTCGGGTTATCATTATTAGAAGAACATACTGAGAAACAATGGGTCGCGCTTCTTCTCAGAGCTTAGAAAACACTGCTTATATTCAGATAAAAGTTTAAAACGCCTGGCCTATGCTAATAAAGAATTGAATCCTTCTTATTCCGGGCTCGGGGTTAAGGGCGTAACCGACGTCGAATCTTACCGGGCCGATGATCGTATCATACCTAAGACCGACACCGGGCGCGTACTTTAAATCGCCCAGGTCATAATCCCACTCTTTTGAATACACGTTACCATAGTCAAGGAACGTTACCCCTCCGAAATCACCGAAAAGTGGATACCTGAGCTCAAAGCTCCCTACGAAAAGGGTATTTCCACCCAGGGGATCGTTGTTTTGATCCAGAGGCCCCAGTTTCTGAAACGGGAAACCCCTCATACTAGTGCTGCCTCCGGCGAAGAAGCGCTTGAATATAGGCACGTCGAAAGTGCCTGTATCACCAAATGGTTGTATAACACCGGTCGTGAGTTTTTTAGCGAATACTATATTACGATACTTTTTATATCCCCTGAGCTCTATAGTGCCTTTGAGGTAATTTACATCCGAGGCAAGGGCCTTAAATGAAGATTCAAGCCCAGTGGAGACCACAGTGCCGCGGGTCGGATTCAGAATGCTATCCGTCGTGTCTCTCTCAATCCCCATGTTAATAAACGTTAGGAAAACATTTTCCTCACTCCTCTCTTGAGGGGTACGTGTAGCGCTGTCTTCAATCTTTGAGAACTGAAGATTCAAAGATCCGAAAGTGGAGTAATAGTCCTTAAAGTTTTTTTCCATTCTGACAGAGGTCAGAAAGCTTCTGCCCTTAAAACTCGGGACATCGTCCCTCTGAAAATTCAGTGTTCCGGCAAGCTGTGAGTTCTTTCCGGCTATGTATGGCTGTATAACGCTTGCTTCCACTCTCTGTGTAATGAAAGAGAACTTACCCGCTACTTCGAGTCTCCTTCCGCCGCCGAAAAAGTTCCTCTGTGTCCAGATTACCTGACCTCTCAGCTTATCCTCGGTCCCGAATCCACCACCGATTTTTACCGATCCGTGTTTTCTCTCCTTAACAACTATTTCTATGTTGGCTATCTGGTCCTTGTCATTAAAAACCGGGTCGATTACTACTGAGCGGAAGAGCCCAAGCTGAAAAATATTAGCCTGAGTCTCGTTCATTTTTTTTAGCGAGTATATTTCGCCTTCCTTAAATTCTCTTTCCCTCTCTACAATATAACTCTTAACGGTTTCGTTGCCTGTAACGCTAATCTTACCGAAAGTGTAAATTAGTCCCGGTTCCACGGTAAACTCGGCTCTTGCCCACTTTTCCCTTCTGTTTACAAGTGCTTCACCTTCGATTTTTGCTTTGGGATATCCGTTATTGGCCAGTATTTCCGCAATTACTCCCTTAGTCTGCTCATATCCCCTTGGCGAGAATATCGTATTTGCCTTAAGCGGTATGGCTTTAAAAACCTCTTTTCTGATTTTTTCACTCAGGTCGCCCTTAAATTCAACCAAGAGCTCGGTGAGCTTCACGGGCTCGCCCTCAACTATGTTAATCTTGATTTCAACCCGGGTATTATCCTCGTTGTATTTAAGCTCGTATGTAGCCTTCGTGTCGTAATAACCGTTGTTTGCATAGAGTCTCTGAATCCTGATCATGTCGTCCTTCAGAACTTCTTCATCAAACGGCGGCTTCTTGACCCAGAACCTGAATGTTGGGAAACCGGTGCCTATACTTTGCTCGATCTGCTGCTTAGAAACAGCCTTTGCACCCTTTATCTTTACCTTTGAAATTCGAACTGTCGATGGGTCGTCCTCTTCTTGTTGCTCCTTGGCTAATTCATCGATAGTAGCGTCTTGATCTGAGCTGTCATCTTGGCTTTCGGGCTCAGTGGACTGTGCTTCGGGAATAGGGGTTTGTGCGCTGTCTTTAACTCCGCTTTCGGCAGACTTGTCCGTAACCGTAGAGTTTTCAAGAGGCGCAGTTTCAACCGACTCAGCAGGCTCTGCCGCATCTTGTGCGTATAGTACATTCTGGTAGCTGATAAAAACACTTAAAACCAGCAGGAAGAGGAATTTTACAGCGACTTTTTCCATTTAGTGCAAAATAATGCATTTTTTCCGGCGCACAATCAAGGAGAATAATGAAATAGTAATATCTGAGGGCTACAGAATACATCCAATCATTTTAAAAATATTAATTCACAAAACCAATAATTACGCCTTAATACCAAATTAAATCCGCCTTCGGGGTTGACAATCGGAGAGCAAACTCATTATAATCAATCCTAACAGCAGGTCCTAAGCAAAAGCAATTCAGTTAGACAGCAAAACTATGGAAAAACTTGGCGGTATATTCAATCCGAGCTCACCCGAAATGGAGGCGCTATCTAGCCTTACCCTCTATACAATTGTAACAACAGTTGGAATACTCCTGCTCATAGTAGCAGCCATGATTTACATAATTATTGCTTATAGAAAAAACCCTGATGACAATCAAGAGCCTTATCAGAATTTCGGCAACCTGAACTTAGAGATAGTATGGACTTTGATACCGTGCGCGATCGTTGCCGTTCTCTTTTTACTTACCTGCAATACAATGAAAGTGGTCGACCCTCCCGTGGGGGACCATGAGCCGGATATTATTATCATAGGCCACCAATGGTGGTGGGAGATACGCTACCCCAAGAGCGGGGTGATTACGGCAAACGAGCTCCATATACCGGCGGGTAAATAC
>JGI24023J19991_10001321_pt1 | contig 19180 bp, 11 predicted proteins | sample Cruoilmetagenom1_FD_19991 | JGI IMG/M metagenome (IMG submission 19991) | reverse complement strand
CTTTCTTTTCTTTTTTTACCTGTTCAATTTCTCTAAAATTTTCCGCTTGTCGTTCTCGTAAAAAATAATCGATATCGCCCAAATGTACCTTTATGTTTTTCTTGCTAAATTCAATCGTTTTTTCACTTAAACCTTGTAAAAAATGTCGATCATGCGATACCACAATCAACGTCCCATCAAAACTATTGAGTGCGTCGCGTAATACTTTTTTTGTTTGAATATCCAAATGATTGGTAGGCTCATCCATGATTAAAACATTAAAAGATTTAAGCATCATGACCGCCAATGCCAAACGATTTCGTTCACCTCCTGATAAAACGCTTGCTTTTTTATGAACATCATCACCCGAAAAAAGAAAAGCCCCTAATATGTCGCGCACTTTTGTACGATTGCTATCATCGGACACTTGTTCAATCGTTTCTAAAACAGTCAAATTAGGATCTAAATACTCCGACTGATTTTGTGCAAAATAACCAATATTTACATTATGACCCACTTTGAGGTGTCCCGTATGCGAAAGTGCTCCAACCAGAATTTTTGCCAAAGTTGTTTTACCAGTACCATTTTGACCAACAAAAGCAAGTTTATCACCTTTTGCAATAATTAAGTTTATATCTTTTAATACTTCCTTATCACCATAACTTTTGTCTAAATGCGCCAATTCAAAAACAATTTTTCCCGAAGGTTTTGCCACCGGAAAACTAATATTCATCTGCCTATTATCAACCTCATCAACTGCAATGCGATCCATCTTTTCTAACTTCTTAATTAAAGACTGCGCAAAGCTTGCCTTTGTCGCTTTATACCTAAATTTTTCTATCAGCCGCTCTGTTTCTTTAATTTCTTTCTCTTGATTTTTTGCCGCTTGTTGCTGTTTTTGTAACAACTCAGACTTTATCTTCATAAAAGCCGTATAAGGTTTCGGAAAATCATAAATTTTGGCAAGTGTCAACTCAATGGTTCTATTGGTAACATTATCCAAAAACATCTGATCGTGTGATACCAACATCAATATACCTTTGTAATTTTTAAGAAAATTTTCAAACCACAAAATACTTTCAATATCCAAGTGATTGGTGGGTTCATCGAGCAATAAAATATCGTTGTTTTGCAACAAAATTTTAGCCAATTCAATTCGCATACGCCACCCACCAGAAAATGTTTCTACCGGTTGTTGAAAATCGGCTTCGGTAAAACCCAATCCTTTTAATACTTTTTCAGCATCGCCTTGGTAATGATAACCACCGACCAAAGTAAATTGTTCCTGTAAATGATGCTGCACCTCCAACAATTCCATATACGACTGGCTTTCATAATCCGTGCGCTTGGCAAGTTCGGCATCTTTAACTGCTAAAGATTTCTCTAAAGATTTAATATTTTTAAAGGCTTTGTACGTTTCCTCCAAAACACTGGTTCCACCTTCAAAATCAATATCTTGCTTTAAAAACCCAATTTTTTGATTTTTTAAAACCGAAATTTGCCCTTCAGCTATCTCTATTTCTTTGTTAATAGCTTTGAGCAAGGTAGATTTTCCTACGCCATTTCGTCCAATTAAACCCACGCTATTTCCGGGATTTAATTGAAAACTGACATCGCTAATGATGTCATTTCCACCAAAACGAATCGTTACGTGAGAAATATTAAGCATATATTATTTTTAAGTCGCAAAAATAGGTTTTTAGGAGGGGATATCAAAATAGGAATAAAAGCAAATTTTTATATTAGACGCAAACCAAACAAACTATCAAACATTTATCGTAAAATTTAGGATTTCAAGCACTTTCTTTATCCAAAAACACTTCAGCGAACAATTTCAAATTTTCGATGCATCATTTCCCCCATAGCATCTACCAAAGTTAGTTGGTGTTTACCCGGATTTATATACAACTCCATTTGATGTTGCCCCTTGGTCGTACCGACAAATTTATTATCTATATGCCAATAAATAAGCGAATTAAAATTTTGATGTACCGCTTTAAAAACTACTTTTTGTTGCACTTGGTTAAAATCTTTTGGCAAAAAAATCTTGGCATTATCTTTAGGATAAATCAAATCCATTTGATGCAAAGCCGCTTGACAATCCGATGCCCAAGTTGGCAAACTTTTATAATCAGGATGTCCTTTTTGGTAATAATATGCCATAACCGGCGGCAACACAAAACGCTTTTGTTCCTGCATATCAGCAACCGGATAACATTCACTATTAACCTGATGTTTACCTGCTTTGTCCAAGTGTACCAAACGGCAATACTGACAAACATTTGTCCGTTCGCCATTCATAGGAATATCTTCCCAAAGCGTATTTTTACAATTTGGAGAAGCAAGTTGTCCACTTTGCTGGCAAATTTTAGCTTTTTTTAAAGCTTCCAAAGGTTTTTCAAACCAATCCGAAATAGGTAAAGTCTTAAAAACATCAAACATTATAGGCGCAGCTACTTGGGTACCGGTCAATCCGGGGCGTCCTTCTCCTGAAGCATTACCTACCCATACACCCACAACAAATTTGGGCGTAACCCCCACACACCAAGCATCTCTAAAACCAAAGCTCGTACCAGTTTTCCAAGCAATTTTTTGGGCAGAACGGTATATATTCCAATCTTCTCCTTCTGAAGGTCGATCTTTATCAGACAGCGCTTTAAAAACAAACCAAATATTGTCTGCACCAAAACGATCATCATCAACCCAAATTTTACTATCGTGATTTTTACGCATATAATTAGGCATAAAATAGTCATTTGGTGAATATTTTCCACCCTGACTATAGTGCTTTAAAACCCTTGACATGCTCCCATAAACACCCACTGCCTCCCATAATTTAATTTCGGCGCCTCCCAAAATAAGACTAAGTCCATAATGATCAGCAGGTTTATTGATGGTCGATAATTGTAATCCTTGCAATTGGTCGTGAAATTTTTGATAACCATAAGCACGCAACAATCGCACTGCCGGAATATTTAACGAACGTGCCAAAGATTTGTCCGCCGGTACAGCACCGTCATAACGCTTATTGTAATTTTGTGGATGATAACCCGATATCTGCGTCGGGACGTCTTTGAGCAAAGTTTTTGGCAAAATCAACCCATCTTTCATNGCCAAGGCATATAAAAATGGCTTGATAAGGCTTCCTGTACTTCGTTTTGCCATAATCATATCTACGGCAGCAGCTTTATCAGCACTTTTTTGCGAGACATTGCCCAAATAGGCTAATACATTACCAGTTTCTACTTCGGTTACCAAAATACCCATATTATATATCTTGTTTGCCGTTAGAAAATTCTTATGCCGATTGGCAATCAAATTCACCGTTTGTTGCATTTTTTTATCCAAAGTAGAAATTATCCGTTTCCCTTGCTTATTTTCCTTAATAACCCTGTCGATTAAATGCGATGCAAATTGTGGGAGTTTATTTGGTTTTTGCGGTAGCGGTTCTGCTTTTGCCAATACACAAGTCATGCTATCAATCACTTTATTAACGAATAATTTATCTAATAAACGATTGCGTTTTTGCAACAAAATTTGATGATTTTTTCCGGGATAAATCAGACTTGGAGCGTTGGGCAAAACTGCCAAAGTAGCCGTTTCTCCCCACGAAAGTTTATCGGGCGAACGCGCATAATAACGCCAAGAAGCAGCTTCCAATCCAACCACATTACCACCAAAAGGAGCATGCGATGCATATAACGACAGAATTTTCTCCTTGGAATAACGCCATTCTAAACGCGTTGCCAACACAATTTCCATCAATTTTTGGTAAATATTTCTCGACCGATTACCCCGTGCCATCCGTATAACTTGCATCGTCAAGGTGCTACCGCCTCTTTTTATTTTTCCTTGTGTAACATCTTCCCAAAATGCTTTGAACAGTGAGACGGGATTCACACCGGGATGTTTATAAAAATAAGCGTCTTCAAAATGTATAATGGCTTGCTTAAATTTATAGGGAACACTGTCATTTTCAGGAAAACGCCACTGTCCGTCAGGTGCAATTTTAGCACCGAGCAATTCTTTATTCTTATCTAACAAAACTGTAGCATAATCGCTTTGAAACAAAGGATTCGGCAAAGCAAAAATATACCACACGACAAAAACAAATCCCACCGTATAAAAAACAGGGTGTTTTTTAATCATTTGTAAAATACGACCCATCAACGCCAAAATCTATTTAACAACTTTTACCCATCGACCATTGGTAACCGAAATAATATTGTTATCATACATTGCCTCACATTTTACAGAAGGCAGATAATAAGTGCCTAAATAAGAAGCATTTGCCATAATTCTGAAAGTTTTATGTCCGTATTTTTTAAGATCGAAATACGTCATCACCCTATCATCACGCACATCTTGATAAGTAGAAGCGTCCGATGACCATCTACTTATATTATCCATTCTGGGATTGGTTATTTCCCATCCCGAAGGAAATATTTGCGTCAATGCCATATTTTTATATCGTTTTAAAATACCCGGATGATTAATATTTACCTCAATAATAAAATCAGTACCTTGTTTAAGATTTGCAACTTCTACCGGACGCCCATTAATATCAAAATATTTAATTTGCATTTTTAGATTTTTGGCAAAAGTCAAATCATTGCTTTCCAAGGGTGTTCCACTGTTAATAACCCGGACAAACAAAGTACTATTAACATCGCTGTCAACTGAAACAGTCGAGACACCACTGCTACTAAATTTCAAAGGCACTTGCACCATCGGTTTGTCGGTATTTATTTTTTTACTTCCGCCCGGATACTGTACTTTAAATTTCATATTTTCTTTGCTTTGCATTTTAACAAATTTGGCTACTGCCAATAAAGCATAAGCAGTCGTTTGCGTATTCATCCATTTTTCAGATGACAAACCTTGTGCAACTTGATCCAACAATGGCTTGACAAGCGAAGTTTTATTCATCATAATGAGCGTTTCCAAAATCATTGCTTCATCTCTGGTACCGCTACCGTAAGTGTAAGATAACGAGCGATAATCATCAACCTTTGTCGATAAATTTTGCATCATATTAATAGCTACAGATTTTTTGCCAGCTAATTCATAAGCCGCAATCAATCGCCATTTGGCAGCCGGGTACAAATCTTTACTTTCGCGCATACGATTCATCGCACCCAAAACAGGTTTTCCTGCCAATGCCAAAGTATATAAACGATAAGCTTGATTCATCTGATTGCTTCTATTAATATAATGATGAGATGATTTAGCATCTGACCAAGCATTGGCACGTTGACGTTGGTATTTGATCCAATCATCAAGTAAACCTACTGGCAAACTATATCCTTTTTTCTTGGCTTCGAGCATAAAATGTCCGGCATAATTGGTACCCCATTCATTGGCATAACCGCTTTCACCCGGCCAATACGTAAATCCGCCATTTGTTAATTGAAACTTTTTTAAGCGTTGCAATCCTTGACTTATATTATCTTGAATTTCTGCCTTTTTTATATTTGACAAATCCATTAAATCTCCTAAATATAATTGTGGAAAGACTGATGAGGTTGTTTGCTCTATGCAACCGTGTGGATATCGCACCAGATAATCTATACGTTTTTCCAAATTAATCGGCGGAATAGTAGAAACTTCCAAAACAACTTTATTGGTACCGATAATACCCAAAGGGCTGTAGGTTCCTGACCACGATTCTTTATGATTGACAAGACCATCAACAATATGGGTCAATTCGGGATTGGCAATTCTAACATTCATTTCCACATCATAGGTGGCTTTTTCGCCCCCACCAGAAACTTCCACTTTTAGTTTTGCAATACCTACTTTTCTGGCAACTGCCAAGTCGAAATAAAGCATTTGTTCGCCTTCCTTATCAAAATGAATTTGCTGAACTTTGCTACCATTTACTTGCAATAAATTATTTGTCTGTACTTTGACGCTAACATCTTTGATTTTGCTATTCATTGCAAAAACTGTTACCGGTAATTTAACATTTTCTTCGGGTCCCAAAACCCTTGGCAAACTTGCCAAAACCATTAAAGGTTTTTTAACGGCCGTAGCTTTTTCTGTCGAGCCGTAAGCACCTTTAAGATCGCCTGCAACCACCATTGTACGAACCGATCCAATATAATTGGGCATCACAAAAGCATGCTTATTTTCCTCGCCTTTTTTAAGACTGAAAGGTCCAAAGAATTTTACCACTGGTTTAAAACGATTGGCTTTTTTATTTCCAGTTTTCACCAAATCTTCATCACCCCCAACTGCCAATAATCCGGCAATTTGTCCACTAAAAGCGCCCATTATATAATTATACATATCATAGGTTTTAACACCAAGCGCTTCCTTGGCATAAAAAGCATTCCAAGGATTTGGTGTTTTAAAATGCGTCAAGTCAAGCAAACCCTCATCTACTACAGCAATGGTGTATGTCATTGGCTTGCCATCTTTTTCTTTTACTTTTATCTGCACCTTTTTTTCAGGACGCAACACATCGGCCATATCTAAGATAGGCTGCAAATGTGAATCGGGATTCTCTACGGTAATCCCTTGCACGCCATACAAACGAATGGGACGGTCATTTTCACTTTGATTATGTGGTTGGACATACGAGATATGCACAAAAACATTAGGACTCATCTCTTTGGTTACTGTGAATTGTACTTGGTGCTTATCTTTGGCAATATCCGACCAAAAAGATTCTATCATTTTAGAACCATTTTCAATGCTAATCAAAGCTTTTCCTTGTTGGCTTACAGGCATATTAATCGTAACTCGTTCACCAACATTATATTTTTTCTTATCGGTAGAAAAAGTAAGCATTTCTGCGCCTCCGGGTGCTGCATTATCCGGATTTGACCACCAACCTTTATAATCGGTATAAAAAACTTTTCCGGTACTATGGCCCGAAACCGGGTCGGTAATTTTGATATATTTTCTTCCCCAAGTATCTTTTGGAAATTTAAGACTATAAATAGCTTTACCCTTATGCGTCGATATAAAATCTGTCAATATTTTACTGGAACTATTCGAACGAATATAACGTCCTAAATCTTCATTAGAACTACGTTGCCACCACCAATGCCATGAAATTTCATATACATCAATTCGTATTCTTTTTCTATCGATTGGCTTACCAAATTCATCTAAGCTAACAATTGGAATTAAATTTGTTTCGTCAGAATACAAAGCATCGTTCCAACCTTTTCCTTTCGGAATTTTTACGCCCACATAAGATTCATAAGGCGCATAAAGCAAACTAAAACGATCTATACTAAAGTCACCACCATTTTCAAACACTCTGGTTTTAAAATTGGCCCGCAACATCCCGGGTGCATCATCAATAGAAATATTTACGGGTATTTTTGCTTCGCCATTGGCATTGAGCTTAGCCTCAAAAATAGTTTTTGATTCGCTATAAATTCGCTTAGAAGCATCATCAAAATTATAGGCTTCATAGTTCTTAAAAGTAGTATGACCTTGGGACAATTTCATTTCTACAATCCCTTTTAAATTACTTGCTGGTGCCCCGTGTAACCATTTTGCAATTAAATTACCTGAATGCGTATCACTGTGTAATATTTTGCTATTAAAATCCAATTTAATTTTCAACCTATTGGGTTTTACCGTTTCTATTTTTAGGTTTTTGCTAAAAGTTGCACCACCCACTTTAAAACTTGCCAACCAATTTCCCGTAGGCGCATCTTGTGTTGTAAGCGTTCTAAAATCATAGAAATTATTAACAGATGTATGCAAAATTTTTCTTGAATACAACTGGTTATCAGGAGAATATAAGGACATCACAACAGGGTGTTCCTTGGGCAAAGAATTATTTTTATCTTCTAAAATAAAATTTAGATAAATGCTATCACCCGGTCGCCATACACCTCGGTCGCCATAAATATATCCTTTGACACCTTTACGAACTTTTTGACCACTGATATTAAACATACTCAAAGAAAGCGAAGAGCCATTATCTAAGCGCAAATAACCTGTTTGACCATCTTTTTTTGCTACCAATAAAAATGGTTTTCCAGTCAATGAAAAAGAAGCTTGCCCATCGGCATTGGTTGAAGATTTACCGATTAACCTTTGTTGATAATTATAAATAAATACCTCAACACCTGACAAATTTTTAGTACTGACCAAATCCGAAATAAATACATTTAATGTATGATCTGCATCTTCCTTGGCGATAATACCAAAATTAGAAGCTAATAAATTTTGTTTAATTTGATGTTTTTTGCTGCGATAATAGGAAGATTTACAAGGATCTTTACGATTGCCATACTCATAATCATAATCATAATCATCATAGTAATAATCATTGTTTGAAGGGCTGTCATAGGATGTATCTTTAGACTTAAAATTGTCGGAATCATCATCTGTTTTAGTCAAGGGACAATGGTATAAAATCTGATTTTTATTAAAAGAAATCTCAATGCGATACACCGCTCCCGGATCTACTTCGATCATGTCTTTCATATCCAATGCAAAGGTATTCCACTTGCCATAATCAATTGATTTATCGGATTTTAAAACAACTTCCTTTTTAAAAACTACCCGCCCTACTCTTGCCAATTCTCTACGTCCATTGAACTGATTGACTTGAAAAAATTGTGGTACATTGTCTTCAAATATCTTGATAATTTTGACATTTACCGCTTTGAGGTTTACCGCTTGAAACGGATAGATTAAACCTTTGGAATCGGGCATAATAACACCTTTGCTAATGGCTTTAACATTGGGCTTAAGCGAGCTAAATTGAATTTTTTTTGTAAAAGTTTTTCGCATTTTTTTACCCATAGAATTTTTTATACCTTGTGCTACGATTAAACTTGTTTTTTTTGCCACTCTTTTTTTAGGATAACATTTAATTAAGTTACCAGAAACAGCTATTCTTAAAGGTGTATTATCTTTTAAACGAACCAAACCTTTTATATTTTGTTTGGTGTTAATGGGATCTGAAAAAAAGATTTTAATAACTTGATTGGGCTCGCCTATCAGTTCAACATTCATCACGTTGAAAGTATTAATAGAAGGAATATTAACTACTTTTTCATCTTCTTGTTCTGCGCCAACGGGTTTTCCGCTCCATTGCACAATCACATCGCTTTGCTTGTCGCCTCTAAAAATACTATCAATCACAAAATGATGCTTTTTTGCCTCATAATTATGTTGCCAGGTAATATTTTTTCGCTTAGCATTTTGTGTAGCAGACAATACTTCCGTAATTTTTTGACTGTCGGCAAAATCAGCTGTTGTCAAATCGCCTTCTAATTTATTCCAAGTCAAGTTTTTGGAATGATAAGCCTGCATTCCTTGCATTTGCACTTCTATTGCTTGCTTTTTTGTTTGAAAAGAAAAAGTGAAATCTTTATACTTTTTGGGCAGTGTCATCAATTTAGATAAATGAAAAACAGCCTTAAAACTCTTTGCACTTGGCAATTTTTCATCGGGATAATAAACTAAAGTAAAAGGATCTTTCCATATAGCACTACCTTTAATCTCGGGTGTAAATTCAAAAAAATCTTCACTTGCTTTATCACCGGATTTTACTTTTTGTGCTTCTTTCAATTCAATAATAATTGGGTCAGCATTTGACATAATTCCGGAAGTAAAAGCATTGACATAGGACGTAAATCCCTTATCGACTTTTTTAGATTTATCCGTTTGATCACAAGCAGCAAAAAGCCATATAAATGCGATAAAATATAGTATTGAATAATGGTTTACAAAAGATAATTTTTTAGACATAGCAAGGATTTTTTAAGCTTAGATTATTAATTGGTTAAAGATAATATTTTTTAACACAAAAAAATAAAAAATATTAATTTTTTTATTAAATTTGTGAACAAATCCATCTGTTATGTTATATAAGATTTATGCCGGCAATAAACTCATCATTTTAACAGATAACTTACAAGAAACGGAAGGCGCAATTTTTGCTTTAAATAGTATTCGTTTAGAAGATATTACTGAGAAAATTTATGATAACTCTATTGGAACTATTTCCTTATTTCATCCAAATTTAAAAGAAGCCTGGGCTATCTTTCAAAAGCATTTCAACGTTATAGAAGCGGCAGGTGGTGTTGTCGAAAATGATGTTTCTTCATATCTATTTATCTATCGAAATGGAAAATGGGATTTACCCAAAGGCAAAATGGAAGAAGGCGAAACGCCTGACATAACAGCTATCAGAGAAGTACAAGAAGAATGTGGTATTCAGCATATTGTAATTAACCATTTTTTATTAGATACCTATCATCTATTTACCGAAGACGACAAAAAAAGATTAAAAATAACCCATTGGTTTAAAATGCAAGAAATCAAAAAAAGCAGCTTATCACCTCAAATTGAAGAAGGTATAGAAAAAGTAGAATGGATAAACATCAACCAACAACCAGAAGTATTAAAAAGCAGTTTTGAAAACATTCAATTACTTTTTAAAATTTTAAAAATATTGAAAAAATAAAAAATTTATCATAAGATTTATCAATCCTGTGATTTTAACAAGAAATATTTAATTTTAATTTCATATATTTACCGTACACAACTATTTATTTTCTCAAAAACCACATATTATGAAAAAATTCTACTTCTTATTGGCAAGTTTATTAATACTTAATGCTTGGGGACAAATACCTGCTAACGATGATTGTGCCAACGCTACATTGATTACATCCTCACCTTTTGACATAAATCAAGATGCCAGTGCTGCTACTAATAATGCCGGCGGTATTGACGTTTGTGGTTCTCCTGCTTGGGGCATGAACGATGGTGTTTGGTATAGATTAACTGGAACCGGCGGTGATGTTAATTTAAGCGTTTTACCCAACGGATGGAATTGTCAAGTAGATGTATATAGTGGATCATGCGGTAGTTTTACTTGTATTGTAGGCTTAAACGACGGTGCAACCGACGAAATGGAACAAGGTATGTTTTTTGCCGACACCAATATTGAATACTTTATCAATATTGGACATTGGGCTTATGATGCAAACCAACCACAGGCTGATAGTCCCGAAGGTCCTTTTGTGCTGCATGTTGATGGTGCTTTACTAAATGTTGCACCAAATAAAATTGACCATTTTAGCATTTATTTGAATCCCGTTAATCATTTTCTGAATTTATCTGCAAACGAAAATATTGTAAAAGTTCAGATTTTTGATTTATCAGGAAAAGAAATATTGACTACCAATCCCAATCAAATGGCCGTAAATTTTAACCTTTCTAGCTATAACAATGGTTTATATCTTGTAAAAATTAGCACCGTATCACAAAGTGGTACTTATAAGATTATCAAATAATTTTAACCAATTCGATATAATTATTTAATTTAATAAAGAATGCATCAAAAAAACAATCTGCTCTTGAGAAAACCCAAGAGCAGATTAAAAATAAATGCTTAGCAATTAAACATATGTTCAAAAGTAAAATAATAAACTAAGCTCAATAAAATTTAATTCAAATTATTTGTTACGCAATTGTTTTATAGCCACACCTGCACCTATCACCCCTATTAATGCTATAAAAGCCTCACCAAATCCTGACCAATAAATACTCAAATGTCCTAAAGTTGATTTAACGGTTTGAATATCGTTTATACTAATCGTTGCATAATAAATGCTTCCCAAGCCTATTGCCAGCCCCAAATGTGATCGAACAAAAACAACCGACGCCTTATAATTATATCTATAATTTTCCAAAGTGTAGTCTATGAGCGAAAAACCATAAAAATAGGAAGAAATGAAAAAGATTAATACCTTAGCAGACAAACTGATTATATCATGATGTGGCAAGAAATATAAAATGATTGAAATAACAGCAATCACAACATATTCATACAAAAGATTTCTAAGCGTAATTTTAATCCCACGAATCATGTCTTTAAGCAATTGCGTGAATGAAAATTTATAAGATTTCCCTGCAAGTTTTTGCATTACTTCCTCTGAAATCATCGAAAATACCGGAGACATCAAAATTAAGAGAAAAAAACCAGATATTCCAGAAGCAAATGAAACGGAAACATCAGCATATTTTGACGTATTAGCAAACGGAATAATAGCACTTATAAAATTTACGATTACATCAAAAAAAACAATCGGAAACATAAAAAACAACAGCATCAACAACAACAATGCTAAATATTTATATAAATTCAATTTTTTTATATAATAAACAGCTTGTAGATAAGAAAATATGCCTAATAAAAATTCTTTAATCATAAAAACAAAACTAAAGTGACTAAGCAAAAATAAGCATTATTAATCAATATTTTATTATCTTTACCGCCCTATTTTAGATTAAATATGAAACATTTTTTTAGCATTATTATATCATTATTTTTTAGTTCGATATTGTTTGCACAAAAACCAACTCACAATAGTGTTTTGGCACTTGACACCATACAGATTTCAGGATTTTCACAACAAAATACATTTACACAACTGCCTAAAACAGTCCATGTTATAAAACTTCCTCATATACAAAAACAACATATTCAAAGCATTTCGGATGTATTGGCACTTGTTTCCGGAGTAGATATCAGAACGCGTGGTGGCAAGGGTGTACAATCAGACATCAGCATTCGTGGCGGTAGTTTTGATCAAACTTTAATTTTACTCAATGGCATACCAATTAACAATTCACAAACAGGGCATCACAACTTAGACTTTCCCATTGAATTTTCAATGCTTGATCGAATTGAAATTTTGGAAGGCGCATCTGGACAATCTTTTGGCATTAATGCCTATAGTGGCATCATCAATCTAATTACAAAAAATCCTCAAAAACAACAGGCCAATTTTGAATTTAACATTGGTCAATTCGGTTATATAAAAACAAATGCAGATATTGCTCATGACACCGAAAAAATAGCAGTTTATAATGGTTTTAGTTATCAAAAATCAGATGGTTATTTAGATAATAGTCAAATAAATAATACAGATTTTTACAGTCTTAAAGACTACTTATCTATTCAAATCAAAACTAATAAAAATCCTATAAATATTCAAGCAGGTTATCATCAAAAAGATTTTGGCGCCAACAGTTTTTACACTTCAAAATACCCTTGGCAATATGAAAAAACACAAGGATATTTAGTCGATGTAAATACACAATTCGGAGGAAAAATTAAATGGCAACCCTATATTAGTTTTAAAAAACACTTCGACGAATTTCAATTGTTTAGAGCATCTGTTTACCATTATAACGATGGTTATTTTATTCACGAAAAAGACACGGCTCAATATGCCCCCGGCGCATACTACAAAGGACATAACTACCACCAAAGTCAAACTGCATCTGTTGGTTTAAAAATGGCTTTTACAAGTAAAATGGGCACTTCTAATGTCAATTTAACCATGAACAATGATGCTATCAAAAGCAATGTTTTAGGAAAATTGTTGACAACACCCATTCAAGTAAATAATAGAATAATCTATACCAAAAAAGATGAAAGAAATTATTTTTATGGCACGTTAAATCAATCTCAAAAAACCAGGCATTTTAACTTTGGCGCCGGTATTTCTGCACTTTACAGTCAAGTATATTCATGGCAATTATCAGGTGGATTTTACATTAACTATTTACAGAAGAATTTTACACATTATATCAATATCAACAATGCTGTTAGGATACCAACTTTTACCGATTTATATTATGCCGGTCCATCCAATATCGGGAATCCTGATTTACAACCAGAAAAATCTACAAGTTTTGAAATTGGCAGTAAATTTCATCAAAATAACTGGCTTAGCACTGCTGCTGTTTTCTATAAAAGAGGACAACAAACAATCGATTGGGTCAAATGGCATCCAAATGATAAATGGCAAACGCAAAACATTACCGATTTAAACACATTCGGACTTGAATTAAACCTTGACAAAAAATTTATAAATTCGTTTTTCAAGCATTTCAAACTTTCATATTCTTTCTTGCATACAGAAAAAGATACATCTCAAGATTTTATTTCTAAATATGCATTGGACTACCTAAAACATAATTTTACGGCTAGCATTTCGCATAAACTTTTTGCCGATATTAACACCAATTGGCAAATTATTTATAAAGATCGGAATGGTGATTATTTAGATTATAACGAGGGACAATATCAATTGTATAATTACCAACCTTACCTATTGACCAACTTAAAATTAACAAAAAAAATTCGTAAAGTACTATTTTCTTTAGACGTCGAAAATCTATTCAATATTGATTATAGAGACCTTTCTTATATTAAAATGCCTGGTAGATGGATTATTTTCTCCTTAAAATATAAAATTAAATAGAAAACAAATTTGAACGCGTACAAATATCTAAAAAAACCTCAAAATCTGTTTCGTGCCCTATATCATACGTATGCAAATCATAGCGCACCTTATTTTCTTTTAAGAAAGCAATTGTCGTAAAAGGCGGAATAACATCGTCTTTTAAACCTAAACTAATAAAGTGCTGACTCTGTGTTGCCAAAGCTCTATTGTCGGGTTTTACAATCCTAGTTAACAGTAACGCAGGATTCATCAAGATAGTAGGAATGTTATAATAATTTCCCAAATGAAAAGCAAAATATCCGCCTAAGCTAGAAGCTACTATTGCTTTAGGTTTATGCTGGATAACCAATTTCTCTAAATACTGATAATCAAGAGGATAATTACAATACTGCATCAATGGATTAACCAAATCATCCTGTTTTGACAACCATTCTGTTCGTTCATTCTGATTGGTACTATCTAAACCATGCAAATATAAAATACTCATAATTGCTTGGTTATAAAATTTATTATTTTATCCGAAGCACCCAAATTTCGCAAGGAATATTGTTTGGTAATAGCCGATTTTTCTTCTGCTAATTTAGGATTTAAAAGCAAGTTGTCAACAATCTGATCTAAAGATTTTTGGTCACGAACTACGACAAGACCACCTAATGCCGCCAAATCAACCGCCTCCTTAAACTTCTGGATATGGGGTCCCGTAATAATTGGCACGCCATAAATGGCAGGTTCTTGTATATTGTGAATACTTTTACCAAAACCATTTCCCACATAAACAATATTAGCATAGCGATAGGCTTTGTTAAGCATACCAATCGTGTCTAAAATCAATATATCTTTATCATATTCGGTTTCTTGTTTTATTTCGGTAAACACAGCTACCGGTTTATGAATGCTTTTTTTTATCGCCTGAATATGATTTTTATCAATCTGATGGGGTGCTACTAAAAACTTAACTTTATGTTGGGTTTTATCGATATAATTTGCCCAAAGCTTTTCATCTTCTGGCCAACTACTTCCAATAATAATCAAAGGTTTGTCCTGTTTAAATTTCAAAATAAAATCTAAAGGTTCAGCCTGATCTGCTATATGAAAAACACGATCAAATCGCGTATCACCTGCAAGCACAACATTGTCAAAACCATTATTTTTCAAAACAATTTTGGAATGTTCATCTTGCACAAAAAAATGTGTAAAAGCAAACAAAGATTTTTTTAACCAAGCATTATAAGATCTAAAAAAAATATGATTTTCAGAAAATAATCCTGAAATCAAATATGTTTTTACTCCCATCTTTTTCAATTGAAATAAATAATTTGGCCAAAAATCATATTTAACAAAAAACACCATTTCGGGTTGTAAAACCTCCAAGAATTCACGGGCATTTTTTGGTGTATCGACAGGCAAATACACAACACAATCTACAGGTGTCGTATCTTTTTTAACTTCATATCCCGAAGGCGAAAAAAAAGTCAATATCAATTGATGATTTGGGTAAGCAATTCTTAATTTTTCTAATATTGGCAAGCCTTGTTCATATTCTCCCAAAGAAGACACATGCATCCAAATAACAGGATTAGAATGGTTGATGCAATGCTCGAGTTTTTTAAAAACTTCAAATTGTCCCCTTCTAAACTGCTCAACTTTTTTACCAAAAAAATTTCCGAAAAGCAATAATACCTTTTCGGAAATCAATATAAATAAATTGTATAAAAAATGCATCGAAAACAATCTTAGCTCAACATCAAAGGCATCACCAACATCGTGATTTTCTCGCCTTCTTCAAGACCATCCATTGGATTTATAATTGCGGCTTTACTAGAAACCGACATATTTACAGCTACTTCATCAGCATCTAAATTAGACAACATTTCTATTAAAAATTTAGAGTTAAATCCAATCGACATATCATCTCCTTTAAAATTACAAGTCAATCTTTCTTCTGCTTTATTAGAATAATCGAGATCTTCTGCCGAAATTTTCAATTCGGAGCCCACAATATCCAAACGGATAAGATGGGTAGCCTTATTGGCAAAAATGGAAATTCGTTTGGTGGCATCCAAAAATTGTTGGCGATCTATAATCAAAACATTGGGATTTTCCAAAGGTATTACAACAGTATAATTAGGGTAAGTTCCATTGATTAATCTAGAAATAAGTTCCATATTCTCCAATGTAAATTTTACATTTTTATCATCATAAGCAATACTGACATTTTCAGCATCGCCCGACAAATAGTTTTTTAAAATCTGCAAGGGTTTTTTGGGCATAATAAAATTAGCTTCTTGCATAGCACTCAAATCTAAGCGTTCATACTTAACCAATTTATGCGCATCGGTACCTACAAAGTTTAAAGAATCTGGCGAGAATTCAAACAAAATACCGGTCATCGTCGGACGCAATTCGTCGTTACTCGTCGCAAAAATAGTCTTGCTAATGGCATCGGTCAAAACACCGGCAGGAATACCTATTCTAGAAGCATCCTCCATCTCTATTGGATTTGGATAATCCTCAGCATCGGCATAAGAAAAACTATATTTTCCATTTTCATTTACAATATCAATTGTATGGTTATCATTGATCAAAAATGTCAAAGGCTGCGTAGGTAAAGATTTTACGGTATCAACCAAAAGTTTGGCAGGTAATAAAAAATTACCTTCATCCTCTGATGACACTTCTATATTTGCCGTCATAGTTGTTTCTAAATCCGATGCCGTAATTTTAAGTAAATTGCCATGCAATTCAAACAAAAAATTATCTAAAACGGGAATGGTGTTATTATTATTGATGACATTGCGGAGCACTTGTAGATTCTTAACCAACTCATCGCTTGAAACTAAAAATTTCATATATTTAATATTTTATTTTTTATCAGTATCATATATTAAGTTTTTAACAATTCATTGCCAAACAATGAATCCTTAACCTCTCAAATACTATGTTTTTCTATGAAGCTATATTTTATATTCTAATAATTGTCACAAAAACTCCATGAAAATATACCTTTATTTGTGAATAACAAAAATACAAAATATTTTTAAACAAAAAGCAAGGATTTTTATTCTTTAAAAAAGCATTTTTTTAGAGAAATTTGACAAGAAAAAATCGAAAGCATTTAATAACGCGCACATAATTCACAGAATACCAATCGATAAAGCTTTAGCCATATTTATTAAAAAAATAATTCAAAAAAAAATTGCCAATAAAATATTTTTTTATGTATATTTGCAATCTCAAAACCGAGAGGTACCTTAGCTCAGCTGGTAGAGCAATGGACTGAAAATCCATGTGTCCGCAGTTCGACTCTGCGAGGTACCACAAAAAAAAGAGATTGTTTTATTACAATCTCTTTTTTTATTTTAATATTTTCGATGCATTAAATTATTGGCAAAATCTTTCCATTTATCCTTTTCTGTAGCAGACAATGTTGTTTTATCAAGAAATATTAATGATGATTTTGTATATTCATCTATCTGATTTTTAGTAAGTTTTGGTATTTCATATTTTTCATAAAGCTGCATAATTGTTTTTATCAATATTGCATCTTTAATACTTTTATCTTTATATAAATCAATTAAGATACGCTTATCCATTGCATTTGCTTTTTCAAGTGCATTGATATATAAAAATGTTTTTTTTCGATCAATAATATCCCTTCCTATTTGTTTTCCAAAAGAATTTTGATCACCAAATGTATCTAAATAATCATCTTGAATTTGAAAAGCAATGCCCAAATGAATCCCAAACATACCAATATTGGACAAATCATCTGATGCTGCATCTGCCACAATACCGCCAAACTGCAATGCCGCACCTAATAAAACTGCTGTTTTTAAACGAATCATTTCTAAATACTGAGAAAGTGGAACATCATTTCTCGTTTCAAAATCCATATCCATTTGCTGTCCCTCACAAACCTCAATCGCAGTCTGATTTAACAAACTACTAAGTTTCTTATAAGTTTCACCATCATATTGCTCCAACATCTTATACGCCCAAACCAACATCGTGTCTCCAGACAGAATAGCAAGGTTTTCATTCCACTTTTCGTGTACTGTTGCTTGCCCACGCCTAATGCTGGAATGATCCATTATATCGTCGTGAATAAGGGTAAAGTTATGAAAAGTTTCAATGGCTGCTGCTGCCGGAAGTGCTTTATCAATTTTTTCGCCAAAACTATCTGAAGCCAATAAAACCAACAGAGGACGTATGCGTTTGCCACCATTTCTTAAAACATATTTTAAAGGCGCATATAAATTTTTGGGTTCTTTATCAGGTATCTGTTGATCGAGAAAATATTCAAATTTTTCACGTAAAACGGAAAGTTTATCCATATATATTAATTTTGGTTAAAAATAGTCAAATTATCATAAATCAAAAAATTAATATTTCTTTATTCTTTCCTATTCTTAAAGAGACCTTGCATGGAAGGTCTCTACATAAATATCATAAAAAATTTCATCAAAAATAATGTATATTTGCACAAATTCTAATCATTATGAAACCAAAACAAATTACCAGTTGGGAAAAAACACGTCAAATGGGCGCTTGGAAATACGGTCTGATCTACGGAAGCATTTGGGGTGTTTTTGTCGTTGCATTTTTATATGTTGTTAACGTGTTGTTCAAACTTGATCCAAAAGGAATGGACACGCCAAAATTAATTACCATGTCGGTTATTTATATCATAGCAGGTATTGTACTTTATCGTTTTGTTATGTGGCGTTTTAAAGAAAAAATGTATAAAAAATGGATGGATGCACAACAAAATGATAGCAACAAATAATTGACAAACTAAGTATCAGCTATATCAATTTTTTATTATCATATCACCATCCTCTCTTAAAAATAATAAGTGTTTTTTTTAGGAATTTATTTTATGCCCTAAATTATTAAAAATCGGGCTTGAATGCCATGCGAATGGCAAATTTTGGTGAATGCAATCCATTTATACT
>JGI24023J19991_10001316_pt1 | contig 19222 bp, 16 predicted proteins | sample Cruoilmetagenom1_FD_19991 | JGI IMG/M metagenome (IMG submission 19991) | reverse complement strand
GTATTCCGGCACTTGGCCGACCGCGGAACCCATGCCCCGCTCCGACATGCCATGCGGGCAACCGAAATTCAGCTCAATGCCGTCGGCGCTGGTATCCTCCACCAAGGGCAGGATCCTCTTCCACGCTGCCTCCTCGCACGGGACCATCAGCGAGACCACGATGGCCCGGTCGGGCCAGTCGCGCTTCACTTGCTTGATCTCGCGCAAGTTCAGATCGAGCGGCCGGTCGGAAATCAGCTCCACATTGTTGAAGCCGAGCAACCGCCGGTCGCCACCGTAGATGGCGCCGTAACGCGGACCGTTGATGTTCACAATCGGCGGGTCCTCGCCCAGGGTCTTCCAGACCACACCGCCCCAACCGGCACGGAAGGCACGAACCACGTTGTATTCCTTGTCCGTGGGCGGCGCCGAGGCCAGCCAGAACGGGTTGGGCGACTTGATACCGAGGAATTCGCTGCGAATATCCGCCATAGCCGTTACTCCCGTTATTCCGCGCCACCACGAAGGAAGCGGTCTATGGCGGCGGCGGCAACCTTGCCGTCTTCCACGCCAGCGACGGTCAGGTCTTGACCACCGGCGATGCAATCACCGCCGGCCCATACATCGGGCAACGACGTGCGCCGCGAGTTGTCCACGGCAACGCGCCCGTCCTCCAGCTCCAACACATCGTTGCCGCCGGTTACCAGTCCGGCAACGAATTTCTGCCCGATCGCCTTGAAGACCATGTCGGCCTCGAGGACAAAGCGCTCGCCTTTGGCACTGGGCAGCGTGTATTCAAACTCGACCGCGCACACGTGCCCACCTTCGCCCAGCAAGCGCACGGGCTTGGCCGAATATTTGATCTTCACGCCGCTGGTCTGCGCCAGTTCCTGTTCGTAGACGCTGGCCTTCATATGCTCCCGGCCGCGACGGTAGACCAAGGTCACGTCTTCCGCGCCCAGGCGCTTGGTCTGCACGGCGATGTCGATAGCGGTCATCCCACCACCGATAACCACGATACGGCGGCCGACCGGCAACTTGGCCAAGTCTTTCGCTTGACGTAACTCGGCGATGTAAGCGACCGCATCCAGGACTCCGGCCAGGTCCTCGCCCTCCAAGGACAAAGCGTTGACCGCGCCGAGGCCGAGGCCGAGAAACACGGCGTCATAGTCGGATCGTAGTTGCCCCAAAGTCACGTCATCGCCCAGGCGCGTGCCGAATTCCACCGTGATACCGCCGACGCCGAGGATATAGTCCGTTTCGCGCTGAGCGAAATTGTCGACGGTCTTATACGACGCAATGCCGTATTCGTTCAGCCCGCCCAATTTGTCGTGTGCCTCAATGACAGTGACCGCATGCCCCTGCCGCGCCAAGGCATGCGCGCAGGACAAGCCCGCCGGGCCGCCGCCGACGACCGCGACCCGCTTGCCCGTATCGGCGCCTTTCGTGAAGATCTGCGCCCCGGCGGTGAACAGCTTGTCCGTAGCGAAACGTTGTAGCTGTCCGATCTTGACCGGCTTGTTCTCGGCGTCGTTGCGCACGCAGACCTCTTCGCACAACGTCTCCGTCGGGCAAACGCGCGCGCACATGCCGCCCATGATATTGTCGCGCAATATCGTCGCCGCCGCCCCCTTCGGATTGCCGGTGGAAATCTGGCGAATAAACATGGGAATATCGATGCCGGTCGGGCACGCCGTGGTGCACGGCGCCCCATCGCAGAAATAACATCGGTCCGCCTCGATCAACGCCTGATGATCGTCCAGCGGCGCATGCAGATCGGCGAAGTTATCCGCATAATCGGCCGCGGACAAACGGCCGGCGGCAATGTCGGCCTTGTTCTGGCTCATGAGACGGCGCCTCCTCCTAGCGGCCACGCGCGGAACGAGTTCAGGCAGGCCAGCACGCGGCATCTTTCACTCACTAGAGCAAATTTTGACCAAGTGGTCAAGAATTGCCGCGCCCAACAGGCCCATGCCGCTCGCCATCGGCGAGGTGGCATCTCCAGCCAGACGCAAGATTGAGTCGATTAGGCCGATTGCTTGGGAGCGTCGGGTTTCCATTCTTCGAGGGCGATCTCGAAGGTAATGCAGACGATGTTGTTGCCGGAGACGAACCGGCCGCCCCGCACATGTCCGTTGGCGTCCGAGACCACACCATGCAATTCGGCTCGGGGCGTTCCGGTGGCATCCGTCCGGACTTCGCCTGAGATATTGACTACCTCGACCGCGGGCCGGGTTATCATCATTGATCCGCCCGCCGGTGTTTCAATACAGGCGCCTATAGGTGTTTCCGAATCCCAGCGGCCATATCGTCGGATGTGGTTCCATGCGTGAAATGGGCGACGAATTCGCCGTCAGGGTCCATCAGGTAGACAATTGAGGAGTGGTTCATCAGGTACTCGTCGTCGGCGGCCCCCTCCTCCTGCACTTTCTGGAAGTATACTTTGTAGGCTTTCGCTACCGCCGCGAGCTGTTCGGCGCTTCCGGTCAGGCCGATCATTCGCGGGTGGAAATTGCCGACGAACGATTTGAGGACCTCGGCGGTATCGCGCTCGGGATCGACGCTGACAAACAGGGGCTGAACTTGATCCGCGCTGGCGCCCAGCAAATCCATGGCATCCGAAATGTTCTGCATGGTCGTCGGACAAACGTCAGGACAATACGTGTACCCGAAGAAAATCAGCGTATATCGGCCACGATAGTCCGCATCGGTTACAGTTCTGCCATCGTGGTCGACGAGGGTGAACGCCCCACCTATGGATATACTGGATGACACGCTGGGTAGATCCCTGACCGGACGGGCGAAATTCAACACCAGGGCGCCACTAATCACGGCGACCACGAGCAGGGCCAAAATGACAATCCGTCGCGGCATATGAGATTCCCCTTTTCCGTTCGCTAAGCGCTTTCGGGGCGCCTACTCAGCCAAGACAAAATAGAGTTTCTAACCAGTAGCTTAGTCGGCATGTTTCATTTTTTCATCGCCCATGCTGCCGTCCTTTAGAACATCGACGACGACATCTACCTGACCGGCCCTCTCGAAAACCAGCGTCAGCGGGAAGGACTCCCCTTCTTTGAAGGGGGCGACCAGGCCCATGAACATAATGTGGTAACCGCCGGGCTCGAGCATGGCCATGCCGCCCGCCGGTATCTCAATGGCGCCCGCCGGGCGCATCTTCATCACGCCATCCTCCATGAGGCTTTCGTGCAACCCGACTTTCTTGGCAACGTCCGCGCTAGCGGCAACGAGGCGGTCTGCCTGGCTGCCCTCGTTTCGAATTGTCACATAGGCAACGCCCGTCTTGGCCATGGCGAAGGTGGCGCGTGCCCAGGGCGAATGGATCGTCATGTCACCGACCTTGTAGTCGGCCGCCCAAGCGCCCGCCGGACCGAATGCAACGGCCGTAAAAAAAGCGAGCGCGACGAAAGTTTTTTTCATAGTCGGTTTTCTCCAGGTCTGGCCGGTCTGTGCCGGCGCATCGGCGAAGTTATGTCCCTCATCTCGCCGTATTTCGGCAAGACATATGTAAGATGCTTTACCCTGAAACCAACCCCGGAGGCACGAGGATGAGCTTGAAACACGTTGTCTCTATTGGTGCGGCCCGCCAGGAGCATTTACGCCAATTCACTCTGCCAGTGTGGTGTCTCGCGCCGGTCAGGCCGAGCCGCTTGCCTTCTTGTTCTTGATCTTGTCGCGGATCAGTTTGAGCAGGGGCAGGAACAGCAAGACAATCGCGATGACCGTGATCGGTCCGGCGATTGGCCGGGTGACGAAGACGGAGACGTCGCCGTTCGAGATGAGGAGCGACTGCCGAAGCGCAGGCTCGGCAATGGGCCCCAAGACGATGGCCAGTACGGCCGGGGCCATTGGATAGTCGAGCTTCCTCATGAGATAGCCGCCGATTCCGAAGGCCAGCATGAGCCAGACATCGTGCATGGACTGCGTGGGCGCGAAACCACCGACCAGGCTGAGCACGAATATGACCGGTGCGAGAATGGTAAAGGGCATCTTCAGCATCCACAGGAAGACGGGGATGAAGAAGATGTTGATCAGCACCGCGAAGACGTTGGCGACGTAGAGGCTGGCGATCAGGCCCCAGACGAATTCTGTCTCGTCCACGAAAAGGGTCGGTCCGGGAACCATGCCCCAGATCACCATGCCCCCCAGCAAGATCGCCGTGGTCGGCGACCCGGGAATGCCAAGAGTCAGCATCGGCAACATGGCACCCGTCGAGGCCGCGTTGTTGGCGGCCTCCGGCGCAACCACGCCGGCAATCTCGCCCTTGCCAAAACTTTCCGGGTTCTTGGAGGTTAACTTCGCCACGCCGTAGGCCATCAACGAGCCGGGCGTAGCACCCGCGGCCGGTAGAATACCCACGAAGAACCCGAGCAACGAGCCAACGGTGGCAATCTTCCAGGTGCCCAGGAGTTCCTTGAGGTGGCCCAGGATGCGCCGCAACGAGAAGACCGCCTTCGACATGGCGCTCTCGCCTCGAGTGATCTCGATGGTCCAAAGCATCTCGCCGATCCCGTAAATCCCAATCGCCAGGACGAGGAAGTTGATGCCGTGCATGAACCCGATGACGTCAAAGAAGACCAGCCGCGGTTCACCGCTCATGATGTCGAGGCCGACGGCGCTAAAGACCAAGCCAATGCAGATCGAGAAGATAGTCTTGGGGATATCGTCCCCACTCAGGCCCACGAAGGTGGCAAAGGCCAGCAACATGAGAGCGAATATCTCTGGGTCCCCGAAATCGAGCGCAATACTCGCCAGCGGCGGCGCAAATCCGGTGAACAGCAGGATCGACAGCGTCCCACCGAAGAACGACGCCAGCGCCGCCCCCACCAAGGCCTTATCGGCCTCCCCCTTCAGCGCCATGGGCCGCCCGTCGAAGGTGGTGGCCACCGCTGTCGAGGCGCCCGGTATGCCCAGCATGATGGANCTTATGGCACCGCCGTACATCGCGCCGTAATAGAGCGCCGCCAGAAAGATAATCGCCGACGTCGGNGGCACCAGGAAAGTCATTGGCAAAAGAATGGCTACGCCGTTGACGGAGCCCAAACCCGGCATGGCGCCGATGAAAAGCCCGACCACGACACCCACGACAACGACCGCCAGGTTCAGCGGCGTGAGCGCGATCAGGAAACCGTCCAGAAGGTGCTGTATTATTTCCATCGTCTCATCGCCGGCTAGAGGAAAATGTCGTAAAGCGGGTAGAAAAGCGGTTCCAGGTAGCCCTTCGGCAGAACAATTCGGATGGCCACGTCGAAGAAGAAGAACACGACGACGGGCGCGCCCAGGCTGATCGCCAGGGTCACCGGCCAGGAATGCCGCCCCAGGAAACGAATGTAATAAAGCAGGAATAGCGGGATGGCGCCGTACATGCCGATCACGTGGACCAGGCCGATCATGACCGTTACACCGCCGCCGACCAGCACGAACTTGTTGCGCGCGAAGCCGTCCATAAAGGGTTCGGTAGACTGCGATGGCGGGGTGGTGCGCCTAGCCCAATTGATCATGGTCAGGACGCAACACAGCAGCATTATTGTGGAAAGCCAGAAGGAAAACGCGCCCCCGCCCGGCCCTTCGTCGGGAATCCACCCGATGGGCAACTCGGCGCTCTTCCACATCAAGTAGATGGAGAAAGCCGCCATCAGAACAGCCGTGACGATTTCCGCGCGGCGCATGATGGCGGCCTTCTTCTCTCCGTCGCCTCGTCAGTGACGAAACAGGTGAACGAAACTCCCCTTACAGGGCGCCCATCTTCTCCAGCATCTGACGATGGATCTCGCGCTCGTTGAGCCAGTAGTCCTTGAGCGCCTGACCCTGTANCAGGTCGCCTTGCAGGCTCTTCTTCGTGCGGTACTGCTGCCACTCGGGCGAGGCGAAGACCTTGGCGAAGAGGCCTTGGTAGTACNCGGCCGCATCATCCGACATGCCCGGCGCACCGACGACACTGCGCTGCATGAAGTAGACAAAGTCTTTGCCCTGCTCGCGGAAGGTTGGAGTATCGGGGAACAGTGGCAGGCGCGTCGGCGTGAAGGCAGCCAACGGCACCGTGTTGCCGGCCTTGAAGAAGCCTTCCTGTTCGGAGGGGTTGTTCACCGTCGAGTTGGCATGGTTGCCGGCCAGCTGCTTGGCCACCTTTCCGCCCCCCTTGTAAGGCACGTACTTCATCTTGAGTCCATAGGACGCGTTGAGGAAATCGGTCAAGAGCTGGTCTTCCTGCAACTTGCCAGTGCCGGCCATGACCCAGTCTTTGCCGGCCGCTTTGGCCGCGGCGGCAAACTCTTCCATGTTGCTGATGCCCGAGTCCTTGTTGACCCACAGCAGGAAGGTATCCTCTGCCATCCGCGCGATCGGTGTGAAGGTGGCGATATCGACCCCCAGGCCCGGCTGACGCAACGGCGTGGTATAGAAGCTGTTGAGCGTCACCATGATGGTGTGGTCGGGATCGGAGTCGGCCTTGCCCTGCAGATGCACCAAGGCCTCGGCGCCGGACCCGCCTGGCTTATTGATGGGCGTCAGCGGTTTCGAAGCCCAGTCGTTCTTCTCGATCAGCGTTTGCATCAGGCGGGCCATTTTGTCGGCACCACCACCCTGTCCGGCCATGATGACAAACTCGACGGGCTTCTTGGGCTCCCAGGCCTGGGCCGTCCCGCTCACGAAAGTCGATAGCGCGGCACTGAACCCCAGAGTCAGGACACATCCCAGAATGATTCTTCTGGTAACTTTCATAACGACGTCCTCCCAGACATTTGTTTTGTGGGTAGTTCGGTCTTCACTATAGCCGGAATTGCTCCCGCCAAGTAAAGCTCCAGCGCTTGTTCGTTGTCGGGCCAATGGCACTAGCCAGTTATTGCGCCGAACAAGCTGGCATTTGGTATACCACATACCGCAGTCTAGCAGTTCGCCGTGCCAGTTCAATTGCTTTCTGCCGCTTTCTGCGATCCGCACAATCGTGATGCGTGTTCTGCGGCCTGTGCTCAGCATGCTCGATCTCAAATTCAGCCGGCGACCATCTTCCTCAATGCATAAGTAAAACAGGCAGATCGGCGTGGTCGATGATGTGTTGTGTGACCCCACCCAACACCAACTCGCGGCGCCGGCTCTGGCCGTAGGCGCCCATCAGCAAGACATCGGCGCCGGCCTCCTTGGCGCCGGCCAACAGGGCCTGGCCCGTCTCGGTAGCGCGCGCCGTTATGGTCCGTATTCCGCACGCGATGCCATGGCTGGCTAGATAGGCCTGCCCGTCTTCGGGACCGAGCGGGCTCGTCTTACCGTCCGAGGCGCTGAGCAACGTGACCGTTTCGGCGGATTCCAGAATGGACAACGCCGCCGTAATAGCGCGCGATATTTCGCTGCTACTATTCCAACCCAGCGCAACATGGCTCCCGATGCCGCCGGGCGGTTTCGGCGGGCACATGAGCACCAGTCGGCCGGTCTCAAGTAAGGCTGCTTCCAGGGTGTTGAGCCCGACGTTTCGCTGGCTATCGGGTTGGGCCACGGCCGTGACGTCGGCCAGACGCCCGTAGAGGCCGACGATGGTGGCCTGCTTGCCGGTTCTTTCCCGCCACGACACGGTGACTCGGTCCGAAGGCCAAGACGGCGCGTCAACGACCGTCAGCTTGTGGCGCGCGCAATAGTCCTCGAACTGGCCCTTCACCTTCTGCTCTTCTTCGTCCGCCAGGGCTCCCGCAGAAGCGAGGATGTCCTTTTTCAGGATCGCCGGGACGGACACACCGAAGGGCAGAAGGTCCTCGGGCCGTGGCCGGCAGTGAATTACATCGATGTGAGCCGAATAGCGGCGCGCGAAGCTCAGCGCGTGGTCGAGAACGCCCTCGCCCTTCCCGTCGCCGCGCACGGGCACGAGGATGGTCCGCACCGTCATGATGGCCTCCTATGGTCGCGCCTCAGGCTCCGAGCTGCGTGCCCTCGGACAATCCGACGCGGGCAGCGTAGTCGCCGGCCGAAATTTTCTTGTCGTCATGCGGGCGGACCCGGGCGATACGAATTGCCCCGTCGCCGGTGGCGACCGTGAAGCCCTCTCCGGTGACGTCCACTACCTGGCCCGGCTCCCCGGCCGCATCGGCCAGGGTGCTGTCGAAAATTTTAAGCTCGTTCCCGCCCAGCGTCGTCCAGGCGCCGGGCTGCGGGTTGGTGCCACGGATTAGGTTATGGACCTCACTGGCCGGCTTGCGCCAATCGATCTGTGCGTCAGCCTTGCGGCACCAGCTCTCGTAGGTCGCCTGGCTGTGGTCTTGCGCAATTCGCGGCGCCCGGCCATCGCGAACCAGGTCCACGGCCTCGATCATGGCGTCCACGCCCATGGGGAAGAGGTGATTGAAATAGAGGGTGCCCAGGGTATCGTCGGGTCCGATATCGACCTCCTTCTGGAGCAGAACCGGCCCCTCGTCGAGCCCCTCATCGGGCCAGAAGATCGTCAGGCCCGTCTTGGCCTCGCCTTGTATGATCGGCCAGTTAATCGAGCTAGGCCCCCGGTGTTTAGGCAGGAGCGAGGGATGATACTGAATGGTGCCACGGGTCGGCGCATCGAGGGCGGGCTGCGGAACGAAAAGGGTGACGTAGGCCATGACGCAAAGATCGGGATCGAGAGAGCGCATGAGCGCTTCCGCCTCGGGCGTCTTCCAGGATGCCGGCTGGTGCAGCGGCAGGCCTTTCTCCAAGGCCAGTTCCTTCAGCGGATCATCAGGGCGGCCTTCGCGGTCGGGCGCACAGAACACGCCGACCACATCTTCCTGATTCTCGAGCAAGCGCTCGAGCACGGTCTTTCCGAAGGCCTGTTGGCCGTGAACGACGATCCGCATCCGCTTCCTCCCCTAAAATTCCGCGCCTACTCCGCCGCGACCGGCTCCGCGATCTTGCCCACCGCTCCGCTTTGCCGAATCGATTCGATCTCTTCCTCGCTGTAGTCCAGCACGCCGCTCAGGATTTCGAGAGTGTGCTCGCCCAGCAGCGGTGAGCGTTCGACGTCGGTCGGCGAGTCGGAGAGTTTGATCGGGTTGCCCACGGTGAGGTACTTGCCCCGGGTCGGGTGATCGACCTCGACGATCGTACCGGTCGCCCGCAGCGACGGCTCCGCGGCCAGTTCCTTCATCGACAGGATCGGGCCGCAGGGGATGTTGATCTTGTTGAGAATCTCCATGACCTCGAACTTGTCCTTGGTCTTGGTCCATTCCTCAATAATCCCAAAGCACTTGTCGAGCTTGTGCAACCGCGCCTCGGGTGTTGCCCAGTCTGGATCGTCGATCAACTCGGCGCGCCCGCAAAGCTTCATGTATTCGGCCCAGCCCGGCGGTTGGATGATCACATAGATGTAATCGTTGGCACCGCCGCCCTTGGTCTTCACGGCCCAACCCGGCTGCCCCCCGCCCGAGGCATTGCCGGCGCGCGGACATTCGTCAGTGAAACCGCCGTTGGCGTACTGCGGGTATTCCTTGAGCGGTCCGTGAGCCAAGCGTTGCTGGTCGCGGAGCTTGACGCGGGCCAGGTTGAGCACGCCGTCCTGCATCGCCGCCAGCACTCGCTGACCCCGACCGGACTTCTCGCGCTGGAAGAGCGCCGTCACAATACCGAGCGCTAAATGAAGGCCGGTGCCGCTGTCGCCGATCTGCGCCCCGGTGACCAGCGGCGGCCCATCCTCGAAGCCGGTGGTCGAGGCCGATCCCCCGGTGCACTGCGCGACGTTTTCATAAACCTTGCAGTCCTCGTAGGGTCCCGGCCCGAAGCCCTTGACCGAGGCGTAAATCATTCGCGGATTAAGCTCCTGGATGCGCTCCCAGGAAAAACCCATGCGATCCAGCGCGCCCGGCGCGAAATTCTCGACCAGCACGTCGCACGACTTGACGAGACGTTCCAAAACTCGCTTGCCGCCCTCGTTCTTCGTGTCGAGAGTGATCGACTTTTTGTTGGCGTTAAGCATGGTGAAGTAGAGCGAATCGACATCGGGCAAATCGCGCAGCTGGCCGCGTGTGATGTCGCCGACACCGGGCCTCTCCACCTTGATCACCTCGGCTCCGAACCATGCCATAAGCTGCGTGCAGGTCGGACCCGACTGCACATGCGTGAAATCCAAAACACGGACACCTTCAAGCGCTTTCATCACTGCACCTCGGATATAGTTTGTCTGTCAATTCTCGCCGTTCCGGACCTTACCGCGAAGCCTTCCACTCACTTGTACATCGTCTGCGCCTTTGTACCGGGCGCGTACTCGTTCGGGTCAACCCAGATGTTCACGACGGCGGACTTGCCGTCGCGTTGCACGGCTTCGCGGGCGCGCCGGAGCGCTGGCGCGATCTCGCCGGCGTCGCGCACTTCCTCGCCGTAACCGCCCAGCATCTCGGCGAACTTGCCAAAGGGAACGTCGCCCAGTTTGTTGCCGATGCTGCCGCGCTGTTCGCCATACTTGGACAGCTGGCCGTAGCGAATCTGGTTCATCGCCGAGTTGTTGCCAATGACCGCGATGTAGGGCGCGCCGAAGCGGTTCGCCGTCTCCATATCGAAAGCCGTCATGCCGAAGGCCCCGTCGCCGTAGTAGCAGAGCACTTCTTTTTTCGGGTGCGCCAGCTTGGAGGCCAGGGCGAAGCCGGTGCCGACCCCCAGGCTGCCCAGCGCGCCCGGATCCATCCAGTTTCCGGGCGCGCGTGGCTGCACCGCCTGAGCGCTGATGGTGACCACGTCGCCGCCGTCGCCGATATAGATCGTGTCGTCGGTCAGGAACTCGTTGATCTCCCAGGCGACACGGTACGGGTGGATCGGCGATTTGTCGGAGAGGAAGAGAGGCATCAGTTTGTCGGTGGCCTTCCCCTCGGCCGCGCGCAACTCGGCCAGCCAATCCTCGCGGCCGGCGGCACCGTTGCCGTTCCGACTCGTGGTCGCGTCGTGCACGGCTTTCAGGATGGCACCGGGATCGCCCACCAGGCCCAGCGAGATGTCGCGATTCTTGCCGACGGTGCGGTAGTCCATGTCGATCTGCACGACAGTTGCCTCGGCGCGCAGCCGCTTGCCGTACCCCATGCGGAAGTCGAAGGGGGTGCCGACAATCAGGATGACGTCCGCCTTGTCGAAGGCCAGGCGCCGCGTCCGGTGAAAATGGTGCGGATCGTCCGGCGGCAGCAGGCCGCGGCCGGCGCCGTTGAAATAGGCCGGGATGTTGAGCGCGCGCACCAGGTCGATGGCAGCTTCGTGGCCGCGGCTGCTCCACACCTGGGAGCCGAGCAAGACACAGGGGCGCTCCGCCTTCACGAGAATATCGGCAAGCCGCTCGATGTCGGCGGGATCGCCGATGGACTTGGTCGATGCACGGTAGTGGCTGGCCTTGGGGATCACGGCCTTGTCCAGAGGCACCTCGCGGTCCAGCACGTCGCGCGGCATTTCGAGATACGACGGCCCATAAGAACCGGCAAAGCACTCGCGCGCAGCCATGGAGACCATGTCGGCGACACGTTCGGTCGAACTCACGCTGGCGGCAAACTTGGTGATGGGCGCCATGATGTCGACATGCGGCAGGTCTTGCAGCGAGCCCATCTTGTGTTGGGTGAGCGCGCCCTGGCCACCGATATGGAGCACCGGGCTTTCCGAACGAAAGGCAGTGGCGATTCCCGTGACCGCGTTAGTACAGCCCGGCCCCGCCGTAGTTACTACGCAGCCGATCCCCCCGGTCTGGCGCGCATACCCGTCGGCGGCGTGGGCGGCCACCTGTTCGTGGCGCACGTCGATGATGCGGATGCCCTCGTCCAGGCAGCCGTCGTAGATGTCGATGATGTGACCGCCGCAGAGCGTGAAGATCGTGTCTACACCCTCGTTCTTGAGGGCCTTCGCCACCAGATGCCCGCCGGAGATCACCTCTCCGGAGCGGTCCTTCCGCGCGAGGGTATCGGTTGCCGTTTCGCCCATCTCTTGTCTCCCTACTGCCGTACCCTTAGGTGAGGTAATCCACGTGCTTCTCGACGTGAGCGGCCAGGCAGAGCGTATGCTCGCGCACCAGCCGTTCCGCCAGTTCCGTGTCGCGCTGCTCAAGCGCCTCGATGATATGCATGTGATCGATGATGGAGCGCTTGGCCCGGTCGTTTTCGCCGATGGTCCTGGCGCGAATGCCCCGCATGTGCAGGAACAGCCCTTCGGCGGTGCGCTTCAGAAGCGCGCATCCGCTAATCTCAAGGATCGATTGATGGAATTCGATGTTCCGGTCGGAATATTCATCGATGCTGGCCTGGACCTGCTCGTTCTCGAAGCTGGTGAACAGTTTGCGCAGCGAGGCGATCTTCTCGTCGCTCGCATTCAACGTGATCAGCCGGGCCGCCATGCTCTCGAGGGCCGCCCAGACCGTGATCATCTCCAGAATCTCTTCCTTGGTCTTCCTGGCGATATAGACACCGCGCCGCGGGACGACCGTGACCAGCCCCTCCTGCTCCAGGCGCGCCAAAGCCTCGCGGATAGGCGTACGGCTGATATTCAGCTGTTCCGCGAGTTGCCGCTCGTCCAGCTTCAACTGCGCGTCGTCGGCGTAGATATTCATCTCGGAAATGCCGTCCTTGAGCACCGCGTAGATGTGCTCCTTCAAGCTGAACGAGCTTTGGATCGCCTCGACTTTGAGCTCTCTGGGCATGATGAAGCTTCTTGAGCGCCTGGTATTTTCCGCTTGGATCCGGGTTGGATTCGAGGCNNCTGGGCGTTNCTGAGCCCACCCCAGCAGTCGTGGTATACAATAGCCCAGAGCGCCAAGCCTGGCAACAGCAAAGCCGCATGGCCCCGCGTNTTGNGGCGGATGTTTTTCGCTCTAGGCAGCAGGTCGATGTGTTCGCGCTGCAGCTCTCCAGGGCCTTGGACATAACGCCGTCATCCGGCCACTGGGTGTAATCNCAACCTTTCACTGGTAACTTATTGACAGCGTTACGGTGAACCCTCACACATNAATTACATTGGGAAATANATCCCGGTGTGACACAGGCCGTCGCGACATCGCGTGCGGCCTTTTTTCGTGGTGAAACTGCCAACCGTTTAGGCTCCGACCCGCAAGGTTCGGGGCCTTTTTTTTCTGATCTCTACTCACCCGCTTTAGAAGCCGCTAACATCTAGCGGTAATGGTTAAGACAAAGCGGAGATATGGAAAGCCGCTTTACGCGGCTTTTTTGGCTGCGGTGCTAGCTGGATTCCCGGCCACCGTCACTCGAGCCGCTGTAGCGGATGACTGCCCGGCGGCATGCGAGGCGGCGCGGGCCGAGGTCGCCGAGCTGGTGCGGGAGTTCAAGGCGGGCGCGGATCGTTATACCTCCGCCGCGTTCTCCGAGGCGGAAACCCGCGCCCAATTCATAGACCGCTTCTTTGAGGCGTTCGGATGGGACGTGACCAACCGGGCGCAAGCGCAACTTTATGACCAGGACGTAATCCCCGAGACCCGCCTGCGGATCGGCCCGGTCATGCGCTACGCGGATTATGGCTTCCGGCTCGATGCCCGCGCGATCTTCTATGTCGAGGCCAAGGCGGCCAATCAGAATATCGACAAGCCCAAGCACATCTTCCAGGCCAAACGCTACGCCTGGTCGAGTGCGCGGGCGGAACTGGCAGTTCTCACCGACTTTGAAACCTTGAGGGTGTTTGACGCACGGAATCTTCCGCGCATCGACCAGCCGAAAGCCGGTGAATTGGAACAATTCCATATGAGCTACGCCGAGTACGTCGAAAATTTCCCCCGACTCTGGAAGACCTTCGCTAAACCCCTCGTTGCGCAAGACAGCATCCACGCGCTTCTTGGCGATGCGGATCCCCATCTGGAGCGCATTGATGTTGACCGGGCGTTTCTCGCCGACCTCGACCGCTTCCGGTTAGATCTTGGCCGCGATCTTTACGCCGCCAATCCGCGTTTAACAGAAGGGCGTCTGAACGAGGCCACACACCATATCCTCAATCAAATCGTCTTTTCCCGCGTCCTTGAGGATCGCGACATCGAGCCCACCGGGCGCCTGCGTGAAGCCATCGACATATGGCGCGGGCGTGGGGCCAAGGGCCGATTGTTCGATTATCTGAAAGCCGAGTTCGGGCGATTGGAGCGGCGCTACAACGGCGTCATGTTCGGAGCGCATTTCTCCGACGGTCTCAAAGTGCCCGACAAGACACTAGCGGAAATTGTCGATGCACTTTATCCCCCCACCTCGCCTTATGCATTTGACGTAATCCCGGTCGAGGTGCTGGGTCGGGCCTATGAAGGCTATCTCGGCAAGCGCCTTGAAATTGCAGACGGCGGTGTGAAACTTGCCCTCAAGCCGGAAGTCAGAAAGGCGGGCGGCGTCTTCTACACGCCCCAATGGATCGTCGATTACATTTTGGATAAGACCTTAACCCCCAAACTACGGCGGCAGCCGGAAAGACTTCAAATGCCGGCGGAAGCGGAACACGGGGGGAAGCACGCCTGTTCCTCCCGCGCGAAGGCACAATGGAGGTCGGATGATTGGCATTTTCCCGCGCCCACCCGGCAAAAATTATTCGACGCCATGATGTGCCAGAATTTCGTTCTGGGAGATATCGCGAAAGTAGCGAGCGGTCTTGAAACGGGTGCCGATAAAGCTCTTATTGTCGAGAAGTTGGATGAGAAGGATGACAAAGCTTTCATCCGTTCCAAAGCAACGGGCGCCACCCATTGGGTCGAGACCCGATATCTAAAACCTATTCTGCGCGGTAGGGATGTTCGACGTTACAAACCGCTTGCGCCTCAAAGCTGGCTTATCTTCCCTTATGATAGTGAAGAGGATCCCAAACCGATCCCGAAAAGTAGCCTTGCCCTAGCCGGACCTCTAACCCTGGCTTATTTGAAAGCTGCTGGGCATGCCCTTGGGAAGGAGAGCAAGAATGGCGAACCCTGGTATAGTNTTTATAGACGATCTCATCTTGATGATTCGGACTTTGCCTCAGCGGATAGACTCGTCGNCGGTTGGGCGCCCGGCAAGCCGCAATTTACGATAGACCNGGATCGGTATTTTTCNAAAAGCTCCGTGAGTGCTCTTCTTATCTTAGAANATCAGGATGCCTCGCTTTTCTGGTTTCTTGGTTTGCTAAATAGCGTCNCCTTTCAGACTTTTTTGGAGGCANCGGGCGGAGAATTGTGGAACGGTTTTCTAATCCGGGCCAACACGCTTAAAAAATTTCCCATCCCGCCACTCAACGACGACACCCGGCCTCTTCTTCAAGAGATAGGTGCCGCCACTCGGGAACTATTACGTCTTCACGCCCTTGGGCAGCCGGACCATGCCGAAATCGACCGGCTGGAGAACCGAATAGACGACCTGGTCTATGCGCTCTATGGGGTTAAGCCCGAGGATGAAGAATCCAGGCGCTCCGCTTCCCAGACAATACCAACGCAACGGCAAGTGCTGAATGCCGCGCGGTCGCCGGCAAGATCCGCAACGGATTTGATGAAACTCAAGGTGCTCGACCCAGCCTGCGGCGCGGGCGCATTCACGGTGCAGATGGCGGCCCGTATTCTGGCCGCCGCGACCGACTATTATGCAACGCACCCGGATAAAATCACCGGGCGCGACAGTGAGTTCCCCGACGCCTACCAGCTCCTTGATGAATCGTTTAAATTGTCCGCCCGAAAAAAGGCGGAGCTGATCGAAAACACCATTTTCTGTGTCGATGTCGATCCGCAAGCTATCGAAATCACCAAAATGTGGCTCTACATTTTGATGCTTGAAGGCGAAGGTTCACCTCTCGTCACCCAGGAGCGCAGCTACAAAATCCCCAACCGTATCCGGCCCGCGCGGGTCTATGATTTTAGGCTCCCGGACTTAACCGGCAATGTGGTCAACGGTAACGCCCTTGTCGCAAGTGACTTTTCCGACGACCCCGCCGAACGTACCCGCGTGCGCGCCTTCGACTGGCAGGTAGGAAGTTCCAAGATCGCGAAAACCGTCCGCGCCGGCGGTTTCGACGTGATCGCCGGCAACCCGCCTTATATCTCGCTGCTCGACGCCAAGAAGTTTATCCCCGAGCAGCACGCCTATATCCGCGACACCTATGCCAGCATGGGCAACGGCCGCCCAGACCTCTCCTACGCCTTCATGGAAAGGGGATTGTCACTCTTGAACAAGGGCGGCTCACTCGGCTTCATTACGTCAAACGGGTTCGTCTGGAACGAGTCCGGCGCGAGGCTGCGCCAGTTGATCTCCGAGTGCGGATGTCTAAAGGAGCTTGTGGATTTCGGTGTCGCGAAGACCTTTGAAGACGCCGGACCGGCCACGGCGATCACCCTTCTACGGAAGGACAAGCAACGCTCCTTTCGGCACGCTCGGATGTTAGCTACCAGCAATTCCGCTCCAACAAAAAAAGTTCTAGAGGCCACGCCGAATTTGGCCTTTCAGTACTTTCCAATGTCCAAACTGAAAGGAGAGCTATGGGCCTTTCCTCTGCCGGAGGATAAAGCCGTTTTCGAGGCTATGGAACGCCAACCTCTGCGGCTTGGCGATGTGGCGAATGCCTTCGGGGGTATCACCACGGGGGCGGATAGTGTCTTCGTCGTCAAAGTTATTCGCAGAGACGGCGCAAAAGTTCTGGTCAGTTCCAGGGAAACCGGAGAGACACATTGGATCGAGCACAAAATGCTCCGGCCAATGGTGGGTACGGGTGACATTCGCCGGTATAAACCGGTTACGCCATCATCCTGGATAGTCTGGCCATACACCGATTCTTTTGATCCGATTGAAGAAGCCGCCCTTCAGAATTCGGCGCCACTCGCTTACGCATATTTGAGCAAGAATAAACCCAGGCTCAAAGCAAGAAGAACGGAAAACCACTCTCCCTGGTATCGGTTCCATCGGGTTGGTTCCTCAGAGTTTATATCGAGCCCAAAACTGCTAACCGCTTGGCGACCCGGCAAATCGCAATTCGCAATGGAAGACAACGGAGGGCTGATATTCGCTCCGGGAGGCGGGAACCTGGCGGTGGTTGTCAAAGATAAAGCAATTTCACTACCCTCGCTTCTGGGATTGCTCAACAGCTCTTCCGTAGAAGCTTATATGCGAACCACGACGCCTGAACTATGGGCGGGGGTGCGCTACAGACCGCACAGCGTAGAAAGAATCCCCATCCCATCAATTACGCCGGATAGCACACCCATCTATGCCACCGTCGCCGAAAAGGTCCGGCAAATATTAGCGCAGGACGCCGATTCACATACAGACAGTAGTAATCGAGAGAAACTTGAAGCCGAAGTCGATATACTCGTACGACAACTTTACGGCGTCGAATAAGTCGCGAGATTGCACTCGAAGGTGCCCCCGGTTCACGTTCTGCTGCCACCTATTTGCTACCTGGAAATCGGGCGATATCGGCTCATGAACTGCGTCAAGTTGACCAAGAGAGTGGTCGAGTCCGCCAAGCCAAGCAAGACAGATTTGGTTCTCTGGGATCGGCAGATAAGCGGCTTCGGCTGCAAGGTCACACCCAGGGGCAAGCGCACCTACCTACTCTACTACCGAACCCTTGATGGCCAACCTCTTGACCGATCATCTTAGCTGCTGGCACCGGTTTTGGTTATGAAACAGGCTACAACCTGTTTTTAAACTACAAATATCAGGCTGTAGCCTTATGATTAATGGTAAACGAAAAGTTGCCCGACAGCGGCTCGACGAGCGCCTGTCGACCTTCAAGCCCGAGAGCCGCTTCGCCGTCCCGCCCAAGGGCTGGATACGGGCGATCCGGGAGGCTCTTGGCATGTCTGCCCTCCAGCTTGGCACACGGATCAGTGTAAGGCCGCAAAGTGTCTCCGATCTGGAGAAGTCTGAAGCCTACGGCACGATCCAACTCAAGACCCTACGCAAGGCCGCCGAGGCGCTTGATTGCACTCTGGTCTATACGTTCGTGCCGAACTCATCGCTCGAAGACGCCGTACAGACACGCGCGAGGGAAATTGCTCGCAGAGAGTTGGCGCGCATCGGGCACACAATGGACCTGGAGGCCCAAGGCCTCTCCAAAGCCGAACGGGAAGCCCAGATCGACGACTATGTCCGCGAACACCTTAGAGAAAGCGATCTCTGGGGGCGATCGTGAACGACCTGTTCGACGAGCCCGACGCCGCCACACCGCTTGAGCCGGAGGAACGCGAAGGTCTTCTCCAGACTTGGGTCACCTACCGCAGCGAGCTGAACGAGGTCGAACAAGCCAACATCGCCGCTGGCGCCGCATGGGCGCACCGCCAGCGCCGCCGGGATATCCTCACCGACGCGTTCATCAAGCAGCTTCACACCAAGATGTTCGGCGATGTCTGGGCCTGGGCCGGCGACTTCCGACAGACCGAGCGCAATATCGGGATCGATCCGGCCCGAATTCCAGTCGAGCTGCGCATGGCCCTCGACGATGCCCGCTACTGGGTCGAGAACGAAACCTATCCGCCGGACGAGATCGCAGTGCGGCTTCATCACTGTCTTGTCGCCATTCATCCATTCCCAAACGGCAACGGCCGCACGACCCGGCTCATGGCCGACCTTCTGGCGGTCAGGTTTGGACAAGAACCCTTCACCTGGGGGCGCGTTAGCCTGATGACGTAGGCGAGACGCGGACGCGATATATCGCCGTCCTACGGGCGGCCGATGGCCACAACATCACACCGTTGCTCGAGTTTGCCCGATCCTAGGATCGGTTTGACCTCCCGACGATTCCACACCAGANACGCCGCCCCATCATCCTCGAACAAAGCAGCCCGGATCGGCTCTNCAAAACTAGGATCGTCGAGCTGGACGCTGAGATAGTCGCGCNGCTCGTCGCCGTTTGACCGTGCCTTCCAGGCAGCGCCAAGTTCCGCTCTGCCCGCATAGACTCTAAAATCCGGCGCACTCTCGCTCTTCTTCTGATCGTTGGCCACGATCCTGGCTTTGACGTTGACCGTCAGCGTGCGAATGGTGCCGACATAACCGTCTTTCAAGGCTGTAAAGCTTCCAATAGTAGCCATGGCTCAGGTCTCCTTTGCTTGGATGGTAGAGGTGATCCGCCTCACCGTGATGATGTACATCCTCTACCCGCTCTCGCTGTGGTAGCTATATGGTAGCTAGCGGCGGCACAGGAAGGCGGAACCGAAAAGAAAAGCGCCGCAACCCATTGGGTTAGCGGTGCTTATTTTAGTTGCGGGGGCTCGCAACCACCTATATCAGCAGGCCTTGTTCCAGGCGGTGGCCTAGATGATCCAAGAAACCGCGTCTTCCGGCGAACCTTGGGTTTGCCGGTCCCTTACCGC